>Ga0164296_1000905_pt1 | contig 33370 bp, 31 predicted proteins | sample GEODES057metaG_FD_113533 | JGI IMG/M metagenome (GOLD analysis project Ga0164296, IMG submission 113533) | Dystrophic lake water microbial communities from Trout Bog Lake, Wisconsin, USA - GEODES057 metaG | ecosystem: Environmental > Aquatic > Freshwater > Lake | place: USA: Trout Bog Lake...
CCATGCCGACAACCATTAACGCGGCAACAACTAATGTTAATTTTTTCATGTAAAAATATTTTTGTAAAGTTAGGAGTTTTTTGAAAGTTGCGCCGCACCCGGTAATAAATGTCCGTTAAAATATTTAAAAAATAGAACTGCAGGCTTGGTAATAATAAACAAAACAACCAGTCGTTAACAAATCGACCTTGATCTATCGAAGCTGATTTTTCACTGAAGTTATAACCAACGCAAAAGTTCCAGGCAAGATGCCGGAAACAAAGGTCATAAATGACTTTATGACAATCAAATTTCGTACGCTTGCAGGTAGATCTTTTTGAGCCGATACCCATTGGTTCACATCTAAATGATGGCTGGCGAATTCGTGAAATTTGAAGCTGTAAAAAAGCACAACCCAAATTGTATTGAAACAGCCTAATACCATCCCGCTCGCAATATATTTTTTGGAAGTTCTGGCAGATAAGATAAACGCACAGATTAAATAAGTGCAAAGCCAGCTATAGGGCTCTTTAGCTACCGGCACAAAGTAAATGCATAGTATTGTGTTCAGCAAACCTATCAATGATATCCTGAAAATTAAAAAGTAATTCACCGTTAAAAATATTATTAATGACAAGAAATTATGAACTTAAAATGTAGCCACTATTAAACGATGGTAACCAAATCGCTTTTTCAATTTAATAAAATATGACGCTTAAAATTAAAATATATTTATTAAATTATTAAAAATCAATTATTTAAACATAGTTGAAAATTAATTAGTCGATTTTTACTTTTTAAGCCAAATTTATTTCCAAAGTTAATTTATTATTGCAACGTAAAAGGTTTTCAACTTGTTAATGCGCGCTGCGCTTTGTAATCAAAGGAACTTGATTATCTTTGCAAATAGTAAGCATAACCCTTTGACTTATTGAATAATATAACCTGCAAACTTTATTGATAATACTGACGAATTAGTAAGTTTTTTTGAAAAGCATCAAAGTATTTTTTGGAAAAGATAGCTATCACGCTATTTTTTCTAAGTCTTTTTTGTATTATTGCTTTTTTTTGAACTGTACCATCGTTAGCAGTTTTTATTTAAAACAAGGTTTTTAATCTGAAATTTAGTAGAAATGTGTATTAGGATTACTTCATTGGCAATTACATTTTTTTGTGCCACTTTCCTGTTTTCGGGACAGGCTGGGGCACAATCGAAAAAATCGCGCATCAGGCCGGTTATTGCATATAACCATTCCAGATTGCCAGCTCCTCCGGGAATGGTCTATATTCCGGGAGGGACAACCGCGATCAGGTACAGCCAGTCTTCAACCGACAGTAACAGCATCAAAAAAGTAAGCCTTGACTCTTATTTTATTGACAAAACCGAAGTGAGCAACGGTCAATACAAACAATTTGTACAGTGGGTAATTGACTCAATAGCTATAGTTGAATACTTGAAGGACGACAAATACTTTAAGGGTACTAATTCTAACGACTCTGCCGCTAACCTTCATCGCCGGATTGATTGGTCAAAAGTGGATCACAATAAAATGTTCGATCCAAATAATGACGAGACCAGGCCCAAATTGTTACCTTTAATGGATGATAAAGGTAAGATAAAGAAGGAATTTTATATGTTTAGCTATACTTATCAAAAGGCTTCTTCTAAAAAGAAAGATAAGTATGTGGTAGGTGAAGTGGGTAATGAAACAGTAAATGTTTTTCCGGATGAACTGATTTGGGCTAAAGACTTCCCCAATTCCCAAACAGACATCCTTGTAGAAAACTACTTTACAACTCCTCCATACGAAGATTATCCTGTAGTTGGTGTAACTTGGAAGCAAGCGAGAGCATATTGCTCTTGGCGTAGTATGACTGCCGGTAGTTACAATGCTATTGCAGATTATATGAAGTATTACGAGTTGAGATTCGACCTTCCTACAGAAGCGCAATGGGTATATGCAGCTCAGGCAGATTTAAGAGCTGAAGCAGCCAGAAAAGCAGAAGAAGGACAAGATGCAAAACCTGAAGAACCTAAGGCAGTAGAAGACAGTTCTAAAATTGCGTTAACACCGACTATCGACAGTACAATGTTTACAAATACCGATATAACTTCAGATCCCGATAGCGTTCACATCTATACAGATGACAATGGATTATTGGCAAACTTTAAACAATCTGAAGGTGATTATTCTGAAGATGGAGCTGCATTCACTGTGCCTGTAATGTCTTACGCGCCAAATGATTTTGGTGTATATAATATGGTAGGTAACGTATCAGAGTGGGTAAAAGACGCATACAGCCCGTCAACTTTTGCATTCGTTTCCGATGTAAATCCTGTATTGCTTTATGATGCTGATTCTAATGACACAGATCCTATGAAGCGGAAGGTTGTAAGGGGAGGTTCATTTGTTAGTAATGCGAAGGCGCTAAGCCCTTATGCAAGAGACTATGAACTGCAAGATGCAGAACATTCATACCTTGGTTTTAGGTGTGCTATGCAGGCTCCAAACATTTTGGATAAGAAAGTCGCTACACGTAGAAGAACTACAACAGGTAAAAAGAATAAAATCAAATAATCAGGGAAATTACACAACCAATTTATAATAACTTAAAATTGAAACTAATCGTATGAGCAGCGTTACACAACAAACAAACGGGAAGAAAAAGCCAGGTCTTAACTCAGTGATTTCCTGGGGTGCCAGTGTGGTGATCATTGGTCTGATGTTTAAAATCCTTCACCTTAAAGGTGGTGAAATTATGATTGCTGTCGGTTTGTGTACAGAGTCTATCCTGTTCTTTATTCTTGGTTTTGCTGCTATGGACGTTGCAGAACCACAGGCTGCTGACGGAAAGCCGGCTGCTGATAATTTGGGTGATCTACTTTCTGCTGCTATCAATCCAAAGGTTGTTGACAGATTGTCTAAAGGATTCGAGCAGTTCAATAAAACAGTTGAAACCGTTGCTACCGTTGCCACTGCAGCGCCTATTACTCAGGCAATGTTGAAAGAAATGGAAGTAGCTACCGGTGATCTTAAGAAATTCCGCGATCAGGTAGGTGGTGTAACTACCAATTTCGACCAATTTGGAAAAACAATGCAAAGCATGAACCAAATGGCCAATTCATCTGCTACTATGCTGAAAGATTTTGAAACTGCGCATCAGGGTATGAAAGCGTATGCTGCCAACATTACTGCTATGAACTCCAGTTTTGATCAGTTCAACAAAACTCTTCAGGCTATTAATTCTATGACTGCTTCTTCTCAGGCTATGCTGAAAGAATTCGAAGCAGCTACAAATGGTATGAAGTCATACAACAAGGCGCTTATGGATCTTAGCAAGGTTTATCAAGCTCAGTTGGACGCTTTCAGGAAGAATTAATAAACAATATTATTTTAAGTCATTATAAAAAATATTAATTACTATGGCAGGAGTAAATGAGACCCCCCGGCAGAAAATGATGGGTATTCTGTACCTTGTATTATTGGGTTTGGCTGCTACGACCATTACCCAAAAGGTGCTGGATGCCTTCAGAAATCTGACCGAAGGGCTTGAAACATCGACAAATTATACGCAAACAGCGGTAAGCGATATCTATCAGGCTTTTGAATCCAAAAAGTTGAAAGACGAACCAGAAAGAGCAAAACCTATTTGGGATAAATCGCAAAAAGTTAAGAAAGCTGTGAACGATCTGAATGATTATATTGTACAGATCAGAACAGAAATGGAAAAAGAATGCGGCGGTTTTGATTCATCTGAAAACGATTACAAAAATCGTGAGGATGTAGATATCTCTCCTCGCATAATGATTGAGAAAGGTAGAGCAAAAGAGTTGAAAAAAAGGATTTTGGACACCCGCCAGGTAATCTTGGATAATTTAGATGATAATGGCAAGAGGTCGATAAAAATTTCACTTAATGCTGATGATCCTAAGAAACTGAAAGGTGGTGTTAAAACGTCTTGGGAAGAAATGTACTTCGGCGATGGAACGCCGCTTACAGCAGCTATTACGGCCCTGACAAAAATTCAGGCAGATCTTAGGAATACCGAATCAGATGTGATCAAATACATTCTTGGGTCTGTTGATAAAGCGGTAATTAATTTGGATCAATTTGATGCAGTAGCCGTTGCGCCTACAGCGTATGTATTAGTAGGTCAGCAATATACTGCGGATGTCTTCTTAACTGCGTCATCTTCTACAGTTCCGGATGTGTTTGTAGGTGGCTCTAAGTTGCCTATTGCAGATGGTAAAGGAAAGTATACTGTTACCGCTACGCGTGAAGGCGAGTTTAAGTGGGTTGGTACTGTAAAGGTAATTGATGCTGATGGTAAGGTTCGTGAATATCAAACCAAAGAACAGACCTACAGGGTAGCCAAGCCAAGTGCAACTGTTTCTCCTGATAAGATGCTGGTGTTCTACATGGGAGTTGATAATCCTGTAACCGTTTCAGCACCGGGGATTGCTAAAGAAAATCTGAGAGTTTCTTTGTCGGGGCCATTGGCTTCTGCAGGTACTATTACCGGTAGTAATGGTTCTTACATCGTTCGCGTTAATAAGTCGGGGTCAATGTCAGTAACTGTATCTGGTGAGTTTGAGAAAGGTAAAACCTCGGTTTTAGGCTCAACAGAGTTCCGTTGTAAATCGTTGCCTACGCCGCATGCTACTTTTGGTGGCAAAGGTGGGGGGGCTATGCCTGCTGTTGCTTTAAGGCAACAAACAAAATTGATGGCTAATTTGCCTGATTTCGATTTTGCTGTGCAGTTCTCTATCAATCACTTTACTATGTTTATTCAAAAACCGCGTTCCGATGCTCAACCGTTTGAATCGTCAGGTAATACCCTAAATGCAGCTATGCAATCTGCAATGGCTTCTATCACACCCGGAACCCGTATTACTTTTTCAAGTATTTTTGCAACGGGTCCTGATGGCATCAGAAGGCAGTTGGATGATATAACATTTGTGGCTAATTAAGAAATTGAAAAGAAAGATTATGAAAAGGAGTATCATAATACCGATTATTTTGTTGGTGCTTGTTGGCATAAGTGCAGACATGATGGCTCAGCCTAAGAAACATAAGAAAAAGAAAAATCAGACGGCTGATACTACAGCTGCTGCACCGGTTGCAAGTAATACGCCGCCGCCTGCTGCTACGCCACCACCTCCTGCTGCTGATGACGTGGATACATCTTTGAACTGGATAGCGGCATCGGGATTAACTGCAGATACATCGGGTTTAAAAGATGATATGACTGATGTGGTATTGGATAGCTCACGTCCTAATGATGGGTTTTACCATCAGAGTACACTTAGAGGTGCTAAGCCATTTCCGATCATTCTACCTGACAAAAACAACCTGAAAGTTTACAAGCGCATTTGGCGTGAAATTGACGTGAGGGATTCCGTTAACAGAATTTTTGCTACACCGGGTGAAACCTTGATAGAATTGGTACTTGATGGTATAAAGAATAAGAAGGTTATAGCTTATGAAAATCCGGAATTTACTAAGCCTATTTCTTATGAAAAGGTTATGTCAAGGCTTCGGGATAGTGTAATCATCCCTATTCAAGATGATAATGGAAACGTTATTGGAAGTAAGGCACTTTTAAATGACTTTAATCCGGATTCTGTTACTCGTTATGAGATGAAAGAGGATATTGTTTTTGACAAAATAAGAGGTCGGATGATAACTGAGATAATTAGTTTGGCCCCTATTCGTATCAAGAGCGGGTTTGATATTAAGCCTTTCTACCTCAATTTTAATCAATGTCGTAATTTGTTGGCAGCAAGAGAAGTAATTGATCTGCAAAGAGATATCCAGAATATGAGCTATGATGATCTGTTCATTCAACGCAACTTTAAATCAAAGATTACGAAAGAAGCAAATCCGGGTGATGTAAAGATCAGTCAGAAATTTCCGGATGATGCAGCACAGCAGAAGGAATCCGACAGAATTGAAAAAGAAATTAGAACATATAAGAAAAGATTATGGAAATATTGAGTTTGTTTCCTTAACTTAGCATAAATATTTTGTTATGATGATGAAAAGAATTTTACCTGTATTGTGTGGATTACTGCTTTCGGGTATAGCAATGGAGGCTCAGGTACGTTTGGAGCCGAATTTTAGTCCCAATAAGTTTGAGGTAGGGTTTGGTTACGGCGTGACACGCATGTATGGTGATCTGGATCAGCATCCTGATAAGAATATGTTTGATGTTAAATTGGTTAAGAATATCAGGCCATATTTGAAATGGGATTTGGAAATGCAGCATGGAGTTATTGCAAGCAGTGAAAAGTTGAATCATTGGACTACCGGTCTGTCTAATTCTAATAGTTATAGTTCCTTACAATACAGCGTTAAAGTTGGACTCGGGCAGTTTATTAAAGTCCCGTATAGTAAGTTGAACTTGGTGTTAAATGCTCTTTATGTTGGGACAGGTGCTGGTTTTATTAATAGTAATCAAACTCAGTTGACTACTAAATTTAAAACAACCGATGTGTTAGACATACCGTCTTACGAGTGGAAGAAAAATGATAATACCGTCTTTGTACCAATGAATGTTGGTATTAATTTTCCTTTAAGGCATTTACTTTTCTTCCCCGGGGTTGTGATTAATTTGAATTATGCAATGAATTATACGTTTTCCGATTTTGTGGATGGGTATAAGTTCAAACAAGGTAATGCACACGATCAGTACAATGACGCTTATTCAGTTTTTAATGTGAATCTTTTATTTAATTTGGGTCACTTCGATAGTAAAACATACTTCTACTGATTTTTGTGTAAATAATTCTGTTTAAAAGCTATCCTCTTTTTGGGTAGCTTTTTTTATATTTGTTCGTTTTACTTTTTGCGTTTAATTTTCTGATCTAGCTGATGTTGAAAAAAATACTTGCCTCTTCTGTTTTGATATTTTGCGTATATACTATTTCTGCGCAAGTTGCCTTTAAGGCAGGTTGGGATGCATATGAAGCAAAGTCCGTTATTCACGAGTACACCTATAGTTACATAAATAAAGATGAGATCAAATTGAGTCTTATTGATAGCATTGTGATATATATTACGGCCGATAGTTCTGTTGTAATGGCCACCAATAGTTTGATTACGGAAAAGCAAACGATCAAAAAGGTTTCTTTTTATAATGCATCAAAAAAATTGGTGAAACAAGAAGAATTTAATGGTAACGAAGTGGTTAATTCTGTTGAATATCGGTATGATTCTAAAAGTAGAAAGATATTTCAGGAGGAAATTAACAAGGGAACCGGTAATACTTACAGAAAGACTTACGAATACACTACCGATAAAAAAACTAAAGAGGATATGATTCAGGAAGTTTCTTATTTGAATAACAAGATTGAGTATTACGATAGATCATATTTTGATAAAAACGGCTTGAAATATAAAGAAGTGAGGTTGAACGACAATAATAAAGATATTATGCATGTTGAGACCTATACATACAATTCAGAAAATAAATTGACACACCGGTCTGTGTTTTTTCCGCAATTCAAGGTGACCAAAGAGTTTGATGAAAATACCGATACTCAACCTGAAAAGTGTACGAAGATGACGTTTTGTGGTGTGCCGGATAAAGCTTCGATCGTTGGACGTTTAGCCTTTATGAAAAAGGTGCTTGCAAAAAATCAGGCTTGTTTTTCTGACCCTCAGTGTCAGAATTTTGAGTATAAGTTTACAAGTATGCCAAATTGTGAGATTGTTGTAAAGACCACAAAGGTGAATCATGGTAAAAACGTGATTTTTAAATACAGAGAACGTTACTAGCTGAGAAAATAGGCATGGAATCAACGAATAAGAGGGTGGTGTTGCCTGACATGAACTCCGGATCGGGCAAAAAAGTGCAGGTAACCGATATGTTCAACAGCATAGCCAAACGCTATGATCTGCTCAACAGATTGTTATCTCTGGGTATAGATCAATATTGGCGGAAAATGGCTGTTAGAGAAGTGGCGGCTGTACAACATTTAAATGTACTGGATGTTGCCACAGGTACAGGTGACTTGGCTATTGCAGTGTCCGGTTTAAAAACGGAAAAAATAGTTGGCGTAGATGTTGCCAATGAGATGCTGGAGTTTGGTAGGGTCAAATTAAAAGATAAAAAGCTGGCCGGACGCATTCAGTTGGAGACCGGAGATAGCGAAGCGCTTGGGTTTGGAACCGGATCATTCGATGTTGTGACTTGTGCTTATGGAGTAAGGAATTTTGAAGATCTGCGCGCCGGACTTAAAGAAATGAACAGGGTTCTGGTAGCCGGAGGTAAATTAGTAATACTTGAATTTTCGAAGCCTGAAAAGTTCCCCTTTAGGCAGTTGTATCATTTCTATTTTAAGAATATGCTGCCTGTGATCGGTAAAATGCTGTCGAAACACGATACCGCCTACAATTATCTGCCCGATTCCGTGATGGCATTTCCTCAGGGAGATGAGTTTTGTAAAATTTTGGAACAATGCGGTTTTAAAAATGCAAAAGGAAGACCATTAACAATGGGTGTAACAACCCTGTATACTGCGTTCAAATAATTGCAGCATTTTTGAAAGATATTTTGGCGACAGCCGGTCAGTTGCTATGTCCATTTTGTTACGTAGCATTAAATAGCTACTTTTATAGGACATGAAAAAGGCGTTGATAACACTTGCGTTGGGTTTTGGTTGTCTTTTGTGCCATGGACAGCAAATGAAGCAGCGTTTGATCGTTACAGATGGTATTGATTCTGATCTGCAACGTGCTTTCAGGGCTTGCTTTGATACCTTGGGTCATTACTATTTCGAGACGATGACCGATCCGCATATGGAGAGTTATACGGTCATAACCAACGATTCTCGTTATGCTCCGCTGTATTGGGGTTATGATCTCGCATTTAACAAGTATTATAGCGCTACCGTTAACGGATTTTATGCTGATAAGTCGAAGAAGACAATTTACTATAAAAACCAAAGAGGTACTAAAGTGTATGGTCCGGCAAGGGGTAAAATACGGAGGTTTTGGGAAGGAGACAGGGAACAGATAGCCATAGAACTGTGTGTGGCAGATACCAGTTTTTTATACATTAATAATACGCTGGTAAATGTGTGTGATACCGCTCAGCAGTTGTGGGATTGCAGTTTTAATGCCACTGGAGATGCTTTATATAGTTTTTATAAGAACGGTTTGTTCAGGGTGTATCTGAATGGAAAGGCAATTGATTCTGCCTTTGAGCCGATCACAGACCTATCGCTCAATGACAGGCAATATTATACCTACGTAAAATCGCGTTTCAATAGCTATACTATTTGTACCCCCAATAACGCTTTTGGCCCGTATAAAGGAACCGTGGGTATGAATGAATTATTCAGCGACAATAACTATTACTTTATCAGTTGCTATGATTCAGCATACAGAATCATTACCAATAAAGGTTCACACGCCAATATTATCAGTCCTTACTATGAAGATGTAGACCCTGTTACCGGCAAAACCGGGCACCGGAACACAGAGTTGATCATGGCACAAAATAATCATCGCGATCTGCTGTTTACCTATACACAGCGCTCTGCAGATTCAGGCATTTATTTTAGCATTGGTGCCGATCAATACCGTTTTCCTTATATCGCTACAAGTTTTTGTTTTACCGATAAAAATAGTCGGTTTGCGTTTTTTGGTACGCAAACAGATACGTATGGTGGTGAGCAGTTGTACATGAATATCAATGGTAAGCAGCAATCAATGCTCCGCAGGCCGGGCTACACCACTCAGGGTGTACAAGTAACGCCTGACGGGCATTCATTGTATTATTTGGAAGGGCAAGACAGCGAAATCATATATCAGGATGGCAAGCAAATGTATCCTGCAATTAGCGCAAAGCAGTTTGAACGTTGGGATGAGGCTGTCCTTCCGCAGAATCATAGGGACGGCAGCGAGTTTTTTCAGGGTCTGAATATTGATACGTTCACACTGATTACTTACAACAATACCGTGTCTGTTCGGTTGCCGCGTGTAAATCTGAATTTCAACAGATTGGCGCCTTATCAGCCGGGGAATATAGTTGCCGGAGACATCAACGAGAACGGTTTTTTTATTGTTGAGTATGTTGCCCCCGGAAAGTATCTGCTGGATATAAATAACAGCTTTTATGCCACCATCAGCGATGTTGACCGGATATTTGGCGGCCAATCTTATCTATGCGCCCACGAGCTCATTTTCTACGGCACCAAGGGCAGTGGATTTTATGAATTCTGCATGCCCTACCGGCCATAAAGAATAACAATGGTGGTGCTGTTGTCTATTTAAGCTGTATTAGTCTTTTTAAGTTAATTTTGATAATGGAATAGGCTCATACATTAGGCTGGTTGTAATTGTCTATTATTTTTGTATTGTTGCAATATAAAACATGCCCTATGGGAAACAATGTTCAGGAAAGTTTATCGGTGTTTGATATTTACAAGATCGGCGTGGGTCCAAGCAGTTCTCACACACTGGGTCCATGGCGTGCTGCATTGCGTTTTTTAGAGTCGGCCAATCACAAAGGAATAGCTGCTGTCAGCCATGTAAAAGTGCTGCTGTATGGTTCTCTGGCTAAGACAGGTAAGGGGCATGGTACAGACGTGGCCGTGCTTTTAGGGCTTTGTGGAGAAGACCCTGTAACGTTTGATGTGAATGAGATCACACCCCGTATGACACAGATCAGAGAACAAAGGATCATGCTGTTGGGTAAGCAGAAAGAGATTGTTTTTGATCCGGCTGAAGACATTGTTTTCCTGTTCGATGAAAGCTTGCCATTTCACCCGAATGCGCTCACCTTTTTGTGTACGTATACTGATGGATCAGAGATTGCTGAAACCTACTATTCTATAGGCGGAGGTTTTGTGACCAGGGAAGGGGAAACAGCAGGTGGTTCCGGTTTTGTTACACTTCCTTTCCCCATTGATGTAGCGGAAGACCTTTCTGCTGCTTGTGCAAAGACAGGCTTGCGCATATCCGATATAGTAATGGAGAATGAAAAAGCGTGGCGCAGTGAAAAAGAGACCCGCGAAGGTGTATTAAAGATATGGGCCACTATGCGAGACTGCATCTATCGCGGTGCGCACATTTCCGGTATTTTGCCTGGCGGGCTCAATGTGACCCGCAGAGCGGCTGAGCTGAATAAACGATTGGTCAATGGCCGCCACTACAATAGCTATGGCGAATGGCTGGCGCTGATAGGCGATATCGGTAATTCGTTTTCAGATATATTGGATTGGGTAAGTTGCTTTGCATTGGCAGTGAATGAAGAGAATGCTGCGTTTGGCAGGGTAGTTACAGCGCCAACTAATGGCGCGGCCGGCGTGGTGCCCGCTGTGCTGCATTATTACATAGCATTTTGCAAGGCTAACGATCCTGATAAAATTGTCCGTTTCCTGCTTACGTCGTCCGAGGTAGGCAGTATCTTTAAAAAAGGCGCTACCCTTTCAGCAGCCATGGGTGGCTGTCAGGCCGAGATCGGCGTATCGTCGGCCATGGCTGCGGCAGGGCTTACCGAGGGATTGGGCGGCACACCGGCTCAATGCCTGATGGCTGCGGAGATCGCTATGGAGCACCATCTGGGGCTCACCTGCGATCCTGTGGCGGGCTTGGTGCAGGTGCCCTGCATTGAGCGCAATACGATGGGGGCTATAAAGGCCATAATGGCGTCGAGGCTGGCCATGCAGAGCGATCCTGTTAAAGCAAGAATTTCATTGGACGATGTGGTAAAGACCATGTGGGAAACTGCACTGGACATGAACCACAAATACAAAGAAACTGCCGAGGGTGGGCTGGCGCTGCAAATTCCTATAGGGCTTAGCGATTGTTGATGTATTTTTGCACAAACTTTTGTAATGGCAAAAATTCCCGCGCAACTCTTTGCACAAACTCCCGATCCTTCCAAATTCTTTTTAATGGCCGGCCCCTGTGTGGTAGAAGGCGAGGCAATTGCGATGCAAATTGCGGAACGCATTGTGGCAACTTGCGCCGAGCTGAATATCCCCCTCGTGTTTAAAGCTTCTTACAGAAAAGCCAACAGGAGCCGTTTAGATAGCTTTACGGGCATTGGAGATGTGGAGGCGCTGGAGATACTGCAAAAGGTAAAAAAAGCCTTTAATGTGCCCGTGGTGACGGATATACATGCCGCTGACGAGGCTGCGCTGGCCGCAAAATATGTGGATGTGCTGCAGATACCGGCTTTTTTGTGCCGGCAGACAGATATTCTGATAGCGGCAGCACAGACCGGTAAGGTGGTGAATGTAAAAAAAGGACAGTTCCTCTCTCCCGAATCTATGCAGTTTGCTGTAGACAAGATCAAACAATCGGGCAATGACAATGTGTTACTTACCGACCGCGGCACCATGTTCGGTTATCACGACCTAATCGTAGATTATCGGGCCATACCCATTATGCAAAAGCTGGACGTGCCCGTAGTACTTGACTGTACACACAGCCTACAGCAGCCCAATCAGGCCAGTGGGGTCACCGGTGGTAATCCGGAAATGATTGCAACCATTGCCAAAGCAGGTATAGCAGTAGGTGCAGATGGCCTCTTCATAGAAACCCATCCCGACCCTGCTCATGCTAAGTCTGACGGTGCCAATATGTTGCACTTAGATAATCTGGAGCCCCTCTTAAAGCAGCTTTGTGCAATAAGAGAAGTGGTGTATGGGTGGTAGTCAATAAAAAACCTGCCCGATGAGCAGGTTTCTTCCAAAAAAGTACTTCAATATTATTTGTTCATCACTGTCAGGAATTCTTCATTGCTGCGGGTGCCTTTCATTTGTTTTAGTAAGAAATTCATGGCTTCATCTGTGTTCATATCGGCCAGGTGGTTGCGCAGTACCCACATTTTATTCAGTACGTCTTTATCGTGCAGCAGATCGTCGCGGCGGGTCGAAGATGCGTTGATGTCAATAGCAGGGTAGATACGCTTGTTGGCCAATTTCCGATCCAGTTGCAATTCCATATTACCCGTACCCTTGAATTCTTCAAAGATCACTTCGTCCATTTTAGATCCTGTATCTATCAGTGCGGTAGCCAATATGGTCAGTGAGCCACCATTCTCTATCTTACGGGCTGCACCAAAAAACTGTTTGGGCTTTTGCATGGCATTGGCTTCCACACCACCACTCAGCACTTTACCACTGGCAGGCGCTACTGTATTGTGGGCACGGGCCAGACGGGTTATGGAGTCCAGCAATATCACTACATCATGGCCTACTTCTACCAATCGTTTGGCTTTTTGCAGCGCTATGGTCGATACTTTTACGTGCTTGTCGGCCGGTTCATCAAAGGTCGATGCTATGACCTCTGCACGCACACTGCGTTGCATATCGGTCACTTCCTCCGGGCGTTCATCCACCAGCACTATCATCAGATAGCACTCCGGATGATTGGCGGCAATGGCATTGGCCACTTCCTTCAGCAACATTGTTTTACCGGTCTTAGGCTGTGCCACGATCAGTCCGCGCTGGCCTTTACCAATTGGGGTAAAGAGGTCCATGATACGTGTGCTGTAGTTGTTGCCTGTTGAGGTAAGGTTCAGTTTCTCAAATGGAAATAATGGTGTCAGATAATCAAATGGTACACGGTCCCTGATCTCATCAGGCAGGCGGCCATTGATCGTCTCAACCTTTAAAAGTGCAAAATATTTTTCACCTTCTTTCGGAGGTCTTACTGTTCCTTTTACGGTATCGCCTGTCTTCAGTCCAAACAACTTGATCTGAGACGGTGATACATAAATATCATCGGGAGAGCTGAGGTAGTTATAATCGCTGCTGCGCAAAAAGCCATAGCCATCAGGCATCATTTCCAATACACCTTCGCTGGCTATGATACCGTCGAAATCCAGATTGTAGGATGGTTCGCGTTTTTGCTGCGGTCTGGGATACGGCTGAAACGGCTGTGCTTGCGGTTTCTCAGCTTCTGTGATCGGTTGTTGTGGTGGCTGCACTTCTTCACCTTGTTGTGCTGCTACTACCGGAGCTTCGGGCTGTGTTTCCGGTTGCGCTTCTTCCTGCTCGGTATCATCGGCCGGGGGCAAAGTTTCTGCAGGCACTATCGGTTCATTTCTGTTGTCCTTCCAACGCGGTTCCTGACGCCTGTTTTTAAAGTCGGGTCTGTCGCCTCTTTCGCCGCGACCATCATTGCGTTGCTGGTTGCGTTGATCGTTCCTTGTTTCATTCCGCACTTCCTGACGTGGCGCAGCCGCTTGTATCGGTGTTACCGGCGCAGTTGCAGCAGATTCAGGTATCGTCTCAGTAGCTTCCGGACTTGCAGGTTCGTCATCCTTGAACCTTTTCATCCTTCTGCGTCCGTTATTATGATCAGCTTGATGTTCTTCTGTGTCGTTTGTTTGCGTTGTTTCGGCAGAAGCGGCCATCTCGGTTACAGGGGCTGCAGCTTGTGTCGGTTCTGCAATTGATGTCGTTTCAGGTGTCTCAGTTGTTCCGGCCTCTTTTGGTTTCCGGCCTCTTTTTTTCTTGGCGGGTTCTTCTTCAGTTTTAGCTGAAATAGCTTGTTTGTCCAAAATTTTGTAGATAAGGGTTTGTTTATCGGAGGTTCGGGCGTCTTCAATATTCAATGTGTCTGCTACATCAAGTAATTCCGGAATGAGCATATCATTGAGCTGCAAAATGTCGTAAGGCATGCGTATACTTTTTCTGTAAGAAAATCTGAATTATAAATAATGATTATTTAATTAAAACTCTACCAATCGTGTCTCTTGAAAACTTAAGATTATCAAACCGGAGGTTCCGGATAATCTGATAAAAGGTTGGAACATTATCATTTCCGCACTGCAAGATTACAACTGTTTTTTAAATTAAAGAAATAAATTTTAGCTTTTATATGAATTGGCCATTTTTTGGATGGAGACCGCAATATCGGTGAATCGGAATCCCGGCAAAGCGCTTAATATTTTTTCGTTGCTGTAATCAGAAATGTTTGCCGCAGTGCGTGCTGTAGCCTTGGTGATCAATGGTGCTTTCCCTGTCAACAATTTCTTTACTGCATATGTCCGCCAAACCAATCCGGTAAGAGCAGGCCCCGCATGTATATGCGGCGCCTTGCGGCCCAGCCGCTCTGCCATTTGTGTTACTATATGGCGGTAACTATATGTGCCACTGCTCAGTATATACCTTTCTGTATGCAGAGTGCTGTTCATTAGTCTGTACATGGCGGTAACCACGTCTTCTGCATCTACCCATGCGGTAGCGCCATTGGTGTAATACGGAAATTCATTGTAAGCCATTTGCATGATCTGCGCCGATCCGCGGGTGTAATCACCGGCACCTAAAATGATGCCCGGATTCACGATCACGGCATTCAACCCTTCGCCTATGCCGCGCCATACCTCCATTTCAGATAAGAATTTGCTAAGGCCGTAAGCTGTATTGAAGCGGTTGTTATTCCACTCGTTTGCTTCGGTAATAGGCGCGTTAGGATCATCGCCGGCAGTAAGCGCAGCAACAGAACTTACGTGCACCATTTTTGTTATTCCGGCCTCCAGTGCCGCATTCACTATATTGATAGTGCTTTCCGTATTAAAATGGAGCATGTTTTCTTGCTCTGCCGGGTTATAAGACACTTTGGCTGCACAATGATAAACGTGTGAAATACCCTGCATTGCTTCGTCAACTGAAATTATATCCAACAGGTCGCATTGTTGCCATTCTATTCCGGTCAATCGGCTTAATGTTGTGTCCGGTGCATGCTCGTGATACAGTGCACGAACGTTGCAACCCTGTTGTGCAAGGAAGCGGACCAGATATTGTCCTAAAAAGCCACTGGCGCCGGTTACAAGGATCATGTTTGTTGACAAGCTAAATGCCCTGAAACTGCTTGAGGAAACGCACATCGTTCTGCGAATACAGTCGCAGGTCGTTCACCTGATATTTAATTTGAGTGATACGCTCTACGCCCAATCCGAATGCATAGCCGGTATATACTTCCGGATCAATATTGAAGTTGCGCAGCATATTGGGATGGACCATGCCACAACCCAGTATCTCTACCCAGCCTGTATGTTTACATAAGTTACAACCTGATCCTCCGCACACCGTACAGGAAATATCCATTTCTGCACTGGGTTCAGTGAATGGAAAATAGGACGGTCTGAAACGCACCTTAGTGTCTGCGCCAAACATTCGGGTCACAAAGTAATACAGCGCTTGTTTCAGATCGGCAAACGAAACATTCTTGTCTATGTACAAGCCCTCGCACTGATGAAAGAAACAATGCGCTCTGGCAGAGATGGTCTCATTGCGGTACACTCTTCCCGGGCAGATCACCCTTATGGGTAATGGTTGCGACTCCATGATCCTCGCCTGCACTGATGAAGTATGGGTTCGCAACACCCAATCCGGATCCTTTGATACGTAGAATGTATCCTGCATATCACGGGCAGGGTGGTGCTCATGCATGTTCAGCGACGTAAAGTTATGCCAGTCGTCTTCTACCTCAGGCCCTGTAGCTACAGAAAAACCAATGTTCTCAAATATAGAAATGATCTCACTTTCTACGATGCGCAATGGGTGGCGGGTTCCCATAGGTATAGGTGAGCCGGGCAATGAAATGTCTGCCTTAGGCCTTGCTGCTGCAACGCCGGCGGCAAATTGTTGTTGAAAGGCATCAAACGTAGCCTCTATCAGATTTTTGAAGGCGTTCAAACGTTGGCCTGCATCCTTGCGTTCTTCGGCAGGTACGTTCTTCATTTCACCGGAAATGGTCTTTAATAATCCTTTGGCGCCTAAAAAACGGATTCGGAATTGTTCCAGGTCTGCGGCAGAGGCAGGTTGAAATGCGCGGATCTCCGGTTCGTACAAGCTGATTTGTGCTTCAAGACTCGACATAGGGCACAAAGGTAAATAATCAGGTTGAAAAGTGGCTAGCGCTTTCGGCAGGTATATATGTTACCTTCATATTATGCTTTCATAAACTGTGTGATAATCTCGCAGGGAATCATTACCTTTGCGCACCGAAAAAGTATTAGTACATTCCTTAAAGTAGGCTATTGTAAGTTTTTTAGCTAATAAAGTTAATGGGTAACCCTAGCCAGGAAGCAAATCGGAATTAAAAAAATCATGGAAATACGCAACATTGCAATCATTGCGCACGTTGACCACGGAAAGACAACGCTTGTAGATAAGATATTACATACCACTAAGGTATTCAGAGACAATCAGGAGACCGGTGAGCTGATCATGGACAGTAATGACCTGGAGCGCGAGCGAGGCATTACCATCCTTAGTAAGAACGTGTCTGTAACGTACAAGGATGTAAAGATCAATGTGATCGATACTCCGGGCCACGCCGACTTTGGCGGTGAAGTGGAGCGCGTGCTGAAAATGGCCGATGGCGTGTTGTTGCTGGTAGATGCCTTTGAAGGCCCTATGCCACAAACCCGGTTTGTGTTGCAAAAAGCGCTGAACCTGAACCTTCACCCCATAGTGGTGATCAACAAAGTGGATAAACCTAATTGCCGCCCTGATGAGGTACATGATGGTGTATTCGAACTGTTCTTCCAATTGGACGCAACAGAAGAACAACTGAATTTCCCGACTTTATACGGTTCGTCAAAGCAAGGCTGGTTCAATACTACCTTGACCCCAACAGACAATATCAATGTACTGCTCGATACCATTTTGGAGAAGGTTCCGCCACCAACGGTAGCAGAAGGTACTTTGCAATTGCAAATCACCTCACTCGATTATTCTTCGTTCTTAGGCCGTATTGCCATCGGCAAGTTAACGCGCGGTACCATTAAGGACGGCCAGACAGTAATGCTTTGCAAACTGGATGGTACTATGGAGCGCAATCGTGTAAAGGAGTTGTATGTGTTTGAAGGCATGGGCAAACGTAAAGTACAGGAAGTACAATGCGGTGATATTTGTGCAGTGGTAGGAATGGAAAATTTCCAGATCGGCGAAACAATTGCTGATGCTGAGAATCCGGAGGCATTGGTGGTCATTCCGATAGATGAACCCACCATGAACATGCAGTTCAGCATCAATAATTCACCATTCTTTGGTAAGGAGGGTAAGTTTGTGACCAGCCGTCACATTCGCGACCGCCTCATGAAAGAATTGGAAAAGAATTTGGCGCTGCGTGTTGCTGAAACCGATGATGCTGATAAGTTTTTAGTGTATGGTCGCGGTATTCTTCACCTCAGTATTCTTGTGGAGACCATGCGCCGTGAAGGATATGAATTGACTGTTGGGCAACCACAGGTGATCACCAAGGAAATAGACGGCAAACGTTGCGAACCCTATGAGTTGCTGGTGGTAGACGTGCCTGCCGAATTTAGCGGTAAGGTGATAGACCTGGTCACTCAGCGCAAAGGCGAAATGCACATTATGGAAACAAAGGGTCAAATGCAGCATTTGGAATTTGATATTCCTTCGCGTGGTTTGATCGGCCTCCGTTCTGATATGCTGACGCAAACAGCAGGTGAAGCTGTAATGGCACACCGCTTTATAGAATACAAACCCTGGAAAGGGCAAATACCCGGCAGAAGTGACGGTGTTTTATTGGCCAAACAAACCGGTAGCACTACAGCCTATTCAATAGATAAATTGCAAGATCGTGGTACCTTCTTTATTGATCCGGGACAGGAAGTTTATGCCGGTCAGATCATTGGAGAGCATATCAAGCCGGGTGACCTCGTGGTGAACATCATAGAAGGCAAAAAGCTTACCAATATGCGTGCCAGCGGTAGCGATGATTCTGTACGGATCATTCCTAAACGCCAAATGACACTGGAAGAATGCATGGAGTTCATTCAGCAGGACGAATGTATCGAGATCACGCCCAAGAACATCAGATTGCGTAAGACTTTGCTGGATGAAGATGAGCGTAAGAAATTCCAAAAAATATTGAAAAACGACTAAGCCATGAAATATGCAGACGGTTTAGAAACCCCTCGCATGGTAACGCGTTTTTTGGAAGTGAATGATGTGGTGAACTGGATCCCCTATTTTGCGGATCCGGTCAACTGCAGTTTTATGCCCAATCCTGACAATGCTGCTCCTGAAACCAGGGCAGAACGCTGGATCGGATTTGCACTCGATCGCTACAAGGAAAATCGATTAGGTTTGCAGGCGCTGATAAGTAAAGAAAATAAAGAATTTCTGGGTATGTGCGGCCTGCTGTTGCAAGAAGTGAATGGCGAGGAAAAAATAGAGGTAGGGTATCATTTATTGCGCAAACATTGGGGTAACGGATATGCCATCGAGGCAGCCAAAATGTTTCGCGATCACGGTTTTCGCACTTTGAACACAGACCACATAATATCATTGATCCATCCACACAATTACCCTTCACAAAATGTGGCATTCAAGAATGGTATGAAGCTGGCAGAACGAGGCGTGAGCTTCAAAGGCATCCACGCCGATGTCTTTAAGATCCATCGCAGTGAATGGGTAGCGTACATTGATGGAGCAAAGTCAAACTAGTTGGTGGGCCTTTCATTTATAAATGCTGCTGACATACTACATAGGCAATTTTTCTGTGTTTAAGTTTTCAAATTGCATCCCTTTCGAATACTTACACTATTAATTGTTTCATTCATCCGCCTGTACTTCAAATGTTTCTTTAAGAAACAACGAAGCTATCAATGATAATACTACTGCTGTTAGTCCCAAATACAAGGCTGTGTCCACAAAGTTTTCAGGTGTTTTATAGGCTTTAAAGAACAGAGTGAACGGTATAGACCAAGCTCTCGCTATATTGGGTATACTGGTGGCAGAGGTAGCGCGAATAGTAGTCTTAAAATGCTCTGCAGATACGGTGACCAGTAATGGCCAATAGCCTGTGCCAGCTCCCAATAAAAAACATTTCAGGTAAAACATGGAGAGACCGGCTGTTGGCGCTTTTATATAAAATACAATGGCGGCAAATAAAAATAAATAGGAAACAAGCATCGGTTTTTTACGGCTCTTCATGTGCTTGCTCATCAGCCCCGCCACAATAATGGCAGGAATGGCACCTGCGTAAAAACTAATAACAGCGTTCGCCCCGGTAGGCTTTACGCCAAAATATTGACCCATATCGGGTGCGCCTTGTATGAACAAAGCTACGCAAACAAAAGTGGCACTGCCGGCAACCGTGCACAAGATCAGTGCCAATAACATTTTTGGTTGTTTGACATAGTCGAGGGGATTGCCACGCTCTGTATGATGCACTTTCAGTTGAATGAATAAAGTGCTTTCCTGCACCCGAAGACGCAACAGCAACAATACTAATCCAGCACAGCCACCGATGAGGTAGCATGCCTTCCAGGAAAAAGCTAATGCCGCCACTCCGCCAAGCGCCGCGCCAATAACGCCCAGCACTGCCACAATAGTGGTGGCATAGGTGCGCAGAAAAGCAGGTATGTTTTCGGTGATCAAACTAATGCCGACACCTAATTCGCCGGCCAGGCCTATACCGGCTAAAAAACGCAACAAAATGTAGGTGTTAAGGTTGGGAACGAATATGTTGGCTATGTTCGAAAAAGAATACAGCGCAATGGAAAAAAAGAAGATCGATTTTCTGCCGAATTTATCGGCCAGTATGCCCCAAAGAAACCCGCCGATCACCAAGCCGGTCAGTTGCCAGTTCAGTAAGCTAAGACCTACATTGCCTAATTCTTCATGACCAATTCCGATCGCTGTTAGACTGCTGTTGCGCACTGCGCTGAAAACCAAAAGATCATAGGCATCCACACAATAGCCAAGGGCTACAACCACTATCAGCAACCACGCATTAAGTTCTAATTTTTGCTGATTCGGTGCCGGCAATTGCATGTAGTGTCTTATGTGTTAGCCTGATCAATCTCTGTAAAAACCAAAATCAAATCCGCAACCGATCATTAACACGCCCGGGCATAAAAGCCGTATGTTTGCATCTGCACTGTTGGTAAGCACGTAGCCATTTGTAACATCATACTTCGCGCCGCCGGTAAGCGAAAAAGAATAGCCTGCGTCCACATAAAATCGATTTGCACGCCTGCCCAACCTGTAATATCTATAAAAACCAACGAATAAATTGGTTTGTGGGTATAGATCCATTATTACAGGTGCTGATCCATAGTAAACTGTATTGAGTGTTTCTGAATAATTGACAAGTCCGGAATTGTGGGTGAGACCAAATCCTATGGCTGATCGTCTGCGACGGTGTCTATAAAAGTACTTTCCCTCAACGGTGGTTTTAGTGCCCCATGTGCTAATGCCTACCCCGGCTGCAATTGAAAAATCGTGTGCAATTGGAAATTCAAGGTCAACGCCCAATACACCCGTCGGATTATTCATTCCGGTGCTGGTCCCGACAAAAAATAGCGGCGCACGCGCGGGTGCCTGATCCTTGCCATTTCGGTTTCGCTGCGATTCATTATTTCTGTTCTCGCGGCGCATACTTCCGCTATTATAGTCTTGTACCTGAGCAGTAGCAGTCAGCATGGCTATGCAAGCGATCAAAAACAGTGCTGTTCTTTTCATTTTTTTTTAAGTGTTTAGTGATACCATCAGGCATGTTTCATGCCGGCTTCAATAGCTTCAACGGTCACAGGTATGTTTTTGAACAGATCTGTATTGCCGGTCTTAGTGATCCAGATATTGTTCTCTATGCGAACACCCATTTGCTCTTCTTCTATGTAAATGCCGGGCTCAACCGTAAACAGCATTCCTTCTTCAACTGCTCCTGTATAAGTGCCTACATCGTGTACCACCAGGCCCAGATGATGGGTCACTCCATGATAAAAATATTTACGGAAGGCGGGGTTATCCGGATCCTGATTTTTAATATCAGCTTTTGTGATCAAGCCTATTTTTAAAAGTTGTTTTTCCATTTCAGCGTTGATACTCTTTACATACTCAGGGAACATCAGGCCGGGCTTTAATATTTTTTTACCATGCTCATGTACTGCCAAACAGGCATTGTATACTTCTTTCTGCCGCTTGGTAAATTTACCGTTGACGGGCACGGTGCGTGTCAGATCGGCATTATAATTCCCATATTCAGCGCCAAAGTCCATCAGTATCAATTCGCCGTCCTTACACACTTGGTTGTTTTCTTCATAATGCAACGTCCGTGCTCTGTCGCCCGATGCTATTATGCAGCCATAAGCATGCCCTGTAGCACGATTGCGCAGAAATTCATGGGTGATCTCTGCTTCTATCTCATACTCCATCACACCCGGCTTAATGAACTTCATCACACGCTCAAAAGTTTTGCCTGTAATAGCAATAGCCTGTTTCACCACCTCTATTTCTTCCTTTGTCTTTATGGCGCGCACTTCCTTCATGATCCTTGCTGCACGGTCGTAGTTGTGCAAAGGGTATTTACGCATCACTTCGTTTACAAACAGCAGATCGGTACGGTATAATTCAGTATCCAACCTGTTGTGCTCATTCGAATTCAGATAAACGGTATCCGCATTGTTCATCATTACCTGAAGCAGGGTGTCGAATCCATCCAGCCACTGCACATTTTTGATGCCGCTGATAGCCGTTGCTTCATCTTTTCTGAATTTATGACCCACCCATTTTTCCAGCAGTTCATTGGGTTGCAACAGCACCAATACCTCGCGGGCGTTTTTATCAGGATTGTCAGGGTACAGCACCACAATGGTCTTTTCCTGAACTATGCCGGAGAGCCATACCACATCGGCATCCGGTTTGTAGCCATAAGTGCCGTCGCCGCTTTTAGGAAAAACGGGTGAAGCCGGAAAAATAGCGACAGAATTAGGTTTCATTTTGCGCACAAATCGTTCCCTGTTCTGTGTGTATAATTTTGAGCCTATTGGTAAGTATTTCATTGTATGTCGTTTTTGTATTTTTTTATCAATTAGAACGGTGAAATTAAAAGTTTTCTACACAACTAATGCTGAATTTTATACATTTCAGGATCGTTAAAGATAAAAATAATTAATTGTGACTGAAAATAGTGCAGTGTAATGGTATGCTTTGATGGTCAAAAAAGTGGGCTGCATTGGCGCTAATCTATTATTTTTGCAGCCTATGAGTACTTCATTCAGCGAACAAGAATTAGTAAGGCGTGAAAAGCGCAAAGAGTTGTTGAATATGGGCATCGACCCGTATCCGGCCCCTCTGTTTCCAATTACCCATTATGCTCAGCAAATAAAGGATACTTACACAGAAGAAAATAAAGAGGCATTTGCCGATATCTCCATAGCCGGCAGGGTTATGGGTGTAAATGACATGGGCAAAGCCAGTTTTGCCAAAATACAGGATAGTACAGGACGTATTCAGGTGTATGTTCGCAGAGACGATATTTGTCCGGGCGAGGACAAGAGCCTCTACGCCAATGTGTGGAAGAAGTTGGTGGACATCGGAGATTTTATCGGAATTAAAGGCTTTGCTTTTATTACCAAAACAGGCGAAATATCAGTACATGTGCGGGAGTTTGTGATACTCACAAAGGCGCTGCGCCCCATACCTATTGTTAAGGAAAAGGACGGTGAGTTGTTTGATGAGGTGACGGATACTGAATTCAAATACCGCCAACGCTATGCCGACCTGATCGTGAATCCCGGTGTACGCGAGACGTTCATCAAGATCACTAATATGAAGAATGCCATCCGCAGCTTTTTGAATATCAGGGGTGGTATTGAAGTAGATACTCCGGTGCTGCAAACAATTCCGGGTGGTGCAACGGCGAGACCATTCATTACGCATCATAATGCATTAGACATTCCTTTGTACCTGCGTATCGCCAATGAGTTATACCTGAAGCGGCTGATCGTGGGAGGGTTTGACTGGGTCTATGAGTTCAGTCGCGACTTCAGAAACGAGGGAATGGACCGCACCCACAATCCGGAGTTCACCATATTGGAATTCTATGTTGCTTATAAAGACTATTTGTGGATGATGGACACTACCGAGCAATTGCTGGAACATGCAGCGGTAGCCACCAACGGCACCACGGTGACGATGGCCAATGGTGTGGCAATAGACTTTAAGGCACCGTATAAAAGGCTGAGTATCTATGATGCCATTAAAGAGCATACCGGCTTTGATATTGCTAACATGACCGAGGGTGAACTGCGTGATGTGTGCAATGAGCTGAAGGTCGAGAATGATATTACCATGGGCAGGGGTAAGCTGGTAGATACTTTGTTTGGCGCGAAGTGCGAACACCATTGTATACAGCCTACTTTTATTATAGACTATCCGGTGGAGATGAGCCCCCTTACCAAAAGGCACCGTTCCAAACCCGGATTAGTGGAGCGTTTTGAACTGATCGTAAATGGCAAAGAAATAGCCAATGCCTACAGCGAGTTGAATGATCCGGTCGATCAGCGCGAACGCTTTGAAGAGCAGGTAAAACTAATGGAGCGCGGTGATGATGAGGCCATGTTCATAGATCATGATTTTTTACGCGCTTTAGAGTATGGAATGCCTCCTACAGCAGGCATAGGTATAGGCATTGAGCGTTTAGCCATGTTGCTGACACAGCAGGTATCGATACAAGATGTATTACTGTTCCCCCAGCTTAGGCCGGAAAAACAATAACAACATGAAACATAGCTTTTTATTATTGGGTTTTTTAGCATTGGTAGTATGCGCAAATGCGCAAACCTATACCGATTCCATCAACCAATACCGGCAGCAGTACGTAAGGGAACTGGTTCATGATCCCAAGCAACCGGTAAAGCCCGCAGATGTTCGGTTTTTACGTTTTTACAAACCCGACTCCACCTACAGAGTGGTGGCCACCTACGAGGAAACACCCGGCAGGGAACCGTTTTTAGTGCCTACCCATAGCGGCAAGGAAAAACCATTTCAGCAATGTGGTGTACTGACCTTCACATTGCATGATACTGACCTTACGTTGCATGTGTACCGCTTGTTGAATATGGTGAACGGGAAACCTTTGGGAGATGAGTATTTTGTGCCCTTCAGCGACCTTACCAATTATGAGACAACCTATGCAGGCGGTCGCTACATAGACCTGCGCAGCACCGATTTTGACGGCAATAAAGTGGTGTTGGATTTTAATAAATGCTATAATCCTTATTGTGCATACGGCGATGGGTTCTCTTGTCCGATACCACCGCGAGAAAATTTTCTGCACATTGAGGTAAGGGCCGGCGACCGTATGTTTGCCAAATTGATGAATGAATAATATAGTGTAAATACTTTGTGTTGAACTAAGTTCGACGGGCTGTAGCGCTTTATGCTAATGGTCACTGAAAATGCGCAGACAAGAGCGTTAAGTGCTGATTGCAAGCAAGTATGTCATACGCCTGCCAGAGTGTTGTTTATCTTTTCTCTTTTTCCAGTACCAACCAGCCAATATCATCGGCACAGCGTTTAACGTCCATGCTGTCAAGGCCATTGTAATACCCCCTGATGTGCCGGTTTTTGTCTACCAGCACCATTTTTTCAGTGTGTATGAAATCATCATCGCCACCATCTCCGGGCTGCACCGATACAAACAATTCGTTTCTGGCAAAGTTGTAGATCACTTTCTTATCACCTGTTAAGAACCACCAATGGTCGTGATCGGCGCCATGTTTATCTGCATACGCACGCAGTACATTGGCTGAGTCGTGAGAGGGGTTAACGGTGATGGACAGGAACTGAACAGCCGTATCTAAACTGTTTTCAAGTCTGGGGTTTTTACGATATGCTTTTTGCAGCATGCCCATATTTTTGGTGAGCCGCGGGCAAATGGTCGGGCAACTAACAAAGAAGAAATCAATTACCATGATCTTGCCTTTAAGATCGGTATTGGTGCTGATGAGCCTGCCTAACTGATTGGTGAGTTGCAGATCGGCCACCTTATGGTAGACAGTATCTATCTGCATTTTCCCTTTTACCTGATGGCTGTCTATACCTTCGGCTATGTAGTAGCGAGGCAGGAATTTAGTATTGTACCTAAAGCTGCCCACTATATAAAAAGAAAGCGGCACCAAAACGGCTACCGCTAATCCTATGATAAAATTTTTGTTGTTCTTCTTTACTTCGCTCATTTTAATTGCTCCTTTGTTCTACCGATGTACGGCTGGGCGTATGGTTGTTCATGTGCAGCCAAAAGCTACCATCTGCCAAAAAGGCGATTATGAACCATACGAAAAGGAACAGAGGAATCAGAACCGTTGCAATAAAGTCCCTGAATTCATCCCCAAGGTGCATAAAGATGGAAACAATGTACCCAGCTTTCAGCAAAGTTAGTGCAAGGAAAAAGAAAACTACCAAAGCTTTTGGTAAACTATGGCTAAAAAACATACCTAATATCACTTCTACTACGGTTACCACCAGTAAAAGCCAAAATACTCTCCATATTTTTTTAACCTGTGCTTTGCTTTCGTCAGAGTTGATATCTGAGTGGTGCGACATCAAACCTGAATACAGTTTCGACTGATCGCCTTCATAATAAAATTGTTCGTCGTGTGCAGAATGATTGTGTGCTGACATTTTAGAAAATTGATATAGCTAATAAGATAAATGAACAGTAAATGAGATTACAGCAGATAGAAGCAGGTGAATACGAATACCCAAACGAGATCTACAAAGTGCCAGTAAAGACCTATTTTTTCAACCATTTCGTAGTGGCCGCGGCGCTGGTAGGTGCCATTCACGGTGTTCACAAGGATCAGTATGTTGAAAATAACACCCGATGTAACGTGACCACCATGGAATCCGGTAATGGTGAAGAAATAATTGAAGAAATCATGTGTGGCTTGCATGGCAACCAACGGATGAACATTCACCAAAGCCGATACGCTTTCTTTTTTGAGGTCAAAGAATTCGGAGAAGGTATTTACCGGCGTAGTGACATCGGTAAAAGAACCCCACCAAGCGCCTTCGCTGTGCAAGTGTGTCCACTCCCAAGCCTGACAGCTTAAGAATGCAATACCACCAATTATGGTCCATAACAGCCATTTGGCAACATTGTTCTTATCGCCATAGTGGCCTGCATGTACGGCCAATACCATGGTCACGGAACTCATAATGAGTATGAATGTCATTAAACTTACGAACAGTAACGGCAGGTTGTGCCCTTCCATGAAAGGGAACGATTTGAACACCTGATTGGCGTCGGGCCAAACTGCACTAAAGAAGCGGGTGGTACCGTACGAGATCAAAAATGCGCCAAATGTAAGTGCGTCTGATAACAGGAAAAACCACATCATCATTTTTCCGTAACTCACATTATAAGGCGATCGTCCGCCTTCCCACAATTTTTTCTTGGAAATTGCAACAGAAACTTGTTCCATAAATCTATCTAAATAGCGTAAAATAATTGCTACTGCAAATCTCTAAAAATTTTTAGTGATTTACACCAAAGAAGATAAATAAATATATCCATAATATATCCACAAAGTGCCAATAAGACGCTACAATCTCTAATCCTGTTGATTGATAGACTTTTATTTTGGTACGGAACGCTCTGAAAAAAACTATAACGAGTGCAATAATTCCACCCAAAATATGTAACATATGTAGTCCGGCAATAATAAAAAGGAAGGATTCGCTGGGATTGCCGTTCAGGCGCACCGTCTGTGCATCCTGCGTGATCTTTCCGTTGATGTTCATTAACTGTTTGGTATGATATAATTGATAAAAGCCTGTCATTTGCAGCGCACAAAATATCAGACCCAATACCAATGTTATGGTGATCAGCTGCCTGAATTTTGGAATTTGCCTTGCTTTGAAAGCTTTTACACTCAAATGAATGGTTCCGCTGCTGATCAATATAACCACTGTTGATACTGTGAATATCCAAGGAAGGTCGTACACCCTCCAATAGCCTTGTGCCTGACGTACCATGTAAGCGCTGGTCAACCCTGCAAACATCATGGCGATGCTGCCCATACCCACCCACATAGCAAATTTGTGGGGATGTATTTTCTTACGTTGAGGTGTATCTATTATGTTTTGCATAAATAATTTAATTACAATGTAAATTGAGTCACGGCATCAAATGAGTGGCAATTGCTATCTTTTATTCAGCAATAAGGCCATCATCAATACCGGTAAATATAAAAATGAAGCAAACATCACTCGTTTGGCCGACTTATGATCGTTTTTTAAATAAAAGGCCACAGATGCCGCAAAGTACATAATACCCACGCCCACGCCTACCGCCATGCCTATATTGCCTGTAAGGCCGGATGTGCGCGTAAGTAAGGCAAGTGGGATCAATACCAAACTGTACAGCATACATTGTACGCCTGTAAAACGCGATTCTTTTTCCTTAGTAGGCAACATTTTAATACCTGCATTGCAATAATCGTCGAATGCTACCCAAGCGATGGCCCAAAAATGCGGGAATTGCCAGAAAAATTGAAGCATGAACAGCAGCCATCCGCCAAATGAAAAACTATTGGTGGCAGCTACCCAACCAATGAGCGGCGGTAACGCACCTGGAATAGCCCCAATGAGCACTGCAATAGGGTGCACTTTTTTCATGGGTGTATACCCGAAGGCATAGATCAATAGTGACAGAATACTGAGCATGCCCGTTTTTACATTAAAATAAATGCTGAGTAGCAGGCCTCCGGCAATACCCATGCTAATGGCAAATACCCACGCCTCACTACGGCCCATACGCCCGTCGGGCAAGGGGCGCAGCTTAGTGCGGCTCATCAGTGCATCACTTTCATGTTCTATGATCTGATTAATGGTATTGGCGCTGCCGGTGATCATCATACCACCCGAAAACAGGAAAATAACATGTTCCCAGGAATCGGTACTCAACCAATTGAATACAATGCCCGGCGCCATCAAGTAGCCTATAACGCTGGTAAACACTACCATCCCGCTCAGGTTTGGTTTCAGCAATTGCGCATAATCCCTGATCTTGCCCGGTTTTTTATAGGGTAAAACGGTATCTGTGGTGTCGGCGTTGGACATCTGGTTTATGAACGTATAATTTGATTGAGGGTGCAAAAGTATGACATATCTCCTTACTTTTACCAGATGCAACAATGTTGCCCTATAGGGATTTTTGATTCGGGTTATGGCGGATTGACCATTTTCAAGTCAATTGTGCGTCAATTGCCTCAATTTGACTATTTGTATTTAGGCGACAACAGCAGGGCTCCGTATGGCAACAGGTCTTATGAAACGGTTCACCAATATACATGGGAATGCGTGCAATGGTTTTTTGAAATGGGATGCCCGCTGGTGATATTGGCCTGCAACACAGCATCGGCTAAAGCGTTGAGAACCATACAGCAAAGAGATCTGCCACACGGATTTTCAGATAAAAGGGTATTGGGGGTCATACGGCCTACCGCCGAAGTGATCGGTAATTACACACAAACCCGGAGCATCGGTATTTTGGGCACCAGGGGCACCATCCAGTCCGGTAGTTATTTGATTGAAATTGAGAAGTTTTTTCCGGATGTGACCATTCACCAATTGGCCTGCCCCATGTGGGTGCCACTCATAGAAAATGGTGAATATGACGGTCCCGGTGCAGACTATTTTGTAAAAAAATATATTGATGAACTGTTGTCAAAAGCTCCGGATCTGGATGCCATTCTTTTGGCATGCACGCATTATCCGCTACTGACCAATAAGATCAGGCAATTTTTACCGGAAAAAATAAAAATAATTGATCAGGGAGAGATTGTGGCGGCAAGCCTGAAAGATTATTTGGAACGCCACACGGCAATAATGGGAATATTATCTACTCACGGCACTCAGCAGTTTTATACAACTGATGATACAGCCGATTTTGATGCACATGCTTCGGTCTTTTTCGGGAAGGCCGTAACGGCCTCGTTTGCCCGGCTGTAGCTACACTACTTTGTCGGCGCAACAACTACTTGCAAAAGCTTCGGGCTTGGCCTTGAATGCATATCCCATTCCCAGAATATACCCCATTGCCTCGCGCAGTGCTTCATTGCTTTTGAACTGCGGATTGGTATTGATGTCGGCATGAACTTCCATGTCCACATCATAATGATTGAACAGGTCGCACAATTCATACGCGATCTCGATGCTGCGGGCTACTTCTACCAACATACGTTCTTTGATGCTGTACGGTTGCTTTGTCTTGTCATTGTTGATGAACATGAACCCGCCGTGTTTTTCACGCAGAAATACAATGACAGTAGCAAATTCGGTGTCTTGCCCGCGTACCTGTGAATCTGTGCCAATGCACACTTTCAGCTTGAAGCCGGCCTTTGTTTCCCGCTCTATGGCCTCTGCCACGGCTTTCTTGATCGGTAGTTTGATGGTCTCACCATTGAATTTTCTCCAAAGCATAATAGGTTTGATTTATGATACTAAATTAAACCTATTATGAATACGAATCGTTGAACGGGTATATTATTAAATTATGAAATGCACAATGGATTAACAATTCACACTAATACTCATTTTGGTTATCTCATTTCGATCCGTTCTTTTGGTTTCGAAACTCGATCCTGTATAGCCTGAAAGAATAGATGATAGGGATGATGCTCATGATAGCCACCGCCGGCAGGAAAAAGTAGGTCATATAGGGCGGTTGCAGTAAAAACGAAACTATTACAATGACGATGCCGCCAACAAACCAGATCTTTCCGGTGAGTTGATGTGTTTTCTTCCAGTTGTCGTCGCTGCTAAGTGTCCAGGGTAGGCGCAGGCCGAAGAAGTAGTTAGGTTTCACATTGTGCATCATATTGCCCATAAATGAGAATAACAGTCCGATAAGCGGGTACAGCGCTATGTTGATGATCTTGGCGTCACTTGTTTCAGAGATTATGACGATCAGGTTAAGCGCTGTCATAAAAAACACCATGCCTGTGCCCACCTTGGCAAACATGGCCGGGTCTTTTTGCGCAGCACGCTTTGGGTCAATTTTATGAATGTTGTTGAGTAACAGGTATACTAATAAAGTAATGCCTGCAATGAGACCGCATTCACCCCATAGGGCCGATCTGTTGCTGAATGCATTGGGCTTGCCCGCAGCATCAAAGTGGGTAGGGATGATCTGCGGGACCGTTTTCCAAATAGCTGCTATATAGGCAAATGGCAGCAGTGTTATTAAAATTAGAAAAAGGTGCTTGATGTTTTTGTTGACTGACATGGTTGGTATGATTTATTTAGCTTTGAATTGTAAAAACCATTTGATGATCTCATCCACTACAGTGGTATTAAGTGAGTACATAATGAACTGGCCTTTCTTTTCCCGTTCTAACAGTCCGGCCTGAACCAATAGATCAAGGTGATGCGAAATGCTGGGCTTAGTCATGTTGAAACGTTCCGCAATTTCTCCGGCATTCATATCCCGTTCTTTAAGCATTTCCAAAATTTCGCGTCTCGTGCCATCGTTCAATGCCTTGAATAAAATATTCATTGAGTAATTAAATGTTTAGACAAATGTCTAAATAAATTTTGAAAACTCCAAAAAACGAGCGTTGATTTTTAGAACAGTTAAATAGGTTATGATAACAATCATCGTTTTTACCGCTTTGTGCGACCTTAATAATCATGCATCGTAGGTATTTTTGCCCTAAAGCAAAAGAAGTTATGAAGTTATGGTTTGCGATTTTTGTGGTATTGTTCATAGTGTCGGCGGCATTTCTTGTTATCAGCATGATCTACCGTTATTTGCGTAAGGGTCGGTTAAGAAAAGTCGCTTTTATTTTTCCTTTGTCAATAGTAATGTTTGTAGTGTTCACAGTATATCAGGCATTAAATCCCGGTGACGGGTTTTACCTTGATGAATTTAAGGATAATGCCGGCTATAAGGTGTTGCATGCTGCGAAGGTTGTGAAAATGAGTGCGAGTTATCCCGATCTTTATGGAAAATATAGTTCATGCGCAGTCATAAAGCTGGATGTTGCAGATTATGATAGTTTATTGCAGCACATAAAAACAGATAGCTCATTTAGGACAGCGCCGGGCAATATCGAAGTGTTGCCATCATCTGATGCAAATTTTAAAAAAGCAGCCGGTAATGAACGAACGCATTTTAGTTCTGCGTCAATTAAAGTGACAGATTCAACCCACAGCAGATATCTGATTGAGTTTTTAAACGATGGCTCATCTGTTGTTTCTTTTTTTAGCAATAAATAAAATGGCCGGAAGATATGCATCAACCGGCCATATTGCGGAACATAAGTCCCTTTATATTATTTTAAAGACATAATGTAAAATTCAATGCGTCTATTCTTTCTGTGATCGGCCTCTGAACACGCTTCACAATCAGCGCAAACTACAGCAGGGTTTTCATTTCCCATTCCCTTGTAAGATAATCTCTTTTTTGCAATACCGTGGGCTTCAAGGTACCTAACTATGGCCTCGCCACGTCTATCCGACAATTCCGTATTGTATTTTTCCGATCCACGGCAATCGGTATAGGCGTCTATCCGTACAACCATCTTGGGGTACTTTTTAAGAATACCAAGCAGATTTTCCAGAGGTACCTTCGCCGCATCTACAAGATCGGCTTTATTGTATTCAAAGTAAAAGTCCTCTAATTTGTAACTCTTACCGGCTTCAAATTCACTGTTTGTATCAGCTGTTTCTTTTACAGTCGGAGTGGGAACAGGTTCGGGTTTGTTTTTAGATTCAAGACGAACGATCTTGCTCACAGTGTTTGACTCTTTAATATCTATTGTATTCAGCAAAAAGGCTTGATCTGCATAAGTAGGTGATGAAACCGTCACCGTATACTTAGTTTCCGGTTGTAGTTGTATCACAGCAGCGCCATTTACGCCATCGATATTTCTTTTATCGTCAGCCGAATTTAACGCAACTGAAAAATTACTGATGCCTGTACCGGGTGAAGTATTGAGTACATTCAGGTTCAGATAATCTACTATCCTTTTATAGTAATAAATATTATCTCCTTTTTTAGCTGAGGGTCTGTTAGATGAAAAATAAGAACTTCTGCCGTCGGCATACAATGCAAGCGACATATCGTCATTGGGTGAATTGATCGGGCGTCCTACATTCTGTGGAGTTGAAAAAGAATGCTTAGCTGTATCCCAAGATGTTTTATAAATATCGAGACCGCCATAACCTATTTGTCCGTCTGACGAAAAGAAAAGTGTGTTGTTATCGGCAAAATAAGGGAATACTTCTTCTCCTTCCGTATTGAGCATTTTACCTGCGTTCTGAGGCTCTGACCAATCATCGCCATTTTTCAGGCAATAATAAAGATCCGATCCTCCCTGACCACCGGGCATATCAGAAACAAAGACCAACATGTTTCCGGATGGGCTGATAGCCGGGTGGGCGGTAGAATAGTTGATATTATTGTATTTAAAAGGCTTAACACTCTCGAAAGTGCGTGTGGAATCATTGTATCCTGAAGCTATCATGATCTCTAGAGAGAGACATCCATTTTTGTGTCGGCAAGCGAATCTCCACAAAAACCCTTTCTTAAATCTTGTACGGGAGAAATACATTTGCATACCGTCTGCTGAAAATGTACAAGGCCCGGTA
>Ga0164296_1000907_pt1 | contig 33318 bp, 43 predicted proteins | sample GEODES057metaG_FD_113533 | JGI IMG/M metagenome (GOLD analysis project Ga0164296, IMG submission 113533) | Dystrophic lake water microbial communities from Trout Bog Lake, Wisconsin, USA - GEODES057 metaG | ecosystem: Environmental > Aquatic > Freshwater > Lake | place: USA: Trout Bog Lake...
AATCGTAAATTAGGATATTACATTGCTAAATCTGTTGAAGGACTAGGTGTTAAAGGTACAAGTATTACAGATTTTACTTCTGCTAGCCGTCAAAAGACTTTACGTAAGCCCGATGCACAGTTAAAAGAATTTAAAGAACAAAATACCAAAAATCGTATGGATACTTGGTTTAACAAGATTAAAACAACCGATACTGCTTGTAATGGACGCATGAATACAGATATTGTTATATTAAAGGTCTTTAAATAAATGGAAACAGATTACATAGCCTTAGCTAGTCAATATGCTGATAAAATAGAAAAAGACAACAGTAAATTTTATTATTCATTTACAGCCGAATCTATTGAACTTTTTGCCAACGCAGTAATTAAAGAAAAAATCGATCCTCAAATGGATCCTGCACAGAGATGAATGTTTGGGTATTTGCCGAAGAAAGAACTGGTAGTTCGTGGCTTTCTTTAGAAATATCCAAACGATTAAATCTAAAATACGGATATGTAGAATCACTTATTTCTACATACGATACTGTAATTCATACACATAATTTTCAATTGTTAAAAGACGATATTAAAGATATCGTTATTTGTACTACTCGAAAAAATGTTTTTGAGCATATGCTTAGTTACATTTTTTTATATCGTACAAAAATTACTAATCCAGAATTTTATAATGATCCGCATATCTATTATGGCAATTTCAAAATGTCTTATGATTTTCAAAAAATGATTGAACATATGAAAATTGAAATTGATAAAAAGGAAATTTTAGATTTTATAAATTTGAAAAAAGAAAGAATACAGTTGTTAAATGAATATAAACCTAATTATATAATATATTATGAAGATCTTTATAAAGGTATCAGTATACCAGAATTAGGTTTAAATAATATTAAATTTAGTGACGGCGGTATAATGGAAAAATTGCCTTATGATAAAAGAAAGATATTTGTTAATTGGCAACAAGCAGAAAATTGGTTAAAGGAATATTATGAATAATCATGAACCAAAAATGACTTACAAAGTATTTAAGTACCCAAATTATGCTTTTGTTTATACTGTTGCTGAAAAGGGTTATACTTTTTATTACAAAATGATTCCGGAAGATATTTCATTATGTACTCTTTATTTTAAAGGCAGTATGTTAATGACCGATTGTGATGATAAGAGTCTTATTGGCACAGTGTTTACTGGATTCTTCGATTGGCGGTTAAGGCCCGAACTAAACACGCAAGGTATAAAAGAAACTTGTTTGGTAACTGAACATTTAGAAAAATTATGTTTACATCCAAAACCTCTTATAAACGAAATTAACGGTGTTAAGAGTATAGAAAATCTTGGAGTAAAAAATGTTGAACATTTTAATCTTAAAAATAAAAAATTAACTATACCTGCTAATACTGATGTTATAATAGCAGATGGATATATTATATCAATTAATGGTACTAAAACTGAAGCAAAACTTTCCGAAGATATTTTACCAAGAATTCCGGCTCTTTCTAGACCCTATGAAATTACTGTTAATGGACAAATACTTCTTATAAGTTTATAAGACTATTGACTTTAGAACTAAAACTATATATAATAAACATTTAAACAAGGAATTCTTTAATGAAAAAATTGCTACTGATTGTCTTATTGATGTTCTCAACTACAGCATTGGCGGACCATGTTACTGATGAAATATGTACCGAAATGACTGTACGATATACAATATTTTTAACGTTAGCAGCAGATGCTAATACTCGTGAAGAGTATCAAAGTGCACTTTACAAAATACTTTTAAATGGTAATGCTGATAAACAAACTAAAGATATTTTAGTTCAATTAATTGATCTTGCTTGGGTCAATAGGAAAAAAGATTTTAACGATAGTGCTATGACATTTTATCGAATCTGCACTTCGGGTAAAAGTGTATAATGAAAATTGGTTTAAGTTTAAGTCGATGTGTTCGGGATATATTTGATGGCAAAGTTGATATCAGTGATGTTCTATTAATTATTGCTCGCACAGATTTTGATCCCAATAACGATAAACAGTGGAAGAGTATTTGGGAAGGTTACGGTGGAGGCCAAACTATGGGCTCACCTTGGAGTATGCCCGAGTGGGCTGATTATCCTGCTGAAGATGAAGAAAAATTTAGAGAAATTGCTCTAGAACTATACAACACAGGACGTATCCATCAGCCCCGTCAATTTGGAGGATCTCCACAACGTTTCCCATATTTTTGGCTCGAAGTATTATTACCTAATGACGAAATAAAAAAGAATCCCGCAATAAAAAAAGCATGGGAACAATTTCAAATTATTTCCGGTTTAAGTAATAATCCCAAACTAGTTAATGATAATTTTTAAGGAAAGATAATGAACAATATGTTAGTACCAATGGTAGTAGAAAAAACAGGTCAAGGCGAACGAGCTTTTGATATCTATAGTCGATTATTAAATGAAAGGATTGTTTTTTTAAACGGTCCGGTAGATGATCATAGTGCCAACTTAGTTGTAGCACAAATGCTACATTTAGAAAGTTCGGATAGTGAAAAAGATATTCACTTTTATATTAACAGCCCAGGTGGTGTTATTACTTCAGGCATGAGCATTTACGATGTTATGCAATTTGTTAAACCCGACGTATGTACATATGTTATGGGGCAGGCTTGTAGTATGGGCAGTTTCTTGGCACAAGCAGGTGCAGCAGGTAAGCGTTATATGCTACCACATGCTCGTCATATGATTCATCAACCCAGTGGCGGTGCCCGTGGTATGCAAAGTGACATTGAAATTCAATATAAGGAAATTACTTATTTGAAGGATATGTTAACCAAATTATATGTTAAACATAATACTGCTGGCAAAACCTATGAACAGTTCGAAGCAGATATGGATCGTGATACATTTATGAGTGCGGAAGAAGCACTTGCTTATGGATTATGCGATAATATTATTTCTAACAGAGATTAAGTTATGATAAAAATCTCCCATAAGTTAGATTAAATATTTTTACTTATGGGAGATCCTTATGGCATTTTATTTACTTTTCTTAGGCGGGTTTATAGGTTGGTCTTTGTTTATAACTACTGTTATTAAAATTTGTTTCACTAGAAAAAAAGAATTACGCCTGATTAAAGAGATTAAACTTCTTATTAATGAATTTAAAAAAGAAATTAACAAACCAAAATAATACGCTATAAATATTATTTTATGCGGTCTTCGGTCATCATCCCGCTTTACAAATTCTGCTGCCTATGCTATACTTTAACATAGGAGAATAATAATAATGTATACTAGTACTAAGTTTTTTAAAGAAATAGGTCCATGTGCTTATCGAAATTGGCGTTCAGATACTGATTGCTATATGCTACACGGGTATGATCGTAGTTTTAAATTTGTTTTTGGTTGCGATCATTTAGACAAACAAGGCTTTGTTGTTGACTTTGGTGGATTAAAAGCCATTAAACGACAGTTGGAAGATTGGTTTGATCACACTGTAATTCTACAAGCAGACGATCCGTTGGTTAATACTTTTAGAGAATTAACTGCCAAAGGACATTGTCGATTACAGACTTTTCCATTGATTAGCTGCGAAGGACTTGCTGAATTTGTAGGTGAGTATGTTGATGCGCTACTACAAGAACAAAATGGTGGGCGTAATTGGGTGATTAGTTGCGAGGTTATTGAAGCTGAAAAAAATAGTGCAATTTATTCGCCGCGAGAAAATCCAGATCGTATAACATTTGCGGACCTTAAAGAACTTTGCAGAGAAATGGAAGAATCTGCAGGAAAAATTAATTATAAGGATCTATAATGAAAAAAATATTAGTAACAGGTGGTGCTGGATTTTTAGGCAGTCATCTTTGTGATCGTTTAGTCGCCGAAGGACATCATGTATTATGTGTTGATAACTATTTTACAGGTAGTAAAAAGAATATTGAACATTTATTAAAATATCCTAATTTTGAAATTATTCGTCAAGATATTTGTATTCCTTTATATGTGGAAGTAGATGAGATTTATAACCTAGCTTGTCCAGCAAGCCCTGTGCATTATCAACATGATCCAATACAAACTATGAAAACATCTGTATTGGGTGCTTTCAATATGTTGGGTTTAGCCAAACGCACAGATGCGGTAATTCTACAAGCATCAACTAGCGAGTGTTACGGTGATCCCACAGAACATCCACAAACCGAACAATATTGGGGAAATGTAAATCCTATTGGCATTAGGAGTTGTTATGACGAAGGAAAACGCGCTGCGGAAACTTTGTTTATGGATTATCATCGTGTACATGGTGTCGATGTTAAAATTATGCGTATTTTCAACACCTACGGACCGAGAATGGCACTCAACGATGGAAGAGTTGTCAGTAATTTTATCATACAAGCATTAAAGGGCGAAGATATTACAATCTACGGCGACGGTAGCCAAACACGCAGCTTTTGCTATGTAGATGATTTATTAGATGGCATGATGAAACTTATGTCTTTTCCAACTACCGGTCCTGTTAACATTGGTAACCCCGGCGAGTTTACAATGAAAGAATTAGCTACAACAGTTAAAAAACTTACTGGTAGCCGTAGTAAAATTGTTTATAAAGATCTTCCGCAAGATGATCCAAAACAACGCAGGCCGGATATTTCTTTAGCACAAGGGATATTAGGATGGAATCCAAAGGTACAGTTAGAAGCAGGGTTAAAGAAAACAATTAAGTATTTCAAAACTGTTGTGTAATGCTAATAGATTCTTTTACATTCTTCAACGAATTAGATCTACTCGAAGGCAGATTAGAATATTTGTATAATCGAGTAGATCGATTTATTATTGTAGAATCTAATAGAACTTTTAATTGTCAATTAAAACAATTAAATTTTAAAAATAATCAAAATAGATATAAAAAATATTTAGATAAAATTACTTACATTGTTTACGAAAATAATAAAGTTTGGACTTCCGATCCTTGGCAACAAGAATATACTCAAAGAAATTACATATTAGAAGGGCTTAAAGATATTGATAACGGTTGGATCATTATGGGAGACTTAGATGAAATCCCTAAGATAGATGCAATTGATAAAGGTATTAATAGTAATATATCTGATTCATACACATTTGAACAAGATTTATTTTATTATAATCTAAAACAAAAACATATAAACAACTGGAGTGGTAATATACTAACAACTGTTAAAAAAATTAAAGAACAAACACCACAATGGTTTCGAGATAATAGAAAGAATTTTCATCATATACAACATGGCGGTTGGCATTTATCTTATTGGGGTACTCCAGAAAAGATAAAACAAAAGATTGAAAGTTTTTCTCATCAAGAATTTAATCGAGCAGATATTAAAAATATAGATGCAATTAAACAAAAAATACTAAGTGGTTCAGATTTATATGGAAGGATTGAAGATAAATTTGTTTCACTTAATTTAGAAGAATTAGATACCGATTTAGTAAAATATTTTAGTAACTATGAAGTGTCATTAACCTAAAGGAGAATACAATGGCAAAGTCGAAAAATGTAGTAAAAGCAATTAGCGATAAGTTAGATAAAGTAAATGGTGAATTTACTATTAACCGTTATGACAATGGTTATATGTTTGATATTTCTGGTAAGATGGACGATGAATGGAAGAGTGCTAAGATTGTTGTTAGCAATGTTGAAGAATTAATCACACTTATCCGTGAATATGACTCAATGGATGTTAACGAGTAATATTGACTTTTACTATCTCCTATGTTATATTAATAGCATAGGAGATTTTTTATGACCGAACAATCTAAAACTTGGGTTATTACCCCAGAAGAAGATCCCGAAACTGGAGATCTTATAATTACCTTTCCACCTGATTTACTTGAATTGGTAGGTTGGAAACTAGGTGATACAATCGGTTGGAATCTAAGCAATGACAAATCTATATACTTAACCAAACAGGCAGATAAATGATTAAACGTATTGGGTTTGCTTGCAAATGGATTGACTACCCCGAACAATGCAATGGTATAAAATCTAAAGATGATGCCAAATCATATAATACAGGTACTACCACCGTTGCTTGGTTAAATAGACAAACTAAAGACGTAGCAGAGAAAAAACTCTGGGACCTAATGGTACAGAATCTTACTGCTACATACCGACTGGTAGAAAGAGTAGGACAATTAAATGAAAACCTTAGGATGGTTCGTATTAGTAGTGATTTGTTGCCTGTATATACCCAATCCGATTGGAGTTATTTTTGGCGCCGCAGCGATGTTATTTCTTATCTCGAGCATGAGTTCGCTCGCATTGGTAATCTTGCTAAGACTCATAATGTACGTCTTAGCTTTCATCCTGGTCAATTCACTGTTTTGGCCAGTGATAACCCATCCATAGTAAATAAAAGTATTGAAGAATTTGAATATCATACAGACATGGCTAGATGGATGGGCTATGGTCAAAAGTTTCAAGACTTTAAGATTAATGTTCATATCGCTGGTAGATTAGGTCCGGCAGGTATTAAACAGGTTATTCCTCGGTTAAGTACCGAAGCAAGAAACTGTCTTACTATCGAAAATGACGAAATGTCTTGGGGTATAGAAGATAGCTTAGAACTAGCAGATGACTGTGCGTTAGTGTTAGATATACATCACCACTTTATACATTCTGGAGAATACATTGAAAAAGATGATGCTCGTATTAGGCGCATTATTGACAGCTGGCGCGATATACGTCCTGTTATACATTATTCTGTTAGTCGGGAAGATCTTTTTGTAAATCTTGATGATGTTAAAAATCAACGATTAAACCTTAATCAATTATTAGAATCAGGACATAAAAAAGCAAAACTTCGTGCTCACTCTGATTTTATGTGGAACACCATTGTCAATGAATGGGCTCTAAGTCATTTAGAGTGGGCCGACATAATGGTCGAAGCAAAGGGAAAAAATCTAGCCAGCTTTGCACTGGCTGATCGAGCTCGTAGTTTAAACCTTTTTTGAACGAGGCTTACGTGTCTTTTTTACAGGTGCTACTTCGGTAGTTTCTGTTTTCTTAACACGCGGTTTGCGTGTTTTCTTTTCTTTGACTACTACCTTTTCTACAACCGGTGCTGGTGTTACTTCTTCTTTAGTAACATTTAAAGACTCTACGGATTTATTAGCTGAACGAATAAAAAATACATAAGCTAATACACAAATAACAAAACCTAAAAAGAGCAAAAATATCATAATATATACCTCGTTTAACTTACTATTATTTAACCTCTAATAAATATCTGTATGAAAAAGCCAAGTGCCAATTTACCTTTAAGCTACATTAGCTGTACTACGCAAAAACAGGGAAAGTTCGTAGTTAGGGGTCCTTGGATGCCCTGTTAACCACTCAGCATAATAATTATTTAACCTATGTATAACTTTATAAGATTTGTAACCGAAGGCAAAATAGCAAAATTAGAACAAACTCCGTTGCCGTATTCTAGAGATGCGTTAGGACGTAGCTTAAGCAAACAAGCTCTAGATTATCATTATGGTAAACTTTACAAAGCCTACGTAGATCGATATAATAATCGAGAGGGTGATCCAGATTTTAATGAAGCAGGTGCTTTTTTACACAATATCTATTTTACACAATTTCGTAGTCCTAGAAGTAACAACAATCCCACAGGAGCAATAGAAGATTTTATTATTAAGAATTTTAGAACTTGGATTAGATTTAAAAAAGAATTTGAAAAAGTTGCTATGGGAATACAAGGTTCAGGTTGGGTTTATTTGGCTAAAAATGGCGAAATAAAAACTATTAAAAATCACGAAATCAAAAAAGATATAGTATTATTGATAGATTGGTGGGAACACGCTTGGGCATTAGACTATCAAGCAGATAAACAAAAATATTTAGAAAATCAATGGAAAATTATCAATTGGGATAAAATTAATGAAAAATTGGAGGGCGAATAACTGTTTGGTCTTGGGAATTAAAACGTTAAAAGGAGTTTAAAATGCCCGACAATGACTTAGAAGATATTTGGGATTTAGAAGAAGAATACGAAGGTTTAGAATTAGAACAAGATGATTTTGCATTTATCATTGGCTCAAATGGTAAATTAAAGAAAATATTATGTCCAGAGCAATCAATAGATAATCCGCCCGAAGAAGTAAAAAAAATATTAGAAATTTTTGGCGTAAACGAAGTAAACGAATTAATTAACGGCCGTACATTACATTAGCAGTTTTTTGGTAAATACCTTATTAAAAGGGTTTATTAATAAATGGCTATTCCAAATATCACAGAATTAAGTGCGGATACACAAGTAACCGTTACATTCTGGGTAAGAAGATCTACTGACAACGGTATTACAGCAAAACAACACGCCGATGGGATTGTCGCCGGAACTCATCCTATATTAACCCATCAAGAATTTGCTAATAAATTTTCCGCATTAGAGGAAGAATTAGCGTTAGTTTCTGAATTTGCTGTTAACAATGGATTAACTGTTGTCGAATCACACGGAATGAGATCTTGGGTCATTGCTAGTGGTACAGCAGATACTATTAACAAATTGTTTGGCATTACTCTTATTTCTGTTAGTACATCCAATGGAGTTTATGAAAGCTACCTTGGTCAAGCAAATATTCCCGAACCATTAATTGGTATAGTTGAAAATATTACCGGATTAGATACTATTCATAAAGTAGCGTTATCTCCAAATGGACTTTATGCAAATACAAATTATCCACTTGATACAACATTAACTCCTCAACAAATTGCTGCTGCTTATAATATTCCAAATGTTTCGGGGTCAGGACAATGTATAGGTATCTATGCAATCGGTGGATTTACTGCTACTAACATTACTTCATCTTTTGCTAATATAGGGATAAGCTCTCCTCCTACAGTAAATTATGTATATGTACCAACCGGTGCTTATACGGAGTTATCATCAAATAATCCAGGTTATAGTCCTACTGGTAATGCAGAATTAATGTTGGATATAACAATGGCCGGTGGAATGGCTCCGGGCGCAACTATTGCTGTATATGCCGGCGGCGATATTCCAGATACTATTAATTACGCCGCAACAGATTCAAATAATCCTAAAGTTTTTTCTTGTAGCTATGTTGGTCAAGAAGCAACCTTCTCTAACAGCTACTATACCGCACTTGAATCAGCAATGACTGCGGCTACTAATTTAGGTATGACTGTTGTAGCTGCGTCGGGTGATTATGGTGCATACGGTGCATCATCTCTTGAAAGTTATCCGACCTATAGTATAAATTATCCTGCATCTCATCCTAAAATTTTAGCTGTAGGTGGTTCAGAATTACAAATTAATACTAATGGAACTTATGGATTTGAAACTGTATGGAATGGAGGTAATAACAATCCTCAAAATACTGGATTAGCTAGTGGCGGCGGTGTTAGTTCTTATTATTACCTAACTACTTCTACTACTTCAACATCTGCGGCTAGCTATCAAAATATTGGATTAACTGTAACTAAGTCTCCAAATTCTCCACCAACTACATCTACATTTGTTTATCAAATACCGTTAAGTTCACATGTTTCATCATATTTTACTAATTCTAATTTTTACACTGTATTACCAGGAACAACCTCTCCATTAACAATGAGAGGCATACCAGATGTATCAGCACCTTCTACAGGTCTTGTTGGATTTTATTATTATAACGGCTCATTAAATTTTAATCAACAAGTTGCTACATCGGCCGGTACTAGTGCTTCTGCTCCATTATGGGCAGGTATTATTGCAAGACTTAATCAATTAGTAGGAAGTAATGTTGGCGATATACATAACACTATCTATGCTAATCCTCAAATTTTTAATGATATTACTGTTGGTAGTAATAATGTTTTAAACAACAGTAATAATTTCTTACCAGGATATTATGCAACCACAGGGTGGGACGCTGCTACTGGATTAGGTAGTCCTAATGGTCCTTTGTTTTTCCAAACATTTGGTGCCTCAGTTGTAACTGTAAATTCATCTATACAAACTATTCAAGAAAATTCTACTAACAATGTTATTACATTAGGTATTACAGGATCATATAGTAGTCTCAATATTGTAAGCAATGCCGGCAACGGAACTACTACTGTTTCAGGTCTTGAAATACTTTATACTCCAAATAATGGATTTTATGGATCGGATAGTTTTACATATACTGCTACAGGACCGTATAACACATCAAATATTGGAACAGTAACCTTAAATGTACAACCAATTGCACCAATAACTGGTAATGTTACACAAACTGTTTTAGAAAATTCTTCTAATAATAATATTGTATTAAGTGTCACTGGTACTTATTATAACGTTAGTGTTTTCACAGAACCAACTTACGGAACTATAACTATTTCAGGGCCTACAGTCTTTTATACACCAAATACTGGATATTATGGACCTGATACTTTTACCTACCAAGTTGTTGGTCCAGGCGGTACATCGAACACTTCTGATATTAATATAACAGTAGCAGCATTACCACCTACTGCGGGTAATAGTAGCCAAGTTGTTGCAGAAAATTCTACTAATACTAACATTAATTTAATTACTAATTACGCTACTAGTATTGATATTTCGGCTAATCCTACACATGGATCTGTTGTTGTTTCGGGCATTGATGTAACATATACACCTAATACAAATTACTATGGATCAGATAATTTTAGCTATTATGCTATAGGCCCCGGCGGAACTTCAACTGTTGCTACTGTTAGTATAACAGTAACTCCTAATGCGCCTTCAGTAAGTAATACTAGTACAACTGTTTTAGAAAATTCTAGTAATAATATTATTTCAATACCTAGTAGTTTCTTTGATAGTCTTAATATTGTTACAAATCCTAGTCACGGCTCTGTTACATCTACAGGAACACATTTTGTTTATAAACCAAACACTGGGTACTATGGATCAGATGCATTTGCATTTACTGCTACAGGACCTGGTGGTACTTCAACTGTAGCTGCTGTTAGTATAACAGTAACTCCATTGGCACCTGTAATTACAGGATTTTCACTTAATGTTAAAGAAAATTCTAGTAATAATATTATTAATGTAAACCCATATGTTACAAATACATATAATGTATTAGATATTGCATCGCCGCCAACACAAGGCACCGTTAAAATATCAGGACTTAATTTTATATATACACCAAATCCTGGATTTAGTGGTATTGATGCGTTCTTATATTCCGTAGGAGGTCCGGGTGGAAGTTCTGGATTGGCAACAATTGCAATAACCATACTGCCATTACCCCCAATAACTAATACTGTCAATCAAAGTGTATATCAAGATTCTACTAATAATGTAATTAATTTAAGTATAGAAAATTCTTATTACGTAGTTAATATTATTTCTGAACCAACATATGGAACTGCGGTTATTTCTGGAACTAATATTCTGTATACTCCACCTGGTGGAAAATATGGTCCTGATATTTTTGAATACAATGTTAGCGGAAATGGTGGAACATCAGATACTTCTACTGTATTTTTAACTATAACCCCTACTACACAAATAGGATATGAAACTAGTTTTAACAATTTAGGAACAATTTATTCTTCATCTACTGCTAACACTTATTTCTTTTCAGTAAAAGCCAATGATCCTGCTGCATACTTAGGCCCAGTAACTTATACTAACCTAACTTCATTACCACCAGGTCTATCAGTTGATACAACCAGCGGATATATTTGGGGAACATTACCGAATATCGGTGCTTATGAAACATCATATACTCCAGTTATAAAAGCTACTAAAAATTATACATTAACTGGTACCTCAACTTATGCTCTTAATACATTAACATTAACTGTTAGAAATTATAATCAAAGTAGTATCGAATGGATTAATTATAATAGTTTAGGTTCAATAACTACTGGAACTATTAGCACATTAGCTGTAGAAGCAGTTGTATTAAATTCTACAGGTACTTTAGTATATTCAACAGCAACTGTTGGTATACCTCCAGGATTAACTTTACAACCAGATGGTACTATAACTGGAATTGCATTATCTACTGGAACATATAATTTTGCTGTTTCAGCTTGGGATCAATTAGATGGTAATACTTCTACACAACAATTTAGTATCGTATGCGTACCACAAACTAGCAACATATCTTATACCAATATATACATACAGCCATTATTAAAATTAAATTATCGCAATTATTATCAAAATTTTATTAATAACAATACAATTTTTAATCCTGAATTCTTATATAGACCATATGATTCAAATTTTGGTACACAACAAAATGTTCAAATGGTATTGTATTATGGAATACAAGAATTAAATCTAGCCCAATATGTATTTGCTTTACAACAAAATTTTAATAAAAGAGCATTTGCATTTGGCAATGTAAAATGCAGTACTGCTACAGACAATTCGGGAAATGTAATATATGAAGCAGTCTATGTAGATATTGTAGATACTTCAAATGGAGCTCCATTAATTATATACGATAACAATAATATCTACTATCCTTCTACTATAGATAATATGCGTACAGAATTAAGCAGTTTGGAAATAAACAATGGAACTTCTTTTATTAATGTTAATAATGATTTACAACCATTGTTTATGAATTCATATCAGCAAGGGGTTTTATATCCTCCTAGTTATATGCCAGTTATGGTAATATGTTATGCAAAACCCGGATATGGACAAATAATTGTTAACAGAATTAACGAATCAGGCTTTGATTTTAAACTTATTAATTTTGAAATTGACAGAATTTATATACAAAATGTATTGGATAGCACATCGACTAAATACCTAATATTGCCACGTGAGAGCATAACAACTATTACTCCTGAGGACAACTATTTGTATGGTCCAGATGGTGTAGAATGGATTTTTGATGATAATGACCCGTTAACCTTGGAATAATTATGACTAGTATTGCTAATCTACAAACTTTAACTAACATATCAACTGCGTCAGAAGTAATTTTACCTGTTGTAGATTTTGAAGGAACTGTTACTGGTATAACCAAAAAACTTAACTTGATGACGCTTTTAGAAACCGTTTACGAATATGTAGGCGAATACGTTACAGTAGGACCACAAGGAGTTACTGGTATACAAGGTGTTCAAGGACCTGCCGGTAGTGTACAAGGAGTACAAGGTCCTTTGGGCCTTCAGGGAATACAAGGAATACCAGGTCAAGGTGTTCAAGGATCATTAGGACCACAAGGACCACAAGGAATACAAGGTTATTTAGGATATCAAGGTGTTCAAGGAACTTCTGGAGTTTTTGCAGGACAGGGCGTTCAAGGAACTCAAGGAGCATTTGGTTCGCAAGGTGTTCAAGGTGTACAAGGTCGATTAGGACCTCAAGGGTTGATTGGAAGTCAAGGATCTTCTGGGTCACAAGGATTAACTGGTGCGTTTGCTGCTCAAGGAAGCACTGGTACACAAGGTATTCAAGGACCTGTAGGAAGTCAAGGACTAACTGGTATTCAAGGTCCTTTGGGTACACAAGGTATACAAGGACCTGTAGGAAGTCAAGGACTAACTGGAAATCAAGGTACTCAAGGAATTTTAGGTATTCAAGGTATTCAAGGATCGACTGGCACAGGTGTACAAGGCTTGCAAGGTATACAGGGGCATCTCGGAATTCAAGGAAGCACTGGTACACAAGGTATTCAAGGTATTCAAGGACCACAAAGTTCTTTACAAGGAATTCAAGGTGTACAAGGAAAAACAGGATCAATTGGATATGTTAACGGATCAGGATCCTTAAATGTTCTTACTGGATTAACAACTACTCCTAGTGCAAGTTATACATATAATTTAGTAGGAAGTATAGTAACTATAGTAATCGGTACAGTTACAGGAGTTAGTAATGGAAATGCATTTACGATGAATTTATCATCAATAGCTAATCCTACATATTCACAATCTTTCCCTGTAGCCATACAAACTGGATCAAATGCTTACCAAATGGGTTGGGCAACTTTGAGTTCAGCAGGAACTTTTACAGTAGCAACTAGTGTTACCGGAACAAACTTTACTAATGGCCAAACTGTAGGATTATATGGTTATAACACAATTACATATGGATTGAATTAATGTCTTATATACCAGGTAATTTAAACGCATTTCCACAATTAACTAATCCTACTACAGGAAGTACAGTAATCTTGGTTCAAGATGGATCTGTTGATATGTATATCACAGTTCAACAGGCTACTGCTTTATTAGCATCCGGAGTACTTAATCAACTTGCAGGAATATACACAGGTCCACAAGGAACACAAGGTACTGCTGGTGTTTTAGGAACAACTGGTACACAAGGCATACAAGGACCAATTGGAATTCAAGGAGCATTTGGTGGACCACAAGGACCAACTGGTTATCAAGGTGTTCAAGGACAAACAGGATATTTAGGACCAACTGGGCCAACTGGCTATCAAGGTGTTCAAGGCGCTGCAATACAAGGTATACAGGGCTTACAAGGAATACAAGGACATATAGGCTTACAAGGAATTCAAGGCCCTCCTGGTCAAGGAGCGCAAGGACCTGCTGGTACCAGTCAAGGTTATACCGGAAGTCAAGGACCTACAGGTCCGCAAGGAGTCCAAGGTTCTACAGGTCTAGGCTTACAAGGAATTCAAGGAAGCACTGGTACACAAGGTATTCAAGGTATTCAAGGAAGTAGTATTCAAGGTCCTGCTGGAACTAGTGTAACTATTAGAGGTACTGTTGCTACAGCATCAACAGCTACATTTGTTTCTTTAGATCCAAGCCCAACTAAAGGCGATGCTTATATTGCCGGTGATACTGGTGACTTGTGGGTTTATACCGGCGGTGCTACATATGATGGATTTACTAATGTAGGTGAGATAGTAGGGCCTCAAGGTACTACAGGTAGTCAAGGAATTCAAGGAAGTACTGGTCCAACTGGTAGTCAAGGAATTATCGGAAGTCAAGGTTCTCAAGGTAATGGAGTACAAGGTACACAAGGTATTCAAGGAATAACTGGCAGTCAAGGCGCTGTTGGATATGCTATTACCATTAAAGGTACTGTAAATGGAGCAAGTTCTGCACACTTTTTAGCAGTAGATCCAAGCCCAGTTGTAGGTGATTCATACATAGATACTACAACTGGAGATTTATGGATTTATACTGGAAGTGGGCCAGTTGATGGATTTTCTAATGCTGGTGAAATAGCAGGTGCTCAAGGTCTCACCGGCTCACAAGGTGTACAAGGTAGTATCGGTCCGCAAGGTACTCAAGGAATACAAGGAATATTAGGTTATCAAGGTATTCAAGGAACATCAAGTACCGTAATTGGTCCACAAGGTATTACAGGTATACAAGGTATACAAGGAATTCAAGGTATACAAGGAACATCAAGTACTGTAATTGGTCCACAAGGAACACAGGGAATTCAAGGTATACAAGGTCCTGCTATACAAGGTGCAGCAGGAACCGCAGTTAATATTGTAGGAAGCACTGCAACATCAGCATTATTACCGCCACCATTTGGCGGAGGTACTATTGATCCAAGTCCAGTAAAAGGTGACGGTGTTATTACTTTAGATACTGGATATCTTTGGGTTTATAACGGTAGCACTTGGATTAATACACATAGCGCAATTGTTGGTCCTCCAGGACCTACAGGTAGTCAAGGCGTTCAAGGTTATCAAGGAATACAGGGATATCAAGGAATACAGGGATATCAAGGAATACAAGGAATATTAGGGTATCAAGGCAGTACTGGTGCTCAAGGCAGTACTGGTGCTCAAGGTAATCAAGGTGTTTCGGGTACTGGTGCACAAGGTGCTACTGGTTATCAAGGTATACAAGGTGTTCAAGGGTTACAAGGCGTTCAAGGACAAATGGGTTTATTAGGACCTCCAGGAGGAACCGGCGGTGCTGGTCCAACTGGTCCTACAGGTTCTCAAGGTATACAAGGAATTCAAGGTCCTCCTGGTCAAGGTGCACAAGGTATTCAAGGAATTACCGGTGCTAACGCTGGTCAAGGTTATACTGGAAGTCAAGGATCAACTGGCACACAGGGTCTAATAGGTTATCAAGGTATACAAGGTATTAGTGGTGCTCTTGGTAGTCAAGGTTATCAAGGTCCAACTGGTATTCAAGGTTATTCAGGTAACGATGGAGTTAATGGTTCTCCGGGTGTACAAGGTGTTGCAGGTGTTGGTATTCAAGGACCTTCTGGAACTAATGGTACTAACGGTGTTCAAGGATTTACTGGAATTCAAGGTCCATATGGTTACCAAGGAGCAACTGGTCAAGCTGGTACAGGTAGCCAAGGACCAATAGGCGCTCCAGGTATTCAAGGTCCATACGGTTATCAAGGTGCAGTAGGATCTGGTGCTCCGGGTATTCAAGGTGCAACTGGTGCAAACGGTATTCAAGGTTCAACTGGCGCTCAAGGTGCAACTGGTGCAGCAGGTCAAGGTACACAGGGCCCAATAGGATCTCCAGGTGTTCAAGGATATGCAGGAAGTCAAGGTGCAACTGGTGCAGCAGGTCAAGGTACACAGGGCCCAATAGGATCTCCAGGTGTTCAAGGATATGCAGGAAGTCAAGGTGCAACTGGTGCAGCAGGTCAAGGTACACAAGGTCCTGCTGGTCCATATGGAGCACAAGGATTTACAGGATTACAAGGTGCAACTGGACCAAGTGGTGTCGGAACTAATGGTTCTCAAGGATCAATTGGACCTCAAGGACTACAAGGACCTGCTGGTAGCAGTCAAGGTTATACCGGAATTCAAGGTATACAAGGACCAAGTGGCGTAGGACCTCCAGGACCTCCAGGTCCACAAGGTGCAACTGGACCAACTGGACCAGGCGGCAGCGTATCTGCACCGTCTACACAAATTATATACGGAACTGGACCAAGCTATACATCAAATAGTCTAGTATATGTAGGCGGTCCTAGTGACGGCTATGTATATGCTAATGACTTTTATGCAAACTCTGACGAAACTTTGAAAAATGTTGTAAGTAATATTGTACCGGCATTAGATATGATTATGACATTAAACGGAGTTAAATATTATTGGAACGATTTAGCTAAAGAACAAGGCATTGTTGATCAAGGATTACAGTTAGGTGTATTAGCTCAAGAAGTACAAAAAGTATTACCCGAAGCTGTAACTGTAAATGTTAATGGTACATTAACAGTAAGTTATGATAAGTTAGTTCCTTTATTAATAGAAGCAATTAAAGAATTAAATAGAAAAGTTGAAAATTTAGGAAAAATTAATTAAAATATGCCCGGTTCCGTAAATAGTCCTGCAGATTTAAATTCAGTTATATCAGTATTTGGCCCATTAGGTCCTAGTCCTGCGCCTAGAGATTTATCAGCTTATTATAGAGGTGGACCTTATGTGCCTAGTGGACCGGGAACCGCATCTATTCCGACAACAGCACCGATAATATTATCTCATTTTGCCGGAGCATATTATACTACTGGCACTACTTTTCCGTATTCGGTAGTTTATAATGTTGCTGGTTCAGGATCAGTTACAATTCCAAATTGCTCTACGGGAACAATCATCGAAATATGGGGCGGCGGTGGCGGCGGTGGTGGCAGTGCTATCCCAGCTTGTACCTGCGGTGGCGGGGGCGGAAGTGGTTCATTTCTTTATAATAGATTTACTTGGGGGTCTTGCGCTTGGGGTAAAACTATTGATTATATAGTCGGATGCGGGGGCGGAGCTGGAATTCCTGGTAACAACGGCGCTCTTGGGCAAACCTCAATTGTTTCTTCAGGAACATATAATATACCAACAGTAATGGATGCACCCGGTGGTCATGGTGGTCATGATGGTACATTTTCTGGCGGCGCGCCCGGTGGCGCAGGCGGAAGTGCTGGAATTGGAGGTACAGCAACTGCCGGAAATCCCGGAAGTCCGGGAATTAGTGGTCTATTTGGAGACGGTGGAGCCGGTATCACTACCTGCATTACTTCTGTAACTGGACCTTACGGGTGTGGCGGTAACGGTTATTCTGGAGGTCCTTCACAACCGGGCACACCCGGAGCAGTAGCTTTTACTTGGGAATAAATTTTTATCCTTTATATTAGCTGTCTTAAATACAGCATACATGTATCATTATAAAACATATCGAAAAGGTTCTATGATGGGAACCCAATATTATTTTCCCAAAAGAGGAGATGGGCTTCCAATGCATTGGCACGGGGAAGAAGATCGACATAATATAATAGTGCTTAAAGGTTCTTGCGAAGTTTATGGACCAAATAAATTTTGGTCTTACCAATTAAAACAGGGCGCTATTTTCCATTTTCAAGATCACGAATATCCCCATGAAGTAGCAGCTCAAGAAGACGGAACTGTTATTTTAAATTTGCTCATTTATGGTGATAAATTTATACATTTAAAAAATTTAGGAAATCATGATGAAGGTGGAATTATAAATGATTCATTAATTATACCTGTACCTGAGTTAAAACCTAAAAAAGGAAAAAAGAAATGATCAACTATATGTTGCCTCCATCGCCAGATCTTGCCTGTAGAGAAACAGAATTTGCATTTAGGTCTTATGCGTTTAACGATCAAGATATTCAAAAAATAATAGAAATAGGCGAATATCAATTAAGATTAGAGCAAGCCAAAGTAGTTGGTGCTAACAATACTAATGTTTGTAATGAAAAAATTAGAACTTCTAAAATTTCATGGATTCCACTTAATACAGATACACAATGGATTTATGAGCGAATTGGGCATATTGCTCGTGATCTTAACGGACAGTTTTTTCAATTAGACTTGTATGGATTTATTGAAAACATACAATATACTGTTTATGAAGGATCTACAGAAGAAAATGCCAGCGGACATTATACTTGGCATATTGATAAAGGTAATGCTGCTGGTGCTCCAAGAAAATTATCTATTGTTATACAACTGTCTGATCCTAGCGAATACGATGGTGGTAATTTAGAACTAATGTTTAGTAGTCAACCTACTATATTGAAAAAAGCTAAAGGCATGTTATATGCATTTCCTAGTTACTTATTACATAGAGTAACACCTGTTAGTGCAGGAATTAGAAGAACTTTAGTTGTTTGGATAAGTGGACCAAAATTTAAGTGAGAAAATTATGAAAGGCGAATGGTGTTTCTTTAATAGTTACTTTTCTCCCCAAAGTTGTAATGAAATTTTAGAAGAAGGTATGAAAATACCCGGGGGACAAGCTACATTGAGTCTTGATGGAAATGTAACTGATGACAATTTTCGACGTTCGGAGGTTAGATTTATACCAAATACTAATCAAAAATTAGGTTGGTTATTTGATAATCTTTGGAAAATGGCCATTATAGCAAATAATGATTGGTTTAATTTTCATATTACCCGTATTACTTTTATTCAATTAGCAGAATATAATTCCTCATATCAAGGGGAATATAAAAAACATCATGATGTATTTTGGATTAACAATGACCCAATTTATCACAGAAAATTAACTGCTGTAGTACAACTGACTGATCCTAATACATACGAGGGTGGAGATTTTCAACTGTATGACGTAAATCAATACCCAGATCCTAAAATTATTAGAGAACAAGGAACAGTTATTTTTTTACCTTCTTTTGTAAATCATGCTGCATTACCGGTAACAAAAGGTGTAAGACACAGTTTAGCCTGCTGGTTTGAAGGCCCTAAATGGCGTTAAAATCAACTTAAAACGGCGCTTAATAATAGTTTTTAATATTGAATAAATAGTTGAACGCTATTCGTTTATAAAGAGATATTATGACTACACCATTAAGACAAGATCTTACCGCATTACCGAATTTAACTAATCCCACAGTTGGTACAACTGAATTTGTTGTATTAGACGGATCAGTTGGACAATATCTTACTACTCCACAAGTTATAGCGTTATTAAGCACGCAAGGTACTCAAGGCGTTCAAGGGTTACAAGGTACTCAAGGATTACAGGGACCGCAGGGTTTACAGGGAATCCAGGGACCGCAGGGTTTACAGGGAATCCAGGGAGTTCAGGGTTTACAAGGAATCCAAGGAGTTCAGGGTTTACAAGGACCGCAAGGAACGCAAGGGTTACAAGGATTCCAAGGTATTCAAGGACTACAAGGAATTCAAGGTCCTCAAGCATATCAAGGTGTTCAAGGTTATCAGGGATGGCAGGGTGCTACTGGTTATCAAGGAACACAAGGGTTACAAGGAACTAATGGAACACAAGGTGTTCAAGGTTGGAATACTAATACTGTAGCTAATTTGTTTAATGGAGTACAAGGTAGTATTCCTATTCAAGCTGGTCCTAGTAATACATCATTTATTCCACCGGGCACAGCAGGACAAATTTTAATTTGGTCTGCAACAGGCAATACTGCTACTTGGGTTAATACTTCAACTATTATTTCTGGTAACGCAAGTTATTCTACTAAAGTAGCTGTTTCTTCATTAGCATCAAATAATCCTGCTTATCAATATCTAACAATGGTTTCTGCTACTGGCGATAGCGGTGGTGAAAGTTTAAGTGCCCCGGGTACATTATATTTCCAAGCTACAACTCAACTTTTAACAGTACCATCAATTGCAATCACTACTACTACAGCAGCAATTAATACTACAACCGGAGCATTAACAGTTCAAGGTGGTGTTGGTATTGGTGGCGATTTATATGTCCAAGGACAAATTGTAGCAAACAAACTAACAGTTGTGACCACAACTGTTACTAATGTAACCTTAACAACTTATGATACTATTTCCACAAATAATACTACTCAAAGCAATTCGACTACTACAGGTGCTTTAGTTGTTGCTGGCGGTGCTGGCATAGGACTTAATTTACACGTAGGCGGTATCACTACTATAACAAATACCACACAAGCATCGAGTACTGTTAGTGGTGCATTAACTGTTGCCGGTGGGTTAGGAGTAGGTGGCAACATTTATTTCAACGGTAACTTGTATCAAAATGGTACGTTATTTGCTGCCGGTGTTCAAGGGTCATCTGGTCCTCAAGGGGTGCAAGGTGGTCAAGGGGTGCAAGGACCAGGAAGTACATTACAAGGTATTCAAGGATTCCAAGGTTCTCAAGGTATACAAGGACATTTTGGTAATCAAGGTGTTCAAGGACAAGCTGGTAGCAGTCAAGGTTACACCGGATTGCAAGGAACACAAGGTATACAAGGTTTAACAGGTCAAGCAGCTAGCCAAGGTATTCAAGGATTACAAGGAATACAAGGATGGCAAGGCGCTATTGGTCTTCAAGGTACTAGTGGGCAAGCTGTTGCTCAAGGCGCCACAGGTAGTCAAGGTATTCAAGGATTATCGGGTCAATCTACTCAAGGTATACAAGGTATACAAGGACAACCGGGCACTTCAATTAAATTTGTAGGCAGCGTTCCTACTGCGTCAGCTGGAGTATTTTCAGCTCAAGACCCAACTCCAAGTAACGGAGATGCTATTATTGTAACCGGTACCGGTCATTTATGGATTTATACCGGTGCTAGTGGTGGTGGTGCAATTGACGGGTTTGTTGATACTGGTGCTATTGCGGTACAAGGTATTCAAGGATTACAAGGAACTGCTGTACAAGGTATTCAAGGAATTACCGGTATTCAAGGACCAACAGGAATACAGGGATTAATAGGTTATCAAGGTATTCAAGGGTTACAGGGAATTCAAGGCTTACAAGGAATTCAAGGTCATTTAGGGTATCAAGGTATTCAAGGTTTACAAGGACCACAAGGTCCGCAAGGAACTTTAGGATATCAAGGAAGTACTGGACCAAGTGGACCAACTGGACCTACAGGAAGTGCAGGTACTCCAAGTACAGTTCCTGGTCCTCCGGGGCCTACAGGACCTCCGGGTCCAACTGGACCAACTGGACCTACGGGTACAACTGGGCCGACTGGCCCAACTGGTCCAACAGGAATTTCAGGTTCTCCAGGTCCAACTGGACTAACTGGTTCTCCAGGACCTACGGGTCCAACTGGTCCAACAGGACCTCCGGGACCAGTCGGTGGTTCAAGTGGACAAGTACTTTATAACAGCGGTGGAACTGCTACAGGTAGTAGTAATCTAACCTTTGACGGAACTAACTTAACTTGCCAAGGCAACATTACTGCTTATTCTGATCAAAGAATTAAAACTAATGTTAAAACTCTTGTTGGAGCATTAGATATGGTAACAGCAATGCGCGGTGTAACATTTGATCGTACTGATATTAATAAATCAGGAATCGGTGTAATTGCTCAAGAAATGCAGCAAGTAGTACCTCAATTAGTTTTACTAAATCCAAATGGTATGTTAAGCGTAGATTATGGCAATATTACTGCTGTATTAATTGAAGCTGTTAAAGAACTTAGAACAGAATTAAACGAAGTTAAGAAAAAACTACTTAGTTAATTCATGCTATAAATATTAGATATAATAACGGAATCATTTAAATGTCAGTTACTGCTACAAACTATATTAATCTTATCAACAATAACTTTCCAGTTCGTGGACAGGATAATGATAGCCAGGGATTCCGTGATAACTTTACAAATATTTCCAATGCACTTAAATCAATTAATCAAGAATTAGATTATGTTGATCAATATGCTGTAATTGCTACTAACAGTACTAATACATTTTACGGTAATACTATTAGTGATGTAAATCTTTCAAACTATTCAACAGAACTTTATGACAATGGACAACAATCTGGAAATATTGTTATCGATTATACTTTAGGTAACTATCAACAATTAGAATTAAATCCAGGTTCAAGTAATATATCTGTTATCAACTGGCCTAGTGAAGGCACAGTTGGACAAATGACGTTAGAAATAACTCCTACATTAAATGAATCAGCTTCTGTAACATTTGTTGACAGTCAATCAACTCAAACTTATTATCTAAACAACGGCATAAATTTGTTTGGATTATACAATGTATCTCCAGTAAATGGAACTCCACAATTTATAGCCACTGTAATAAATCAACCATTTGTTTATAGCACCAGCACAGTTGCTAGTGAATTTATATTATTAGAAAATGGTAGTGAAACTGAATTTTTCTTTAATGTTAATACTGCTACTGGTTCATCTAATGCTGTTACATTATCAACAAATTTAGTTGGTGAAACATATTGGAAAGCTGGTAATTTGGCTTTAGTTCCTAATATAGTTACTTCTACAGTAGTTGGTCCGCAAGGTTATAACAATGTTAGTGTATTCTTAAATTCTGTCGAAGGAATTTATCCCGGGGCCACATTTGTAGTTCCAGGACAAAATTATGGAATTATTGAAGTAACTAGTGTAGGTGTAGCTAATACTTCTGTTTCCTTTAATTCAATACCTGGATTTAATGTTACTATAGGTACTCAATTAATATTTAAAAATCAACCATTTTCTACTAGCACTGTTTACAGTGATGTAAATTATGCTTATCCTCAATTGTCTACCTTAGTTTCTAATTCAGCAACAAACAGTTTAGGAACATTAACTAATTTTGCTGGTTCTATCTATGCTAATGAAAACCAGTTGCAAGTAACTTATCAAGATCCCGATAATATTAATACTAATACCTTTATTATTAATACTATGCCACAAGTATCTGCTGTTAGCGAAACATCAATAGCTGATACTAGCACTAACTTAGCCACAGCATTTTTTGTACATTCAGTTTTACCATTTGGTAGTATTACTATGTGGTACGGCAATGACAATAATGTTCCTTATGGATGGGCAATATGTGACGGAAATTCACATACATTTAATGGACAAAGTTATGTAACACCGGATTTAAGAGATAAATTTATTGTAGGAGCCAGTAGCACTAATAACAACGGTAATGTTCCTGCTACAAAAATTATCGGAACTAACTTTAATAATAATTCTACCAGTACTGGCGGTACTAGTGTAACCCAACTAGTTGACCACATTCATACATTATCTGAAGTAGGTAATCCAGCTATTTCAGTTTCTATAACTGATCCTGGGCATAACCATCCAATTTTAGTAGATGGATCAGGCGATACAGATCAACAAGTTCTTGGTTACGGAGCAAGTTCAGAATCTGCTATAGGATTAAAAGCAGTCGACAATGGAAACTATTCTGGTAAAGCATACGAAAGCAATACTGGGCAAGGTGATCCTTTTACTGAATCAGAAAAAACAGGAATTACAGCTAGTGCTACTGCTACAGGTTTAACAGGTCTTGCTACTGATACCACAGGTACTATTGCACCTAATACAAACTTTAATAATATTCCACCGTTTATTGCCGTTTACTATATTATGAAGATTTCAGGATATGGTATTGATCCTAGATCTACTTTAAACCCTTCAATTGTATCTAACACCGTATCTCAACAATATTATTAATATATGTTTCATCCATTAATTAGTGATCTCAAAAAAATAAAAGATCATGATTTAGAAAATAAAATTGTAGATCTTAGTTCAAAATATAATATAGCAGCAAGTATGGGAATGGGAGGAGTTTGCGGACAAATTTTAGCTACATTAGAAATGTACAGAGAAGAATTAACAAACAGACAAGCAGAAAAAATGAAAGCTGCAATGAAAAAACAAAATAAAGACCTAGACGATTTAATTAATGTTGAATAAAAAAATAGATAACTTTGTGTGGCCGGCAGCTTTTGCCTGTACACTAATCACAGAAAAACTAATGATTCCAAATTTGTATTCTTTACATATTGGATTAGAGCCAGCAACTTCTAACAACGATGATATTGCCCTAGGTTTTAAAAAGATGAAATATTTTTTAAATGAATATTTAGAAAATTCTATCTTTTTAAGCAAAGAGCATCCTTTGGCTAAACCATTAAATTCATTAGATACAAATATGGTATTATTTTCAGAAGAACCATACGACTATCTTATTACTTCGGTATTTTACCAAAAGTTTTCCGCTATTACTGCAAATTATTTTAGTATAACCTTTTTATCTCTTGACAGCGCATTGGGAGATCATATAACATATACTATTGCAGATCATGAAGAAATACCGTTTGAATTAAATGGAGATTTTTGGTGGAACAAGGATTCAGTAAACACTGGCACAGACGATCATACTACATGGGAAACTCTCAATCTTGTAAATTTACCAAAATTTGCTCCGGTAGTAATAAAAGGTGGATTGAGTGAAAGTTGACAAATATGGTCGAGTAATTGTTAGTGAAGATCAAGCATTTACAGCATTATATAATAACAGTATAAATGATCTTGTCGATATTAATATAGAAGATACTGTAGTCGTCGAAAAATATAATTTGGCAAGAGAAACAAACGCTGATAAGATTTCTGCTTTATCTGTATTAAAAGATTTGGATATTTCTATAGAAGAATTTGATCGTCATAACCAAATTAATTGGTTTATGCCCGATAACTATTGCCCAAATTTAATAGAATATTTGTATGAATGTTGTACAACTCCCGAACAAAAAGATAGAGTAAGTTTAGAATTAGATTTATATATTCAATATAATATGTTAGAGGTATTAGTTTACATTAAATACCTTGTAGACACTATGCGAAAAAATAATATCGTATGGGGTGTAGGCAGAGGAAGTAGTGTAGCATCTTATGTTTTATACTTAATTGGTATACATAAAATTGATTCAATTAAGTACAATTTAGATATACATGAATTTTTAAAGTAGGAGAATAATATGACTGGAAAACATAGAAGTATGAGGGGAAAACTTGTTGACATGAACAAATTAGCCCGTCAAAATGAATTAATGCCAGCAATTGGCAATATTAAAGTTAATGCACGTGGTGATGAATTAGGACCAGGTGGCAAAATTATTCGTCGACGCGAAGAAATTGTTAATAACTATTATAAAAGTGCACCTACAGCAGTAAAAATTGATCCTGCTCCTGCGGTAACATCGGAACCACCGCAAACAGTAGCACCAACAACATCAAATGAACCACCTGCTGTTGTAATTCCAGAAAAATCTAAAAAGAGTAATTAAACATGGTCGCAAAAGTAAAAGGTACAATTAACCCATTAAGAGATCGAGTATTTGTTACCGATATGGAATTTGGAGCACAAATTAGCAAAGGTGGATTATATATTCCTAGTTCCGATGGTAAAGAAACCGGCATTATTCCTAGATGGGGCAAAGTATTTGCTATTGGACCAGAGCAAAAAGACGTTACGGTTGGACAATGGATTTTGGTTGAACATGGACGTTGGACTCGTACTGTAAAACTTGAACAAGATCACGGCGATCCTATTCAAGTTAGAATGGTCGACGGTAATGCCATTATGTGTGTATCAGATGACCAACCAAACATTGACCTATATATTAATAAAATTCGTTGACACAAAATAAATCCCATGTTATAATCTTGACATGGGATTCAAAAAATCATGGGATGTAGGAACAGTAGCACAGCATATTCATGCCGTTGTTCGAGAATGTTCTAGTACATATAACGATGGGTTTGTGGCATTTTATGCCAAACAAGACTTATATCAAATGAAATGGCTTATTGAAGATTCATTGCGGCAATGTCCTAAATTTGCCGGCGAAGAAGAATGGCTTAAAGAACAAGAACAGAAAAAAATTATAAGGATATTAAAAGATGAATAGTGAAGAAACACAAATTCCCGATCCAAAAAAACACCAACAAATTAGTTTTGTTAAAAGTGGCTTGCGTATTATTGCAGCCTTTTGTCTAGCCAATAGCACATTTGCAGCGGCAGGATTGCTTTTTATATTGGCAGAGTTGTTAGGCATTGCTGAGGAAATGGTATAATGAAAAAATGTGGACTGAAAAATATAGACCTATACCGACGGCGGTACTGTAAATAAAACAAGGCAATATAACAGAATGGAGAGTTTATAATCATGAGCAAATATATTTGGGCAGACTATTACCGTCCTAAGACTGTTGAAGATTATGTATTTCGAGACGAATCTCTAAAAGCACAAGTTAAAAAGTGGATTTCGGAAAAAAGTATTCCGCACTTGTTACTGTCTGGTGGACCGGGGGTCGGTAAGACTACACTGGCTCATTTATTGCTGTCAGAAATGGGTATTGAACATTTTGACATATTGCAAATTAATGCCAGCAGAAATAGAGGAATTAGTGATGTTAGAGATAACATCACTAATTTTATCAGCATGATTCCATTTGGTCCATTTAAGGTTGTTTTCTTAGATGAGGCCGATCGTCTTACTCCAGAAGCACAAGATGCTATGAAAGGAGTTATTGAAGAATACGAACGAACTAGCAGATTTATTCTTACCTGTAACAGTCCTAATATGCTGATTCCTCCATTACGTAGTCGTTTACAAGAATTTCACTTTTCTAGTATCGATCAAACAGAATTTACAGCTAGGGCAGCTACAGTTTTAGTTTTAGAAAATATTGAGTTTGATTTAGAAACTCTAGATCTATATGTTAAAGCTACCTATCCAGATCTTCGAAAATGCACTAACTTACTTCAGCAGAATAGTTACACAGGAAAACTTTCGGATCCTAGGCAGGAAGATAGCGGAATTAGCGATTATAAATTTGAGATGGTAGAGTTGTTTAAGAAAGGAAAGATTCAAGAAGCTAGAAAACTACTTTGCGGTCGAGCTCAACCTCATGAAATGGAAGGAATTTATCGTTGGCTGTATGACAATTTAGACCTTTTTGGAAAAGATGATGATACTAAGGATAGTGCATTGTTAATTATCAAACAGGGTCTTGTAGATAATACTTTATGTGCAGATTCGGAAATTAATCTTTCAGCCACTCTTGTAAAATTAGCAAGATTACAAAAATGACATATATAGTTACCGGTGCCTGTGATGCTTGTAAGTATACCGATTGTGTATTAGTTTGCCCTGTAGATTGTTTCAAAGAAGGGCCAACAATGTTAATTATCGATCCTAATGAGTGTATTGACTGCGCTGTTTGTGTACCAGAATGCCCTGTAGATGCTATCGTGGATGAAGATCATCCTGATGCAAAACAATGGATTGAGTTTGCTAAACAACATTTAGATTGGCCAATACTTAGTGACCGTAAAGAACCATTGGCTAAAAAATAGATTGCGTGATCTTTGCAGGTCATAATTGTGACGACCACGCAACCCTTTTAGCCTAATTTAATCTTCTATTATGTCTCCTTATAAATCGAAAGAATTTCTTTGACCACAGGATGTCTTTCAACATCATATGCTTCAAATTTTGCCATAGCAACCAAACGATGATTACCGGCTTGCTCAAACAAACTGCAAAAATCTAACAAACCGTTTTCTCGAGGTCGGTCTGCTTGATTTAAATCGCCAGTTACAACCATACGGCTATGTTCGCCTAATCTGGTTAATAACATTTTCATCTGCGACGGAGTAGCATTTTGCATTTCGTCAGCAATGACAAATGCTCTTTTAAATGTACGTCCACGCATATAGGCTAAAGGACTGATTTCAATCATTCCATACTCTAACATTCCTGTTATTTCTTTGGGATGATAATACTCTTCAAAAACATCCATAATAGGTCTTGTCCAAGGTTCCATTTTTTGATTTAATGTTCCTGGCAAGAACCCGTGCTCCTCATCGACTGATACAGCTGGCCGTGTAATAATAATTTTGTTTACTGCTCCTTCTTTTAGTTGCTTTATGGCCATTTGTACACCTAACATAGTTTTACCCGTGCCCGCTGGGCCGATAGCAAAAACTATTGATTTTTTAGGATTTTTTAACAATTCTATATACATTTCCTGGGAAAGATTTCTAGGAATTAACTCAACATCGTGTTTTTTCTTGAGGTAGGGTTTTATTTGTATAAGATTGTTATCTTGTTGCGTAAAACGTGGATCACGTTGCGCATTGCTCTCTCTTTCTCGTCGTCTAGCTTTAGGCATTTAACCTCCTGGTAGTGAAGATCGACCTGCATGAATATTTACATTATTTGGTAAAAATACTGTTTAAATCCTCTTAAAATGAATAACATGGTAATATTGTTATTTTTTAACTTCAATTAGTCATAAATAGCGTATAGAGAGATTTAATATGCACCATGATATTGTAGATGTAATTAAAAACATACAAAAGCTAAGTGAGAATAACAGTGCTTTTCAAGTTCTTAAGGACTTTGAAAGAGTAATCGACGCATTAGATATCTATGTTTTTAAGAATTGGATAAATGGCGAAATAAAGGAAGGGCCGGAAGTTAGCAGATATTCTGTTAAATGTTCGCTTATGTGGGATCGCGACGAAATGCCAGATCCTGCCGGCGGTAAAAGATTACATGATTATGGTTGTAAAGTAGTATATAAAAAAGATCATATTCTAATTCCTCGCAAAATTAAAAGCCCTAAGGATTATCGTCCAGGAACAAAGAAAGGTAAAATTGATGCTCATCCAATTTGGATTGTAGAAATTACTATTCCTAAAAAATTAATGCAAGATATATACATTGGTAAAGAAAACCAAGAAAATAATCGCATGGCAGAATTTTTAAGATACAATAGTTCTAATTTGAATACCAGCGAAGTAGCCCAAGAATCGCCAGTTGAAACACAACCTACAGAGCCGCCACCAACAAATGGATAAAAAAACATTAAAAGAAGGATTAGAATCCAAAGATCTTAAAGAATATGTCTCGGACTTATTCACTGTAGATCAATACAAAAGCAAAATGGGCGAAGATCGTGATGTGGTTGTATTAGGGTTTAAGGTAAAAGAAAAACATCCTGCTATGGATTTAGTAGAATTCATCGAAAAAGGATATCGTTTTATTTTAGATGCTGATATGAGTGCAGGCGAAGAGCATGACGGACAATATCAAGTGTTTGTTGAAATGGAAAGAACTCCTCAATTACCCGATCAAATGAAAGAATTATTTCGAGGACTTAGCCAATTATGTGATTGCCGTGATTGGAAATTCCGTTATCAAAAAGCACCAACTAGTATAAAATTTGATGAACAAACAGTTATAGAAAATATACCGACAACTCCAGAAGCATATGAAAATAAAATTTTAGAAATTAAAACAGTAGATGTACAAGAATTTTTTGATCAAGGAACAGCAGAGGTTGCACTAGAATCTGACGGCACACTAACCTTCAGCAAACCATATGCTGGCGATATACAAGCACAATTCATAGCAATAGGCGACTATGAAGATGTTAAAGAAACCTTACCAGGTGCTTTATCATTAGATGAATCGAGCCAAAGCCAAACACTATTCTTAAACAAATATCTAGGTAACTATGATATTCATAAGATTGGCACAAAATTTTTAATTAGAAACGGAACCCGAGCACTAGTAATAGAAAAAACAAGGTGGTAATATGTGGTTGCTGCATTTTGTGCCCGATAATTTATTACATTATGTAATAAATGCTTTTTTATTTTCGGGCATAGGTTTATACATTTTAGGATTATTATCTAATTTTATTAGATTTATGACCCCTTACAAGGAAATGATTAGAATCATTTCCACCTTGTTGATTATTGTAAGTATATATTTTTATGGTAGATACACCACAGATCAAGAATGGCGTGCTAAAGTAGAAGCTGCTCAAGCACAAGTTGCTGCTGCCGAAGCAAAAGCACAACAAGTTAATACACAAGTAGAAACTAAAATAGTAACACAAACACAAGTTATACACGATAAACAAATTGTTATTCAACATGAAATACAAGCTGTAGAAAAACAAATTGATAGTGAATGTAAATTAGATCCAGTAGTAGTTAAAATTGTAAATGATGCTGCTCAAAATCCCAATGAGGTTAAAAAATGAAAAAACTATTATTAATTTCATTACTTTTGTTAACAGGATGCCAAGCAGTTCCAGTTGTAGAAAAGTTTCCTGATGTTCCTAAAGAATTATTAGTTAGTTGTCCCGATTTATCTAAAGTCGAGTCTAATACTGCTAAACTTAGTGATGTATTAGAAGTTGTTTCTACTAATTACAGCAAATATTATGAATGTAAAGTAAAAATCGATAACTGGATTGAATGGTACAATTCACAACAAAAGATTTTCAACAGTATAAAATAAGGAGAAAAAATGAAGAAATTATTATTACTAATAGCGTTATCCCTATTACCAGGATGCACATTAGTAGATGCTTATATGTTGACACATTTCGATCCAAACGAATATAAATTAATTACAGATATTCGTGCAGAAGCACAAGCAAGTAAAGGACAATGCAATAATGCAGTAATATCAAAAATTAATGCTGATAAATTAGCATCGGATACAAAATTATTTCAATTATACAGCGAACATATTCCTCGTAATAATGATATGATTACAGCATCAAAAGATTTAAATGAAATTGCACAAGGGCTTTCGAATATGTACGCCAAAGAAACTAAGGTTAGTTCGGGCTTTTGTACTATTAAGTTCCAAAGTATAGAACAATCTGCAAACAAATTACAAACAGTGCTAGGAGGTAGACCGCGATGAACGTAGAAGATTTACAATCACAATTAGGACAATGCTATAACGGCTCACAAGATCCTAATGTACAAACAGCCGCAGCTAATGCTAACCAATATACAGAAATGTTCAAACAAGGTCAAATGACCAAAGATGAATATACACAAGTTATGTCTGATATTGCTCGTACAAACGAAATTAATAGATCTGCGGATAATTTACAGGTTTTAGAATATATGAACGTTACTATTAATGCCTTGATTAGTTTAGCCAGTGCAGTTGCTTAAATAATATTATGTCAGACTTAAATTTAACAAAAGATCAATTAGCTCAAATGGTTCCTGGTAATCCGCATATAGATTACTGGTATGATGCATTTAGTCAAGCATTACCCGATTATGATATTAATACTCCGCAGCGTATTGCGGCATTTATTGCCCAATGCGCTCACGAAAGTGGTAACTTTAGATTCTTAAAAGAGAACTTAAATTATCAAGCTGCAAGTTTAATGCGTGTATGGCCACATTATTTTCCTACTATGGATATTGCTGTACAGTATGCGCACAATGAAGAAAAAATTGCCAATCGTGCTTATGCTAATCGTATGGGAAATGGACCAGAAGAGTCGGGCGATGGTGCAAAATATTGCGGACGTGGATTAATTCAAATCACCGGTAAAGACAACTATCAGCAATTTGCCGACAGTATACAAACTCCTGTAGAACAAATTCCAGAATACATGGGAACATTTGAAGGTGCTGTACAAAGTGCTTGCTGGTTTTGGGAAAGTCACAATTTAAATGATTTGGCAGACAACGGTGATATTTTAACAATGACTAAACGTATCAATGGTGGTACACTAGGCTTAGAGGAGAGAACTAAAAACTATCAAAAGTTTTTATCAATATTAGGAGCATAAAATGGCATTAGTAGACACTGTACTAAACATACTAAACAAAAAACCCAAAGAACCACCAACTGGTTCTCGTAGCGAGCGTGAGGCTAAAATCAAAGATAAAGCAGGCATGGTTATTAATTTGTTTGCCTTGCTATTAGCTGTTAACACCTATATTGGTGGGACATTAAGTAGCACTGTTATGAACAATACTATTAAGGCTAATGATATATATAATTTCTATCAAGCTAAAAGTATTAAACAAACATTAGCAGAAATGGGTGCTGAAGATGCAGCGGCTCGCGGTGATAAGGCATCGGAAACAAAGTATTTAGAAAAAGCAGCACGTTATGAAAGCGATCCTGCTACCGGTGAAGGTAAAAAAGAATTATTAGCCAAGGCTAAAAAATTAGAAGATGAAAGGGACATGGCTAAAAAACGCAGTCCTTGGATCAGTTATGCAGGAACAGCATTTCAATTAAGTATTGTATTATTATCTGCTAGCATTTTAGCAGTTAATATGTTAATGTTTTGGGGAAGTTTTGGCACTGCTGGTATTGGATTATTATTAATGAGCCAAGGCATTTGGCTTTGGTTTTAAGGAGTAAAAATGGCAAGCGAAAGTGAACAAAAGAAAGAAGATTGGATGAACAGCAAATGGCGTCCTGCTATGGGATGGCTATATATGTTTGTATGCCTTTTTGATTTTGTAATTGCACCTGTCTTATGGAGTATTTTACAAGCCAAGGATCACGGTTCAGTTACTAGTCAATGGCAACCACTGACATTGCAAGGTGCTGGATTATTCCATATTGCTATGGGTGCGGTATTAGGTATCGCTGCTTATGGTAGAACCCAAGAAAAATTAAATGGTGCTGAAAGTGGCGGATTAGGTAGTTTTGGTCCTGGAGTGGGTACAACATACATTCCTCCTACCGCAACTACTACCACTGTAATTAGTGAAAGTAATCAGCCAACACCTGCACCCGCAAGTAGTCCTGCACCTGCTGTTAATGTAAGTGTTAGCACAGCACCTGCACC
>Ga0164296_1000908_pt1 | contig 33317 bp, 28 predicted proteins | sample GEODES057metaG_FD_113533 | JGI IMG/M metagenome (GOLD analysis project Ga0164296, IMG submission 113533) | Dystrophic lake water microbial communities from Trout Bog Lake, Wisconsin, USA - GEODES057 metaG | ecosystem: Environmental > Aquatic > Freshwater > Lake | place: USA: Trout Bog Lake...
ACATGATGGACAAAATTCGAGAGAAGTTGCGCGCCCTGTGGCGTATGCACAACCTCCATATGAAATTGAACGCCATAATAACGGCGGGTCTCATCCGCAATCGCTGCAAAAGGAGCATTTTCAGACGTGGCTATGCGATGAAAGCCCGCAGGCAATTGCGTCACGCGATCACCATGGCTCATCCAAACGGGATAACGCTGGCCTATCGTCCACACGCCTTCAAACAAAGCTGATGTATGGACAACCTCAACATCGGCCCTGCCAAATTCGCGGTGATGACCGGCCTCAACTTTGCCACCGAGTTGGGCAGCCAATAATTGCTCGCCATAACAAATGCCAAGCACAGGCACGCCGGAGTCAAACACAATTTGGGGCGCGCGCGGCGAGCCTTCATCAAGCACGGAGCATGGGCCGCCCGACAGAATAACCGCTTTGGGAGATAAATCACGAAACGCCTTTTCAGCCGATTGAAATGGCGCGATCTCACAATAAACACCGGCCTCACGCACGCGGCGGGCGATCAATTGCGTGACTTGCGAGCCAAAATCAATGATCAAGACCTTATCATGATGGCCTCTGAGCTCATCATGGGGGCTGGCGGCGGCATGGGAATGTGCGGGTGCAGACATGGTCAAATCCTTCTTACTCATGGAATTAGGGCAAGGCCAGCCCCTGCGCAACCCTAGGTGAGGGCATTAAAGCCAGAGATTAATGGTTTTTAACACAGTTTTGAGTGATTTCCTTGAAGAGATCGCAAGAGCTGGGGGTGTAAAAAGGATTGTCCCATTTGGACAGGAGTTTTTATGTTTCGGCCTTCGCGCACCATCTATGATTCGACACTCGCCTCGCCCTTCGCCACGCGATTGGCCTCTGAACCACAATGGATGGTCAATGAAAAACGCGCACGCATATTTAAAGAGGCAGGCTATGTCGCTATTGCCCGGCGCTTACTAAGTCTTGCGCCGCTTTTATATAACAGACCCCTCACATTCTCTGAACGCAAAGGTGCGGCGGATCAAAAAGAATCTGCAGATATAGCCTCGGATTTGCCATCCCCATGTGACGCAAATGAGTTTGATCAATGCGGACTGATGCCAGATCTCATCAGCGCCCATATGCTTCATTGCGCCTATAAAAGCGGGCTGATGCCAGATTATTTTGCTATGCAAAAAATATGGTCATCCCCTCTTCAACGCAGTGTTTATAATCCCGCGCTTTTGACGACACCTGCGCAGCAATTAAAGCAAAACTCCGATAAGAATATATCAATAAAGTTTGATGAAAATTTTGAAGATGTAATGTTGCAATGCGCACATTCCCTGCCTTTTCAAGGTCATAATCTCTGGCTCACAGAAGATATGAAACATCACATCGCAACACTCTATGATCTGGGCCTTGCCCACTCTTTTAGTTTATATTCGGCTCAAGGCCATTTTTTGGCTGGCGGCATTGGTATAAGCATTGGTCATATCTTTATTATTGAAACCATTTTGGGCCGTAAAGAATGGCTCACATTGAGCCTTACCATGCTCAATGATTATCTCGCCAAACATAAATATAGAGTTGTTGATGTGACACGCGTGAAGACATCCGTGCCTTTTACAGCCCTTGAGGTCATGCGCGATGAATATATCAATTATTTATCTCACCTTGGGGAGACAGATGCCAAAAAATGGCGGACACCTCGCTTAGAGCATTAATCCTGACGCGTGAGCAAAGCCATATAAAAACCATCTGTGCCAGATGTCTTGGGTGAAAAACGCAAGCCCGCGCCATAATGGGACGCAAATGCTGCGCAGTGATCGAGACCAACCATGCGCGCATTATGCTCGGCATCACGTGGCAGAAATGATGCGTGTGTATTTAAAAATTGCGCAATCTGATCTTCATTTTCATCACGAAATAAAGAACAGGTGATATAAGCAAGCGCACCACCTTTTTTTACATAGCGCGCTGCCTGTATTAAAATATCAGCCTGTTCCTTGCAGCGTTGCTCGAGCGCTGTTTCTCTCATGCGCCATTTGGAGTCGGGATTACGACGCCATGTGCCACTGCCCGTGCATGGCGCGTCCACCACAACAAGATCACAGCGCCCATTCAAATCTGACAAAATATCTTGTGAGCCCTTGGGCGCACGCACCTGCACATTGCGCGCACCAGCGCGTTCAAGACGCGGAATAATGGGCATCAACCGCCGCCCATCATGATCGGTCGCATAGATTTGTCCGCGATTATCCATAGCAGCGGCAAAGAAAAGACTTTTGCCACCACCACCCGCGCATAGATCAAGCACCTGTTGGCCCGCACGCGCATCGCATAAACGTGCAACAAGTTGTGAGCCTTCATCTTGAATTTCAATTTGCCCTTTGACATAGGCTGGCTCAGCATTAAGTGCGGGCGCACGACCATCAGCGGATAAAGGCAAGCGCAAGCCATCAGGTGATAGTGGGGTATCAATGGGATTGAGATGAGAAAGACTTGCGCGCATTTTATCGCGATTGCTTTTGAGGCGATTCACACGCACATCAACGGGCGCACGCATCGCCAATGCCTGACCTTGCGCAATCATATCCTCACCATAAACCGCACGCAGGAGCGGAGCGGTCCATTCCGGCACATCTGCCTGCACCCATTCAGGTGCATGTGCGAGTGTATTGCTCATCAAGGCTGAGCGCTCTTGCGCTGTGAGAGGCGATGGCGCATGCCCCTCACCCGTACAAATGTTCTCAATTGCGTCCACACCCAATTCACGCATGACATGCAACATGCCAAGCGTTAAAGCACGGGGCTCATCACTATTCATAATATAAGCGCTGGAGGCGCGACGGCGCAGCACATCAAACACAAGAGTGGCAATGGCCGAGCGATCTTTTGAGCCCGCAAAACGATGCGACAGTCCCCAATCTTTCAACGCATCCGCCGCAGGGCGACGACGTGCTAAAATATCAGCAATAACTTCAAAAGCAGCGCTAACGCGAGCAGCAGGTGTCACACTTTACCCCTCTAAAAAACAAAAACACCTGCGCAGCAGCGCTTAACCACCCATGGGATAGTTGGGGCTTTCACGCGTGATGGCGACATCATGCACATGGCTCTCACGCAGGCCAGCTGATGAAATACGTACAAATTGTGCACGTGATTGAAACTCACCAATGGAGGCTGCGCCAACATAACCCATAGCCGCGCGCAAGCCACCTGCTAATTGATGCAAGACCGCACCCACGGGGCCTTTATAAGGCACTTGGCCTTCAATACCTTCAGGCACAAGCTTTAATGAATCTTTGATGTCCTGCTGAAAATAACGATCAGCCGATCCACGCGCCATCGCACCTACAGAGCCCATGCCACGATAGGATTTAAACGAGCGGCCTTGATAAAGAAACACTTCACCTGGGCTTTCATCTGTGCCCGCAAGAAGTGAACCGATCATCACGCAATCCGCACCTGCCGCAATAGCTTTGGCAAGATCACCTGAAAATTTAATACCACCATCGCCGATCACGGGAATGTTTTGCGCTTTGGCAACTTCGGCCGCTTCCAAAATAGCGGTTAATTGCGGAACGCCTACGCCTGCCACAATGCGTGTGGTGCAAATCGAACCTGGGCCAATACCGACTTTAATCGCATCTGCGCCGGCATCAATCAGTGCGCGCGCGCCATCGCCCGTCGCGATATTGCCAGCAATGACCGAGACTTTATTTGATACACGCTTGATACGTGCAACTTGATCCAGCACATGCTGTGAATGACCATGAGCTGTATCAACAACAACACAATCAACTCCCGCATCAATCAAACGCAAGGCGCGGTCATAACCTTTGTCACCAACTGTTGATGCTGCTGCCACGCGCAAACGGCCTTCATTGTCTTTGCACGCAAAGGGATGAAGCGTTGCTTTTTCAATATCTTTCACAGTGATTAAGCCAACGCAGCGATGCTCCGCATTCACCACCAACAGTTTCTCAATGCGGTGTTGGTGCAATAAACGGCGCGCTTCATCCTTGCTCACGCCCTCATGCACTGTAATGAGTTTTTTGGTCATCAATTCCGAGACAGGCTGGGCGGGATTATCCGCAAAGCGCACATCACGATTGGTCAAAATGCCACATAAAGGACCAGCCCGTCCTGCGGCGCCACGCTCCACAACGGGAATACCGGAGATGCCATGCCGCTTCATAAGATTCAGGGCATCAGCCAAAGTTTCGTCGGGATAAATGGTGATGGGATCAACAACCATGCCGCTTTCAAAGCGCTTCACTTTGCGCACTTCTTCGGCCTGCTCTTCGGGCTCGAGATTACGATGAATAACACCTATGCCGCCCGCTTGCGCCATTGCAATCGCCAAACGGGCTTCGGTCACTGTATCCATGGCTGAAGAAATGATCGGCAGATTGAGTGTGATGGTGCGTGTCAATTGTGTACGCACATCAACTTGATTAGGCATGACCTGCGAATGACCAGGGCGCAACAGCACATCATCAAAAGTGAGCGCCTCAATAAACTGTGTTTTGGATGAGATCGACATAGCCAACTCCAGATGTGCAGAGGCTTAAAGCCATAAAATTCGAATCGCGCCCGAAGGCAGCAGATCCCCTAAGTTGGCAGCGGCTCATAGCATGCCCGTGACAAGACGCAAAGCCTCAGCCTCACATTGGCTGCGTTCTGTCCCCAGAAACCGCCCTCATAAGACACCCGTCTCATCTTCATCTGAAGGGCTGAGCGTGTGCGCTTTGCCTCGAAAACCAGTTGCCAGGACATAAAGCTCTGCCGATTGGGCGCGGCTCGCCTTGGGCTTAACATGGCGTACCTGAGCAAAATCGCGTTTGAGATCAGCCAGCAACGTATGTTCTGTGCCACCCTGAAAGACTTTGGCAACAAAAAAGCCGTTTGGCGCCAAGACCTCACGGGCAAAATCAATGGCCAATTCTGCCAAGGCCACAATTTTAAGGTGATCGGTCTTTTTATGGCCGGTCGTATTTGCAGCCATATCCGACATAACCCCATCGGCACGCCCGCCCATCCAGTCCTTCAGATGATCTGGCGCTTTGGGATCCAAGAAATCCATCACCTTAAATTCGACGCCTGCCATCGGATCAATCTCCAGAAGGTCAATGCCGATAATGCGGCCCTTGCCCTCCTCAAGACCAATGCGCTTGGCCGCCACTTGCGACCAGCCACCAGGGGCCGCGCCCAAATCAATGATTTTTTGCCCAGCTTTCAAAAAATGAAATCTGTCATCCATCTCAATCAATTTATAGGCCGCGCGCGAGCGATAGCCATCGCGCTTAGCCAAAGCGACATAGGGGTCATTAAGCTGACGCTCAAGCCACAGCGTTGACGACAAACTGCGCTTACGCGCTGTTTTGACCCTGACTTTAAGGCCTTGACCGCCACCATCCCCAGATGAAGGCTTTGATAATTTACCTGAACTCATCTAATTAACTCACTGAAAATTATATGCAAAATTAGATTAAGAGCGTGTGGCCCATGCGCGATCTTCGCTCATCAATTGCATTAATATTCCTTCTCTCAAACCTCTATCAGCAATTCTGATACGTTGGGAAGGAAAAGCATTACGGATCGCATCTAAAATTGCGCAGCCAGCCAAAACGAGATCAGCTCTCTCAGGGCCAATACACCCATTTTGTGCGCGCGCGGCATAAGGCATGGAACGCAGCAGAGCAATGGCCTCTAAAACACCCTCATTGTCCATCCATAATCCATCGACACGGCGGCGATCATAGCGCGCCAAGCCCAAATGCACGCCGGCTATAGTGGTAACAGTGCCTGATGTGCCCAGAAGGTGGAAATGCTCGCAGCGCTCCTCATGGCGTGTGCGCTCGACAAACTCATGTAATTCAGAGCGCACATAATCAACCATGGCTTGATAGACTGAAGCATCAACATCTTTGCCACCAAAACGATCTGCCAAGGTAACAACACCAAGGCGCAAAGAGGTCCATATTCTCACGCGCTCGCGCATATCATCTGGAATAATCACACCAGAGGATGACGAGGCGACAGCGGCCTGCGCCCCGCTCGGGTCACGCCCTCTGAGCCAGACGATTTCCGAAGAGCCGCCACCAATGTCAAACAGCAAAATGCTCTTGGCACGCTCATCCGCAAGCGAGGCGCAGCCCGAAGCAGCCAAATGTGCCTCTGTTTCACGATCAACAATCTCAAGCTCAAGCCCTGTGCGCTCACGCACGCGGCTGATAAACTCAGCGCCATTGGTCGCGCTGCGGCAGGCCTCAGTGGCAATTAAGCGCGCACGCGTCACGCCTTTGGCGTGCATTTTATCGCGGCAGACTTCCAAAGCCGTTATCGTACGCATCATCGCATCTTCGGACAAAGCGCCAGTATGGATCAGCCCCTCACCCAAACGCACAATCCGCGAAAATGCGTCAATAATGCGAAACCCATCGGGCGACGGGCGCGCGATCAGCAAACGGCAATTATTTGTTCCCAGATCAAGAGCGGCATAAGCATGGCCTTGCCCGCCGGAGGTTTTGCCTCCAGTCTTATCAATGGGCCTTATGACCTCAGCGCTTTCGCCGGTCACATCCATGGCGTCTCGACCTCTCTTATTACCAAACTGGCTTTTTTCTAGTTTAACTGTCTGGAGGGGGCTGTGCCAAGACGCAAAACATAGAAATCAAATATTCTAATGATCACATGAAACTTTAGTGAATATGGAGAGACCCTATCATTTTGCCAAGAAGAGCCCAAAATAGGCCGATCAGCAGCATAGCCATGCAATCTCATGCAGGTGTGCCGCGCTTTAGTTGACTCCGGGGCCTCAAGCGCCTAGAGAATGGCCCGTTTCCAGACGCCTATGCGCTTTTACAAAGCTCACATTCGACATGATGAACTCATGCGCAGACGTTTTGGGGGATAGTTCAATGGTAGAACAGCGGACTCTGACTCCGTTAATCTTGGTTCGAATCCAGGTCCCCCAGCCAAACTCAGATGGTGACATTGGCAATGAAGGCCCCCGCGCACAGACATCTGCGCAGGCCTGAGGGCCCTCTGCCTATGCTTGCCGGCGCTCAGACCAAACTCGCGATATCAATGACAAAGCGATATTTGACATCGCTGCGCTGCATACGCGCATAAGCCTCATTGATGCCCGCCATCTCTATCACCTCAACATCGGCGGTGATGTTATGCGTGCCGGCAAAATTGAGCATATCCTGTGTTTCTTTCAAGCCCCCAATCAGAGAGCCTGCAATGCGACGGCGGCCCATGACCAAAGGCGCCGTGTTCAAATCAGCTGTCGGACCTAAGGCACCAACAACACACATTGTTGCATCACGCTTGAGCAAACTAACATAGGGATTCATATCGTGCGGCACAGGAATTGTGTTGAGAAGAAAATCAAACCGATTGGCATGAGCAGCCATTGCATTTGCGTCATTGGAGAGCAAAACCTCATCAGCGCCCAAACGTTTGGCGTCCTCACCCTTATCTTTTGATGTCGTGATCATCACGACATGCGCCCCCATCGCATGAGCAAATTTAACACCCATGTGACCGAGACCGCCCAAGCCAATAATGCCAACATTCATGCCCTTTTGAACCTTCCAATGCGCGAGAGGCGAATAGGTCGTAATGCCCGCGCATAATAAAGGCGCAGCGCCCGCGGGATCCAAGTTTTCGGGCACTGTGACAACAAAATCGCGATCAACCACAATGGATTTTGAATAACCGCCATAAGTAAATCCACCGGGATCTTTGGTTGGGCTGGCATAGGTGAGTGTAAAACCATTGCAGCAATATTGCTCAAGATGATCTTGGCAGGCATCACAGCTACGGCAGCTATCAACAAGACATCCCACACCCACGCGTGCGCCGATGGTGAGATCTTTGACATCAGGGCCGAGCGCGACAACGCGACCAATAATTTCATGGCCAGGCACGAGAGGATAACTCGACATGCCCCAATCATTATTCACCATGTGCAAATCCGAATGGCACACACCGCAAAAATCAATGGCGATCTCAACATCACGCACACCGACAGCGCGGCGCTGAATCTTGTGGGGTGCCAATGCCGCACCTTGCTGGGAGGCTGCGAAAGCAGAGGTAAGAATGTTTAATGCTGCGCTCATGGATGGCTCCTTATTGATTTTATGGAGATTAGCCGATTCGATAAATGGAATGATGACATATACATGTCGCGCCCTTCCTTTGGGAACAAGGGGGGTAGATCGTTATGCTTTAAATGATCCTCGAGCCTCAACTTGACTGGACCCCAATCTGATCTAAAATCAAAAACCTATGCAATGGAGAGGAAAATGGCACGTATCATTGGCGGCATTGCTTGTTCGCATACACCAACAATCGGCTTTGCTGTTGATACCGACAAGCAGAACGATCCCTCTTGGGCACCTATTTTTGAGGGTTTTGAGCCCGCACGTGCGTGGCTGAAAGAAAAGAAACCCGACGCGCTCGTGATGATTTTTAATGATCACGTCACATCCTTTTTCTTCGATCATTATTCAGCCTTCGCGCTCGGCATTGATAATCAATATAAAGTTGCTGATGAAGGCGGCGGTGAGCGTAATTTGCCACCCGTAAATGGACACGGGCCCCTTTCGCGTCACATTGGTGCGGGGCTTGTGGCGGATGAATTTGATATGTCCTTCTTTCAAGGCAAAGCGCTCGATCATGGCCTGTTTTCGCCTTTATCCATTTTATGCGATCACGACACCTCATGGCCTATTCCGATCATCCCGCTGACAGTAGGCGTGTTGCAATTTCCTATTCCATCGGCGGCGCGGTGTTACAAACTCGGCAAAGCCCTGCGCAAAGCCATTGAATCCTTCCCTGAAGACATCAATGTAGCCATTGTTGCAACGGGCGGTCTCTCGCATCAAGTCAGCGGCGCACGCGCTGGCTTTAATAATACAGAATGGGATCATCAATTCCTGACATTGTTCGAAAAAGATCCGGAGGCTCTCACACGCCTGACCATTGCTGAATTGGCTGAACTTGGCGGCACAGAAGGCGCTGAAATCATCATGTGGATGATTATGCGCGGTGCTTTATCTGCCAATGTAAAGAAACTTCATCAATCCTATTATCTGCCGTCCATGACAGGCATTGCGACTGTTTTGTATGAAAATGAGGCTATTGATCTCCCATTTGATAAAGGCGAGCAGATCCGTGCTGAGATCAATCATCAACTCGCGGGTATTGAAAATATAAAGGGCGTCCACCCCTTCACATTGGATGCCAGTGTGGCTTCATTCCGCATCAATCAATTCTTACATAAATTGGTGGAGCCTACTCATCGCCAGAAATTTTTAAGCGATCCCGAGACTTGCTTTACTGAAGCCGAATTAACTGATGAAGAAAAAGATTTAATAAGGCGACGCGATTGGGATGGGCTCATCCGTTATGGTGTGATCTTTTTCATGCTTGAAAAATTAGGCGCCGTGGTCGGTGTCTCCAATTTGCATATTTATGCTGCTATGCGCGGCCAGACGTTGGAAGAATTTCAAAAAACACGCAATGCGCCAAATGCCCTTTATTCTGTCGCGGGTAAGCAAGGCCTTGATGCGCTCAAATGGGGCGAGAAAAAGTAAAAGATACGCATAAAAAAAGGCCGCAAAAGCGGCCTTTTTAATGCAGTTAATCTTACCACTCTATCATATCGAATTTAGTAATGGTGGTGTTTTGCCCAACTGTTGGCGCATTAGCCAAAGTCCAGATAGTCGCTTGTTCGGCATATAGAGATTCAGCCGTCGAGCCTTCAACGGGCACAATCACTTTAAAGCCAAGAAAAGCGGCCTGACTCGCGGTGTAGAGAACAGCCCCTTGCGCTGTTGTTCCCACAATAATCACAGTCTTGATGTTTTTATCATGCAAGATTTTTTCAAGCCCAGTGTTGTTGAATTTATTAGCACTGCTGCTCACAACAGGCTCTGTGCCAAGAGGTGCGACTTCACTCGCAATATCAGGTGGCAAGGCGCCATTCACCAAGGAATAGATAACGGGCATATTATGTGCGCGTGCATCTTTTAAGAATTTTTGAACCAAAGGCAGAGAGGCAAGGCAGCGCGGACGGCGCTGCGTATTGCAGGTCTGTTTAACGAGATCGAGAACCAGAAATGCTGTTGTTGTCGGATCAACTTTAATTTTTTTCACTTCGGGAACAAGAGGTGGGCGGATGTTGTTCCAATCCTCAATGATGGTTACGCCTGCAGGCGCTGGAGGCGCAGGTGAAGGATTTGAAGGTGGCGTAGGTGTTTGCGCCATAACAAGACCCGCACATGTCATACTCATCACTAGACCTGTTGCTAAGCGCATAAAATGACGTGATGTCGTGTTCAGCATAATCAAACTCCCATTTAATTTTAACTTATCCTACCCCACACAACATGCCAAAATTCAGATGATTTGCCAAGACCGCATCATCTAAAAAACGCTTCACTTTAGGGTACGGCCATAATAATTCCCTCATGTGGCGCCAATGTCATCTCCTGCGCACAACCGCGCGGCGTCACAAAATGCGTTGAAAAGACGATATGGCCATGGCGACTGCCATGAGCACAGTGAATGATCTGATCTGTAAAATTCAAAATAATGCGGAAACGTTTATGCTCATCAGAGCGTTCATAAACGTAAAGAGAGTCATTGGCTTCAATACAATGATAAGCACCTAAGGCAAGAGCTGGCTCTGCACGACGCAACGCAATCAATCCGCGAGTTAAGTTAAGCATGGAGAGCGGCTCTTTGCTTTGATGCTGGGCATTGATATGAGCGAGATCAGGTGGCAATGGCAGCCATGGCTCTCTTAGCTCAGAGAATCCACCATAACGTGCTTGGGTCCATGGCATTGGCGTGCGATAGGCGTCACGTCCCCCCTCCCCTACGCGTGCAAATTGATCTTGTTGTTTGCTTTGCTCAACGGGGACATCTGCTAATCCCAATTCATCACCTTGATAGAGAGTTGGCGTGCCGCGCAATGTCAGCAAAAGCATCATCGCCGTTTTTGCTTGAGCAGCGCCAAATCGTGTCACAATACGGGATTGATCATGATTGCTGAGCACCCAATTAGGCCAGGCATGTCGAGGCAAGACATGTTCAAAATCATGCACGAGTGTGGCAATAGCGGGGGGATACCATTTCTGCCACATCAAATTAAAATTAAACGGAATTTGCACGCCATTATTTGGGCCGGCATAGAAAGGGACGAGTTGATCAACAGGCTGATAGAGCTCGCCAATCAACACGCGATCATCACCATAACTTGCTAAGAGAGTGCGCATATCTGCAATCACATCCATGAGCTCAGGCTGGTTTGAGCTGTTGACTGAACGTAATCGCATAAAATCAGGCTGGCCATCTCGATAATCTGGATTTGGCGGATCATTACGTAAGAGCGGGTCTTTAAAAATGCGATCAAGCACATCAACGCGAAATCCCGCGACACCGCGTTCAAGCCAGAAGCACAACACATTCATCATTTGTGCGCGTAATTCAGCATTGCGCCAATTCAGATCAGGCTGTTCCGCTAAAAATGAATGGAGATAATATTGCCCTGTTGTCTCATCAAAAGTCCATGCAGGGCCGCCTGGCAAACTCAACCAATTATTAGGTGGACCGCCGTCTGGGGCGGGATCACGCCAGATATACCAATCTCTATGTGGTGATGAGCGCGAAGAGCGCGCGCTTATAAACCAAGGATGTTGAATTGAGGAATGATTGGGCACAAAATCAATAATAGTTTTAATATTGCGCTCATGCAGACGCGCAACAAGACTATCGAAAATGGGGAGCGATCCATAGAGCGGATCAACATTACAGTAATCACTGACATCATAACCAAAATCAGCTTGGGGTGATGTGTAAAAAGGTGTCAGCCAAACCGCATCAATGCCGAGATCTGAGAGATAATCAACACGCTGTTCAATGCCCTGCAAATCTCCAATACCATCACCCGACCCATCACAAAAAGAGCGAATATAAATCTCATATATAATGCCGTTATGCCACCAAGGATGATGCAAGGCATGAGATGTCATAATGCTCTCCCTATATGTCAGAGATTGTGACGCGATAAAGCATCTTGCAAAGAGGATTTACGTGTTTTGCGTTTTTGGCTCACTGAGAAAACAGGCGATGGCAAGACGCAATTAACACAAGATATGCGCAACACACGAGACCAAAAACCATCAAGCGTATCTGAGCGACTTGTGCCAACAATCGTACTATTTGGAAGCTCATGCGCGAGCAAAGCAAACAATGCTTTGCGCCGCGTTTCATCAAAAGCACTTGCGGCATCATCCATAAATACCCATTGCGGACGGCGCAATAATAAGCGCGCCCATGCTATACCCTGCTGCTCTTCAAGTGTGAGATCACGATCCCAACGGGTGGTGCGATCAAGATCTGAGACAAGATAGCCAAATCCTAAACGGATAAGCACAGTGCGTATATCCGTATCTGAATTTGGGGCGGGATTAACAGGATATGAAATAGCCTCTCGCAAAGTGCTAAAGGGCAGATAGGGATGTTGAGGCATGAACATTGTCTCAGAACGTGCCGGCATAATAATGGTGCCTGATCCGATGCGCCACAAACCTGCAAGTGTGAGAAAAACAGTTGTTTTCCAATGCTCAGCTTCACCCGTAATTAAGACATGTTCGCCCGGAGTAATATGAATATGGGCATCATCAAGCGCGACATCACCTATAGGCAGATTAATGCGTAATTGATCTATGATAATACCATCACTTGGATCTTCCTTGATCTCAATTTGAGTGCTGTCTTGCATGACATCAACAGTTGTCAACACCTGACGCATAACAAAAACACGGCGAAGCGTTGCGCGCCAATCGGCAATGCGCGAAAAATTATCGACATACCAACGCAACGCGCTTTGAACTTGATTAAATGCACCCACGACCATCATCAGGCCGCCTAATGAAAGTGTTCCCGTAAAATAAGCAGGCGCCGCAGCAATCACAGGCACAACAATCGTGCCCCATCCATAGGCGGATGTAACCCATGTCAGACGCGCCAAAGAATTGGCAAGCTGATGGCCAACACTCACAACATCGGAAAGCCAATCAACTGCGGTTTTGCGCTCATCTTTCTCACCGCCATAAAGAGCAATGCTTTGAGCGCTCTCATCGATGCGCACAAGCGCAAAACGCAGCGTAGCCTCACGTTGGTAGCGCGCAACATTGAGGCGAATAAGCGGACGGCCCACACGCCACGTCAACCATGAGCCCGCAAATGCATAAGCCAAGGCGCACCAGACCATATAGCCGGGAATAATGAGGGGGCGATTATCAATAAAAATCGCCATCCCATCCGACAAAATCCAGAGCGCACCAACAAAGCTGAGGAGCAAAAGAGTTGATTGCATTAAGCCCACACCAAGCTCAGCGGTCAATTCAGCAAAATGGCGGGCGTCTTCATGCACACGTTGATCGGGATGTTCACCCGCCTCACCAATGAATTGCAAATGATAGGCGCGGCGGGGTTTAAGCCATTCATCAATCAAATGGCGTGTTAAAATTGTGCGCAAATCAAGCTTGATGAGCTCGACAAACCATGTTTGCGTCACCACAAGCACCAAAAGACCCGCAACAATTTTTAAGAATACCCCGAGTTCGGTCATAAAATTATCGTAATGACGCCGATCAATCGCATCATAAAATGGCCCTTGCCAGGCATTGAGGTTTAATTGACCAAACGCATTGAGACACACAATAATAATGATGGCTACAATGATTAACACCATGCGGCGGCGTGTTTTAGAGGGGCCCACACCACGCCATAAATCAATCAGCTCATGATATAAATCAGTGTCAGCGGGAATATAAAGATTATCTTTTGGTGACGTGAAGCCGTTCATTGCTCATCCTTGCTTACACACACCCTTGCATATTTGCGCCCATGAGACCCTCCCCCATTTTAGGCAGAGTATTCTATTTGCTGAACACAGTTATTTGCGACATAGTAGTCCTCACCGCGAACAGTGTCGAGGTCAGCTTGTGAATAGCTCAACAAGAATAGATGATTTAGTCCAATGCATGACGCTGGAGGAGAAGCTCGGCCAACTCAATATGCTCTCCGCGGCTGGCGATTCGATCCGCACCAGCGAAAACGCTGCATTGGTGGATGCTGTGCGCCATGGCCAAGCTGGCAGCGTCCTCAATCTTGTTGGTGCACAAGCGCTCAAAGACACCCAAGATATTGCGCTTAATGAAACGAGGCTTGGTATTCCCTTATTGTTTTGCTTCGACGTCGTGCATGGCTATCGCACGATCTTCCCAATCCCTTTGGGCGAAGCTGCAAGTTTTGATCCCGACTTATGGAAACGCACAGCGCAATGTGCCGCGCGTGAAGCCAGTGCGGATGGCATTGGCTTAACATTTGCGCCGATGATTGATGTCTGTCGCGATCCACGCTGGGGGCGTATTGCTGAAGGCCCCGGTGAAGACCAGTGGTTAGCTTCAATCTTTGCTCGGGCAAAAGTAGAGGGCTTTCAAGGCGAAGATCATGATTTACAACGCGCTGATAAACTAGCAGCAACCGCCAAACATATTGGTGCTTATGGAGCTGTGACCGCAGGGCGCGATTATGCCTCTGTGGATATTTCTGAACATAGTTTGCATGACATTTATTTACCGCCCTTCAAAGCTGCTGTTGAGGCAGGTGTTGCCGCCATAATGCCTGCCTTTGTTGATTTGGCTGGCATACCCATCTCAGCGCATCGCGCTTTGCTGACCGCATTAGTGCGCGAGCAATGGCATTTTGATGGTGTATATATCAGCGATTATCATGCTATTGCCGAGCTGATCAATCACGGGATTGCACGCGATCTAACACATGCCGCAGCACTGGCCCTTCATGCCGGCATGGATATAGATATGATGAGTTATGCGTATATCAATCATCTCCCCCAAGCGCTGGCGCAGGGACTCATCTCACAAGATGAGATTGATCAGGCTGTACGGCGCGTCTTAACACTCAAAGAAAAATTAGGCCTGTTTGACAATCCTTACCGCCTCACTCCCCACACCATGCCCAATGAAGAATCTCGCGCATTGGCACGCGAAGCAGCACAAAAATCAATTGTGCTGCTTAAAAATGACGCGAATATTCTCCCTCTGTCGCCAACCGGAGGACGCTGCCTTATTGTGAACACGCGTGAGGATATCACCAGCGATGCGCTGGGCTCATGGTCTGGCGCGGGTGAGACACATGATGTGCGTGATTTTGAAACAAGTCTTCGCGCTGCATTACCTGCACGTGATATCCGCTATATCACTGCGCCCGATCAAAATCATTTTGATGCTGTCCGTAAAGAGCTCAATCATGCTGCGGTAGCGCTTATCATTGTGGGTGAAAAACGTGAACAGAGCGGAGAAGCTGCAAGTCGTGCTCATCCTAAATTATCAGAATATGAAACTGCACTGATAAAAATTGTTCGCGAACAAAACCTGCCGTGCATTGTCATGATAAATTCAGGACGCCCCCTTATTATAGAAAGCGCATATGATGACGCTGATGCTTTACTTGCATGCTGGTTTTTAGGTATTGAATCAGGCCCTGCTTTGGCAGATGTGCTAACTGGACGCGTTGACGCAACGGGTCGCTTGCCCATTTCTTGGCCGCGCGCTATAGGCCAAATACCTATATTTTATGGGCAGAAACCATCTGGACGGCCTTATAATGCACAAGATGTTTTTACCAGCAAATATATTGATGAGTCCAATCAGCCAGCGTTCGTCTTTGGTCATGGCTTGTCTTATACTGAGTTTTCGCTTTCCGATCTAAGCTGCACACGACATAATGATCGAATAAATGTTGAAGTGAGGCTCAAAAATATTGGAGCGCGCGAAGGGACACAAACCCTATTCTTATTTCTTCATCATGCCAGCACAGAGCGTGCGCGCCCATATTTGCAATTGCGTGACTTTACCAAATGCACACTTAAAAAAGATGAAGAACAGCTTATTTCATTCACTCTTGATGAGCATCACTTTGCGCAATATGATGATCATGATGATGTGATCTTTGAATCAGGTCTATATGATATTTATGTCGGCACAAAAGCTGATTTCAACCATCTGCTATCCTGCCAGATCACGATTGATAGGCAGCTAAATATTTTGTCCTTTACTCCCAACACCTGAGGCCATTATGGATTATAGATCTTTATGCCGTGTCAACAGCAAACATAAAAAACCCCTCTCGATGATTGAGCCTGATTATGCAGGTGAAAAAATAACACATGTTAAAGCAGCAAGTGAGACGCAAAAAATTATTGATAAAATGATCCATCAACAATATTTACTCTATGCTGACGGAGATCGCTCTGTACTGATCGTTTTGCAAGCTCTTGATGCCGCGGGCAAGGATGGCACGATTAGCCATATTTTCAGTGGCATGAATCCGCAAGGCGTTAATGTCGCAAGCTTTAAAAAACCAACGGCCGAAGAAAGCGCACATGATTTTCTATGGCGCGTGCACCGCCATGCCCCTGCCAAGGGTGAAGTTATGATTTTTAACCGCTCACATTATGAAGATGTCTTGGTCGGTCGTGTTCACAATACATTGACCAAAAAGCAATGGAAAAAGCATTGCCAAATGATCAATGATTTTGAACAAGGCCTGTCCAACAATGGCACAGTGATTATGAAATTTTATCTTCACATCAGTGAAGAAGAACAATTAATGCGCTTTAAGCAAAGGCTGGATGACCCATCCCGTCACTGGAAGATTAGTGAAAGTGATTATGCCGAGCGCAGCTTTTGGCCTGATTATATTAAAGCCTATAACCATGTAATAAGCGAAACAAATACCGAGCATGCGCCATGGTATATTATTCCTGCAAACCATAAATGGTTTCGCAATCTTGCCATCTCCCATATTATTGCGCGGACAATTGAGGATTTAAAACTCAGCCTGCCGCCGACACGTGTGAATATCGACGAGATGAAAAAGAAATATGTTGAAGCCGCTAAAAAGCTTGATGCGCAGGCATCAAAACACTAGACGTGCAATGAAAGAAAAGTGAGGGGATTATGCGATAATATCTGCACAATAATATCCTCACTGACACCGCGCTGCTTTAAGCGTGGAACAATTTCAGCAAAGACTGTGGCATAGGATGTGCCGCCATTTTGACTAAGGCGTGCATGGCGAGCCATGTCTGAAGAAATCATAAGCTGTGAGGTAAAACCTTCGCTCATCATTGCGCAAATCAGATCTGCATATTCGTCATAGCTGAGACCTTTGGCAAAGCCAATTTGATCAAAACCAATTTTTACACCGCGCCGTGCGTGATGATAAATATCGTGTCTATTCTTAAACCCATGCAAATGACTAATGAGAACTTGGCTTAAATCAGCGCCTGCTTGCGCCAATATATCAATTTGCCATTGGGCTTGATCAGGCGTTGATGTATGCGTGACAATAGATGCACCCGTCAGGCGCGAGGCCTGAGCCGCGGCTTGAAATATACGCAATGAAGAGTCGGGAATGTCACCCTTATCAGTTCCAATTTTAATGACACCACATCGAATTGACGTATCATCAGCCCCTTCTGTTATTTCTTTGACCATGAAATCAGTTAGCTCACCCAAAGTGCCATTTTCATTTGCGGGGTGAATGGGCTCCCAATAATAACCAGTCGACGCAATAATATGAACACCAGAACTCAATGATACATCACGCATTGCCGTCACATCACGCCCTGAGCCAACCACGCTCATTTCGGCGATGAGATTAAGACCAAATTTGTCACGCGTTAAAGCTAGGTCTGAGATGATCGCGGGAATATGCTGTGGCCCCAATACAGTTTCCGCGCTTTTATTATGTGACAAATCAATCTGTACATGCTCATGAATGAGACACATGCCTTCATTTATTATGTGATCACCTGTCACTGTGCGGATCATGGCCATAACTTTCTCCCTGTTTTTTATGTTTATATCTCAGTTTTCCGAGCAATCAAATTGACCCCTTGCTTAGGCTCAATTAAAGTTAAGCCATAAAAAGATTGGGAGTGAATCATGGCTTTATCACGCTGGCCCTTATGCATCTGCGCCTCGGCAACACTTATGCTCTATGCTTTTCTATCTGGGCAACAGGCGCAAGCAGCCGAGATTAAAATTGGATTCGCAACAGGCGATAGCGCAGATTATGCGCCAGCATTTGCGGCTGAACAGCGTGATATGTTTAAAAAGGCAGGCCTTGACGTTAAATTAATTGCCTTTCGTGGTGGGGCGGCTGCCCAAGAAGCACTAAGCGCTGGTGCGGTTGATATCATCACCTATTTTGGCCCAGCGGTTGGTTTGGCTGTGAGCAAGGGCACGCATGAAAAAATGGTCGCGACGATTGCCGCAGGCAATTATGGCTGGAATATGATTGTGCCAAAAGACTCTTCCATCACCACCACTCATGATTTGGATGGTAAGACAATTGGTATAAGTTCAAAAGCATCTACATCTGACATGGCTGCCCTCTGGGTTGCCGATAATGCCAAAATTAATATCAAACAGATACCGCTTGGCGCTGGGGCGCTCATACCAGCCTTACGTTCAAAACAGGTTGATGCCATTATATTTTCTGCCTTGCTCACAACGCGTGAAGTGCTTGATGGACGCGCACGCTCGCTCATTGATGTCGGCACAGCCATGCCCAAAACCATGGCTGATGTTTATGTTGCCTCTGAATCCATGATGCGTGATCGACCACAAGAGCTTAAGTCTGTCTTAAAAATTATTTATGATAGTCTGGCTTATATGAAAGCCAATCGTCAGTGGAGTTTAGAATTTTTAAAAGATTTTGCAAAATCGGATAATGAAGCCGTGACGAATGCGCTTTATGACAGCATCATACCGCAGCTATCAACCGATGGTTCGATTGATCAAAAATGGGTGCAAGATGGGCTTGATCTTGCAGCGCGTGCATGGGATCAACCAGAATTAAAAAATATCAAGGCTGATAGTTTATTCACCAATGAATTTGCCCCGATTCACAAATGAAATTGAACTTTCTGACATTCGGAGACCGCGGCGCTGCACGCCTTTGGCGTGCGGCGATTATTATTGCCTTATTTTCATTATGGGAAATGGCGGGACGTTATCATTTCCTTGATAATGATATATTACCGCCCCTCTCCCGCATTTTTGATATGATGCTGCGCCTCATTAATGATCGCCATTTTCGTTATGATGCGTGGATTACCCTCAATGAATGTCTGATCACATTTGCAATCGTTGTACCTGTAGGATTAGTGACAGGTTTTATTTTAGGAGAAAATCAACGGCTGCACAGACATCTCGGACCCATATTTCAATTAGCTATGACAACACCAAAATCAATTTTTTTGCCTGTGTTTATTTTACTTTTTGGTATTGGCATTGTTGAAAAAATAATTTTTGCATCTGTGCTGACATATTTTATCATTGTGCCCACAGGTATTGCAGCTGTGCAATCTCTATCACCTTCTCTCCTGATGATGGCACGTTCTTTTGGCGCAACAAAAACGGATATTTATCTGCGTCTTTATATTCCTGCCTGCTTGCCGCTGATCATCAGTGCTATTCGGCTTGGCCTTATATTTTCAATGCACGGCATTATTTTTGCAGAAATGTACGCCTCATCTGAGGGCATAGGTCGCAGCATATTAGCATGGGGTGAGTCATTTGATATGGTGCGTTTATTTGCTGCGGTGGCCTTGGTGATGATCATCACAATCAGTCTGAATGAAACATTGACATGGCTAGAGCACATCAGCCGCCGTCAGAGATTGGAGTATTAGCAGCGTGATAGCCTCTCCTCCTCTTCTCAACGCAGCTCATATAAGCCGTTATTTTGGTGAGGGTGCAGAGCGATTTTGTGCGCTTGATGATATATCCCTAACGCTAAAACAAGGCCAATTTATCAGTATTGTCGGCCCAAGTGGATGCGGCAAATCAACACTCATGCAAATGTTGGGTGGTCTCACACAACCCACGCAAGGTGATATTACGATTGATGGTGAGCGAATTGATGGACCTCAACCCAATAAAATTGGCATTGTCTTTCAAGACGCATTACTCTTGCCTTGGAAAACCGCCCTCGAAAATATCGAATTCCCATTACATCTGAATAAGGATGGGACAAAATCTGACTTTCGCGCACGGGCGCAAGAGGCGCTTGATCTTGTGGGCTTGAGCGATGTGGGGCATCGTTACCCCCATGAATTATCTGGCGGCATGCGTCAACGCATTGCTATCGCCCGTGGCCTTATTCGTAATCCCAAATTATTATTAATGGATGAACCTTTTGGGGCATTAGATGAGCAAACGCGCACGCGTATGTGGGGCGAATTATTATCAATTCACGCACGGAGCGGCACTAGCATTATCTTCATCACACATAGCTTACTTGAAGCTATCTATCTTGCTGATGATGTCATGGTCATGGCCGCGAAACCTGGACGCATCATTGAAACTATTCAAATAGATCTGCCACGCCCGCGCGAAGTGCATATGATTGGTTCGGATTATGTGGGCTCTCTGCGCAATCATATATGGGATCTTATAGCAGGGCCAACAGCGCGATGATGAAACGCCTAATAATCATTGCGAGTTTAGTGCTGCTGTGGCAAATGGCTGCCGAATGGGGCGTTCTGAATCCACTGATTGTCGGCACGCCTCTCATGATTGCCCAAGCCGCGAAAAAAAATGGTCTTATTTTTATCATGGCTTTGCGTGTGACGCTGTTTGAAATGATTTGCGCATGCGCATTGGCGTGGAGTAGCGGGCTGATCATTGGCATGATCTGTGGTGCAAATAAATGCCGCACTTTATGTGTCACGCCACTAATCTCAGCTATGATTGCCGTCCCACTTGTTGTTCTTTATCCTGTCATCGTTGCATGGGCGGGTATTGGGCCAATATCAAAAATTATTTATGGTGCCGCCGCTGGTTTTTTCCCTATGACCTTATCCGTCATCAATGGCGTGAATGGAATTGATCAACGTTATATCGTGATGGCGCGTGCCATGGGAGCCTCTCGCCTGACCATATTGATAGATATTTATGCGCGCTTTGCCTTACCTTCTATTATGTCAGGCCTAAGGATTGGCACGTCTTTACTGATAATCGCTATTATACAAAGCGAAATGTTGTCCGCGACAGATGGTTTGGGCTTTTGGATTTCCTATTACCGATCTTTATTTGCTGTGGGCGATGTCTATTTTGGCGTAATCTTGGTATTATGCATTGCTGCTTTTATAAATCAGATTTTATCCTATGCCGAGCAACGCCTTCGCTTTACCATGATTTAACCACAGCACTGCCGTGAAGGCTTGCCAGATGGTACAGGCCTGATACACTCCTAAAAAAAGCTCAGAGAGCATTGGGGGGAAATATGTGGTCCATCACCTTGTGGCGTGGGCGTGCGCTATGCCTTTTCATCATATCAAGCGCGCTCATCACGCAAACCCAAGCGCAAAGCCAAATGCCGCATCAAGCGCATGGCACAAATTTTTATGAGAATAAAACAATCACCCTTTATGTCGGCCTCTCCGCAGGTGGGGGGTATGATCAAAATGCACGGCTTGTTGCACGCTATCTCGGCAAATATATTGCGGGCCAACCCAATGTGATCATACGAAATATGCCTGGTGGTGGTGGATTGGTAATGACCAATTATGTTGCAAATGCTGCTCCAAAAGATGGACTGCATATTGCTGCACCACAAAGAGGTGTGCCGTTTGAACCATTATTGGGTGATCGCTCACATGCTAAATTTAATCCGGTCACACTGAATTGGATCGGCAGCACTAATTCAGATACATCTGTGGCCTATGTGGCTGCGCGTACGGGGATTACCTCATGGCGTGATTTACGCACACGTGAAGTCATTGTGGGCGCCACGGGTGAAGGCACGGAAAGTGTTACAATTCCTGTGTTATTGCGCAATCTCTTGGGGTTGAAAATGAAAGTCATTGCTGGCTATCCCGGCAGCAATGAAATTGCCATGGCTGTCGAGCGTGGCGAAATTGACGGCCGCGGTGTCACGACATGGACGACTATCAAGCCTCAATATGACCAACTCATCGGCAATGGGTCGCATATCATTTTATTTCAAATGGGCTTACATCCCCATCCCGATCTACCCAAAGTTCCGCTTATTCTTGATATGACTGACAATGAAGAACAAAGGCGGTTGCTTGAAATTCAGTTCTCATCATTTGAAATTGGTCGCCCTGAATTTGTGGCAGATGATGTACCGCAAGAGCGCGTAGCCCTATTACGCAAAGCATTTGATGCTGCTATGAGTGATCCGGAACTTAAAAAAGATGCGGAACGGCAAGGTCTCGATATCAATCCAGTCCGAGGTGAAGAGATCAATCAATTGCTCGCACGAATTTATGAAACACCGCCAGAATTAATTGAAAAACTTGCGCGCCTTAGTCAAGCCAATGACACGCAGGTTAATGTTAAACAAGCGAAGTGACAGATCGCCTGCCACTTCGCTTAAATCATAAGAGCTCTTTATTTGCTTATGATATCAGTCAGGCAGCATTTGGTTTAGGCGGCAGCGTTTCTAATTCTGCTTCATAAATAGCACTCATATTATGCACGAGATTATTTTTTCTCAGTGCCTCTTCATATGTATTGCGCACGAGGTCGCTCTCATCAGCATAATCTATTTGATAGCCACCAATTCGGCTGCTGATCCATGACATCGGCACGCCCTGCGCATTGCGCGGCGACATATATTTAAAAGCAAGATAACGCGCAGGTGTAGCGCCAGAATTAAAATGCTGATGAAACCAAGCATTAGGCGGCACAATCAATGTCCCGACCTCCCACTCATATTTAGTAGGCTCACCTCCCTCGGGCCACATAAAAGAATAGCCTTCGCCAGACAGCACAATCACATGCGCGCCGGGTCCGTGCTTATGACCTTTTTTATATGTGCCAACTGGAAATTGAGAAATATGACTCGCCATTGAGCCGTTCGCCATATTAAAGCGAATGTGCCCACCGCCAGCTCCACGTTCTTTAGCGCTGATGAGTGGTAAGTTCACGGCATCAGGCACAAAATTTGTGCGCAATAAAAAGCCGTCTTGCTCACCCGCTTTTGTAAAATAATCAGGCTCGCCATTAAAACGATTTTTGAAATCATGTACTGTGTTGAATACAAAATGCTCATCACCATAAAGGTTCATCACCTGCGGGCAAAATGTCACCCCGACATAACGTGCGGGTGCTGTGCCTGATCCATTAAAATGCTGATGCCAGGTGTTGAGCGGAATGGCAAAAATAGCACCCTCTTTCCACTCAAAAGTGATACGTTTGCCAGCATCATTCCACACTGTGGTTGAACCACGCCCCTCCAGTATAAGCACCATTTCTTCATATAATTGACGCTGTGGCGCAAGCTTACCGCCAGCTGGTATTTCACAGACATAACAATCATTGGAAACACGCGACGCTTCGTGATTGATAAACACGGCTTTACCGCCACGCCGCGCCCATGGCTTTAATTCAACATGGCGCAAATTGCGGACATAATGGGCACTGATGATATCAAGTCCTTGCGCCCGCACCCAGGCTTCATAAGGTGTGTGTTTTTCGGTGGCAAATTTAGTCGCCAATTCATCTGAAACAAGCGCGGTCTTAGTCATATATCCTCCCAATTTTTTATTAGATTAAAGCTCAATGCCTGTACTGGCAATAAGCAAGTCATTACGATTTTGCTGGTTGAACCATGCAAGCTCGTTTAAATTGACTGAAGAATCACTGTTGAGTTTAGTTATGCGGTCTTCTCATCTTATCTTGGCTTTAAGCATTATTATTGGCTCATCAACCCTTGCTCAGGCACGTGAAGCCTTTACCCGCTTTCCCACTTTCATTCGGCAAGACCCATTCCCTCGTTCGCATGCAATTGTGCGTCTTCCCGCGCGTGCTGCCGTCTTTGTTGAAGACTGTGAAGGAGGATGGTGCACTGTGCAATGGCATAATATTGGCGGCTTTATCAGCGCCAATGCATTAGTATTTCCGCGCCCAGTCTATGTTGTGCCCCCTCCACCACCGCCGCCCGTCTTTTATTATGAACGACCTCGCTACCACCGACATTTTCATGAACACTGGTAATGCGTTTAAACTGGTGCAGCAAGCTCTTGTAATTGCGCAAGTGTTTTTGAACCAATAGGAATGCCACTTAACGCGCGTTCATGTGCCGTTCGAGTGGCGCGTTCCCCTGGCATCAGCAATTCATCAACACCTAAAGCGCGTGGCTGCGCTTTAATCAAAGCAGCCAAATCAGCAACATTATTTTTATATTCGTCAAGTCCTTGCAAACGACTTATATCAATGGCGCATAGTGCTGCATTTTGAATATGAGGCGCTTTACCAACCAACGCATTTTGCAACACAGGCACTGACGTGCCAAGTGAACAAATCATTTCAAACGCAAGGGCAAGACCTGAACCTTTTGGCCCACCCAAAGGCAGCATCACTTTTGCCTGATGCGGATCTGTTGTGGGTGCGCCTTCTTCATCAAGCGCCCAGCCCAAAGGAATGCTATGACCTGAACGTGCTGCGTGATGTATTTTACCATGCGCAACAATGCTCGTTGCCATATCCAATACAAAGGGGTCCTCACCCGCCATTGGCACACTCAGTGCCAGAGGCGATGTTGAGACAGTCGGCTTTGCTGTGCCATGATAGGCCATGAGTGGTGTGCCCGCGGCAAAAGCCATACCCACCATGCCCTGACGTGCAATCGCATCAACAAAAAAACCAATCGGGCCAGTGTGCGTTGTTTGACCGATCAACACCCATGCGGCACCATGTGCACGCGCTCCTTCAATTACAGATGTGACGGCCTCATTCATGGCTATAGGACCTGCGGCACGCGCACCATCAATTTGCTTTAACGCGCCAATATCGTGTTTCAGATGCGGACGCGCTTTTGGGTCCATATCACCGCGCTTAATAAAATCGCCATATCGCATAATGCGTGCAACACCATGTGACTCATGCCCACGTTGATCAGCCCAAACTAAAACACGCGCGATCAAATCCGCATCATCATGATCAAAGCCCAGACTTTGCAACGCTCGACGCGCTAACGAAGTTAATTCTGCAGGCGCAATGCGCACAGTTGAGGCTGCCATATCTTACCCTTACGTAGACGACTTAATGCGCATTCTCATAGAGCGCCATACCGATGCCTGTTGCCCATGCTTTGACAGGTTCATAGCATATTTGACGCGCGCCCTGCCCTTCCATCACACCTGCAAGAGCCATCCATGCCAACACTTCAGGTGTACCGCCACCGGCAGCAAAAATGCGTTCATCAGAAAATGCGGACAATGCCCTAAGATCGCCTTTGGTAATGGCTGCCAAAAAGGCAGCATCAAAATCAGTATCTATGACACCATGATTTTTTTCGCCGGGATCATGCGATAAGCCACCGGTCGCAATAATAGCAATGCGCTCTGGGCGTGCACGTAGTAAGGCACCAAGCTGTTGTCCAAAAGCGATACAGCGCGTGGGCTGTGGGCGCGGAGGTGCTAAACCATTAAAGAAAATGGGCACAAGGCGCGCATGAGGTGTAGGCATGAGAAAACTCAAGGGCACCATTGTGCCGTGATCAAGCCGCGCCTCATAAGAGAAACTTGGCTCAAAACCATTTTTATAGGCGCCCTCCAAGATATATTGGGCCAGAGCAGGATCGCCTTGAATGGTAACCTTTTCAACACCAAGCCATGGCTCAATGGGTCCTTCAAAACTTTCGCCACGCCCGACACAGAACGCACCAATGTGATCAAGAAAAAAATTCGCCCAATGTTCTGACGTTAAGGCAATGATGACATCAGCTTTGGCGCGTTCAAGTTCAACACGCAAATGGTCCCATCCCGCCATAATTTTTTCGACTTGGGACGGATCGGCCTGCTTCACCCATGCGCGCATACCAGGTGCATGACTAGCAGATGAGGCATAAACAATCGGCATGATTAACTCCTGATGGCTGCGAGATAATCAGGCTCGCTCACATTATGAATAAGAGTGAAAGGGCGCAAAATAAGACCATGCACACCCAATTTATAGAGCGCACCTATATCGCGCTCTATCACAGCTTTTGCTTCTTCAGGCGTAAGTTTAAAATCCGCAACCACCGAGGCGGCATCAGTCATAAACTTCTGCCGTGTGTGGGGATTGCGATTTACTTCGCGTAATAATTTACTTAATTCATATGTGCTCAAGACATTATTCCTTATGTCATCACATTCATTGACTGCCCATGAGATCACGCGCATAGGCAACCGCATCGGGCGATGTGGCCAATACATCTTTGGTTATCTGTTCAAGTTTTTCACCTGTCGCGGGCTCAATAGGTAATTGTAATTTTTCAGCTTCAGTGAGGAATTGCTGATCTTTCATCGTATCATCAAAAGCGCGGCGCAAAACATTTACCCGCTCTTTCGGCACACCCGGGGGTGCAAAAATCGCGCGCCCAAATTCAGCTGCTGATGACATGAGCCGCACTGCTTGGCGCTGCTGATCTGTTTTTGCAAGATCAACCAATAAAGGCACATCTGGCAAACTCGGCTCACGCGATAGGCCATCAACAACCAACGCTTTGAGCTTATGCTCTGAAATATACTGCGGGGCCTGTAGCATGACACTGCTCCATGATGCACCACGTCCCTGTATTTCTCCACGCTCCATTGCAAGGTTGAGATCATTCACACCTTGATAACCAAGCACCATTTTAAACTTTGTGCCGAGCAATTGATTAACGGCCTGTGGCACTGAAAATGTCGGGGAAGCTCTGCCCGTAGCACCAATCACAACTTCTTTTGTTTTGGCTTCCTCTAATGTTTGCGCAGGCGATGTGTACCACACCGCCAACATATTGCGCACTGGTGCCATCAAGCCAATCCATTGCCATTTACCAACATCATATTTGCCCATCGCAGCGGTTTCAGTGAGCTGACTCACGAGATTGGTTTGCTGCGTCATGCCAATCACAGTCCCGTCTTTCAACGCAGTATTTTCGAGTTGAATTGCGGTCGCAATACCGCCCCCAACGCCACTTGTGAGTTTAACAACCACTGTGGGGTGACCGGGAATATGAGCACCATAAAAATCAGCTAATGCCCTTGCATAGACATCATAACTGCCACCTGCACCTGCTGCGACAATTAATGTGATGGTCTTGCCTGCGTAAAAAGCGGCAGCATCATCAGCGCGTGCGGCATGTAATGCAACAGAGGATGCCGCGGTCAAAAGAGCGGATGCTATAACAAATTGACGCATATTGTTTCCTCATAATTATTTATGTCTTTATGCGATGATGGCACGCACATGGCAATGAAAAAAACTGCGATATTTGCTCTCTAAGAAAATGATAAAACCACCACCCCTCACAAAAAACCCCCGCATTAAGCGGGGGTTTCGAGATGAGCGGTTAATCCGCCAATGGATCTGGCCGCAATTGATAATGGGCGGCAAGCGGTTTGCTGCCTTTACCACCTTCAATGAGCCATGGTGTGCGATCACCATTTGATTGCCATAGACCACGGCCTTTCCAGCCTGCCTTTTCATCGTCAATACGGCCATCAAGACCTTTTGAATAGAAGCCAAGTGGATAAGGCACGCGCAAACGATACATCTGCCCATCCTTATAAGCGACAAGACCATCGCCCAAATCAGCTGTTACGACAGGAACATCCTTGCCAAGACCAAAGGTGTTGTGCTGGTCAACCCATGTCCAATAGCTTTGCTCAGCGCTGCCACCTTCAGGTCCACCAACAAAGTTTGGTCCGGGAAGCTTATAGAAGCTCCAGCCTTCGGGACATTGATCGCCTGTTGCTTTCGGACCATTAAGAGGGCCTTTGCATTTGCGGCGATCAAATGAACCGAGATGACCACTTGCAAGAGATACCCACACAACGCCTTGACCATCGATATCACCACCGCGCGGACCAAAGCCGGGCATAGGCACGTTATAGACTTCGCTTAAAGCTGTCTCAACGGGATTAGCTCCAGGGGTGACGCGGATAATGCGCCCTGGATATTCGCGCAGCACGCCCCATATGGAGTTATCAACTGGACTTGGCATCACAGCATAAAAACTTCCATTGATACGTTTGTCTTTTGTGGGATCAATTGGCTGGTTAGGCTCAACATAATCGGTGCGTTTGCCATTGCCGACGATATCAAGCACAAAAGGCGTCCAGCCCTGCGCTTTTTTAATATCATGTGTTTCATCAAGCACGCGCGTATTGATCCATGCCAATACATTGGGGCTGCCGCTCATCCATAATGTGTTGTCTTTATCAAAACCAAATTCCAAATGATGCGTTTGGAAGCAGGTAAGATAATTTTCAAACTTGCCGGTTTTGGGATCATACATCGTCACGCGGCGATTTGACTTATCAATTGGGAAGGCTTTGGCCGCAGGTAAATCTGAGCCTTTCTTGCACCAATCGGGATTATTGGCATCAAAGCCTTGCGCTGCCATCCACAACCGCCCTTTACCATCAAGCATGCTGTTGTGATTATTGACGTGATTATCCCATATTTTTTCATTGCCCCAATAAAATGAGGGCTGCAATGGATCTTTGCCTGCGGCGTGACCTGCACCCAAAGATTCAGGTATGCCTGGTGTGTAAGCAACTTTCACAGTCCATGTCTTGTTTTTCACGACATCGAGTATGGGCATATTATCAGATGAATATTCCATCGAGCCATAGAGATGACCATAGGCATTGACTGTCGGCTTGCGCTTATCTGTGGAGATGAGATCATGCAGATATTGCTTTTCATTCATCCAATCACGCAAGGTGATCACAACATTGCGCTCGAGACCTTGGGGACGTTCAGGCTTTGCAAAAGGCAATTCGCCCTTCGCAATGCGATCGGACCAATCGCCCATATATTTGTAGATTTCACCACCAGACTCGCCCGCTGCAACAGCCGTCATAGGCTCGCCGCCCTGACCTGATTGCGTGCGGCGCGCCCAGCCATCTGCACCTGTGCCAAATTCAGCTGGAATTGTACGTGTCGAAAGCTGGCCTAATTGATGGCAGCCCACGCAACCATTATTGCCGATCATATTGATCCATTGCGGCAGATTTTTAATATTGGGAGGCATATCGCCTTTGCCGCTAAATTGATCAGCCGCAGGCATTTTCAGCATCGCATACCAATAAAGTGCGGGATAATAATGCGCTGCTGCACGCTCATCAGGCGCAATTTTTGCTGTTAGCGAGAGAAGCTTGCCTGTTTCTGATTTAACTTTATCTGAATCAACCAAGCCATAACCGCGCACCCATACATCATATTTGGCTTTGGGCAGATCGGGCACAACAAATCGACCCTGATCATCTGTCACCACAATTTTGATGTAACGCACAGGCAGATCATGCGTTTCGGCAATCACCCACACGCCCGCTTCAGGCCCATTTGCGCTTTTGACAACGCCACCAATATCTTTGGAATTGATTTTAATATGTGGTTTGTCGGCGGGTTTGTCCGCAGCCCAGACAGAGCCAGCCAAGGCAAGCGATGTGGACATCGCCCACACAGCACTGCGCAAGGAAGTATTGGTTGTTTTCATCGTCGTCTCCCCTAAAGTTTTTAATAGCTGATTAAATCAACTTTTGTGAGTGTTGTGGCAGCACTAACGCGCGCAGCATTCGCCATATGCCAGGCGGTATAGGCTTCCGTAAAAGCTTCATTTGATGACATAGCATCCACTGGCACAATCACCTTAAAGCCACGCAAGGCGGCCTCGCCGCCCGTATGCAAAACTGTTGTATTGGCAGCAGTACCGGTGATGATGATGGTTTTAATGCCCTTATCCCTTAGCATTTTTTCAAGATCACTATTGATGAATTTATCTGGCCCAAGCGGCGGCAAAACTGTCTCACCGGCATGAGGGGCGAATTCAGGCAAAATATCAGCAGGCGTTGAATCTGGTGTCGCAATGGAATAGAGGACCAGCATATTATGTGCACGCGCAGCATCATTCAGGGCTTTGAGTTTAGGCACTGAGGCCGCACAACGCGGGCGCCGCTCTAGCGAACATGTCTGACGGGTAAAATCAAATAAAAGCAAGGCTGTTGTTGGCGCATCAATATGCACCGCTTTTAGCTCAGGAGCGGGCGGAAAGCTCAGCTTATCCCATTCATTGATAATGGTTTGCGCCATGGCTATGTGTGTGCTCATAAGACAACATAAAAACAGCGCTGACGCAGACATAAAATGGCGCATAAAGCTCGCCCTCCCTCGATTCCGTTTGCCGGATTATGATTTTGAGAATGTGCTGTTTTTGCGCGCCTGACAAGCCTCTTTCAGTGCATCTGGCAGAAATCTTGGCCTTTTTCATCGCCTCGACAGGCAAGAAGAGGTCTGATTGAATAGTCACAACACTTCAGTGGCTTGACAATGAGATAAAGGCAGAGAGAAATGAAACGTCCCACCAATGATGCCCTGCGCGGCTGGCAATCTGACATTATTGTTGATCTCATCAAGCGCTATGACTTTGACTATATCGCCATGAATCCGGGGGCGAGTTTTCGCGGTTTGCATGACTCAATTGTCAATTATGGCAAAGAAGATCCGCCCATGCTCTTGTGTAATCATGAGGAGATTGCCGTGCAAATCGCCCATGGCTATGCCAAAGCGAGCGGCAAGCCGATGGCGGTGATATTGCACAATCTGGTTGGGTTGCTTCATGCAACAATGGCCATTTATTATGCTTATATTGATCGAGTGCCGATCTTTATCATGGGCGCAACGGGCCCTATGGATGAAGGCAAACGCCGCCCGCACATTGATTGGACGCATACTGCGCTTGTGCAAGGCAATGCCATTCGTGATTATGTCAAATGGGATTACCAACCCTATTCCATTGATGGCGTGCCCGAGAGTTTTGCCCGCGCTTATTCGATCATGACCACCGAGCCGCAAGGACCGGTCTATATGTGTTATGATGCAGATCTACAGGAGCAAAAGCTGACGCGCGAGATTCCTTTACCTCCCGTTCATGCGATTGCAACACCCTCTCCCCTCATGCCCGACCCCGCAGCCCTCACGGCAATGGCAGATAAGATTTTGACTTCTGATATGCCCATGCTCTTGCCTGAATATGTCGGTCGGCGAGCGGGCGGTTTTGAGAATATGGTCGCTTTGGCCGAAACGATTGGCGCGGGCGTGTGGGATATCAATCATGCCCTCAATTTCCCCAACAAACATCCTTTGTGCATCAGCCTTGATAAGGGTGCACTGCGAGATGTTGATCTCGTTGTTGGCCTTGACATCAAGGATTGGGAAAAAGCCACGCGCGAGTTAAATTCTACTACGCGGCAAGTTGAACCTCTTGTGCGCCCAGATGCGGATTGGGTGGAGATGAGTTTTGCCGAAATTGGGATGAGTAAATGGTCCATGGATTATTGCCGCATGCAGCCCGTCTCTGTGCGTGCGTTAGGTGATACATCTTTGGGAATTCCTGCACTCACTGATATGTGCCGCACGCGCATTGCGAGCGATCACGCCTTACAAGAGAAAATTCGAGCCCGCTCTGCAAAAATTGCCGCGCGTCACACGGCAACATGGGCACGCTGGCAAGAGGAAGCAAAAAAAGATTGGGATGCTGCACCCATGACCACAGAGCGTTTAGCTCTCGAAGTATGGGATGTGATTAAAAATGAAGATTGGGTGCTCACCGCAAATAATCTTAAAAATGGTGTACGTAAATTATGGGACTTTGATAAAGCCTATCGTCATCCCGGACGTGAATTAGGAACCGCCACGCAAATCGGTATTTCGCTTGGTATTGCGCTCGCGCATAAAAAAGAAAAACGCATTGTTGTTAATCTTCAGCCTGATGGCGATCTGATGTTTGACGCGGGCGCTTTATGGGTTGCAGCAAAATATGAGATTCCCATGCTCATTGTGATGTATAATAACAGAGCTTATTATAATGATTGGGAGCACCAAATCCGCATGGCGCGACTGCGCGGCACAGACATTGATAAAGCGCATATCGGCATGGATCTATTTGGCCCCGAGCCTGATTATGCCGGACTAGCCCGCTCCATGGGTGTTTGGGCAGAAGGCCCGTATGAAAATCCAGATGATGTGAATGCCGCACTTAAACGTGCGCTCGAGGTTGTCAAATCCGGCAAGCCTGCCTTGATTGATACTGTCACACGCCATCGCTAGTGATGACATCAAGAGATCCCGCATGAAACTCATGTGGGATCTTTATGTTATGCCTTACACCAAAGACCATGTTTGCGGCACAAGACCAGAGGCCATGGCTTTACGAGCGTAATAATTCCACATTTTGCGAATGTGATGATCCCGTGTTTCCGTGCGTAAAATCATCTGGACTTCTTTGTCAGATAAAGCAACGGGTTTGCGACCGGCTTGCAACACCTGCATCATCGCCTCAGCATTTTCTTTGAAGTGAATGGCATCGCTGAGCATAGCACGCGGGGATTCTGCAACCATCACCAAACCATGTGCGCGCATGAGAGCAGCATTATGTGAGCCCAGAGTGGCCGCTAATTCTGCGCCCTGCTCTGCCAATTTAATATGTGAGGGATCGGGGTGAACGGGAAAACCATCTTTCCATCGCACCGCACGCGCGCGCATAGGCAATAAACGCGTGTCCTCCATCATGGTAAAGGCAATAGCCAAATCCATGTGACAATGCAGAACGCAATTCACATCAGGTCGCGCTTTCAGAATTTCGAGGTGAATAGCAAGCTCAGAGGGCGGCTTGCCGTCTCCTTCCACAACAGTGCCATCCATACGAACAATCAAAAGCCGTTCGGGCTCAAGTTCTGCGCGTGAATCCGTGCGTTGTTGAATAAGCAAATGATCGCCCTGCGGCAGACGCATGCACATATGTCCGCTATAGCTTAATATATGCTCTGCTTCCAAAATACGCGTTGTCGCTGCCACATCACGCTTTAACTGCGCTATTTGTGCATCTGTCATAGATTCCCCCTCAAGTCCAAAACTAAAACACCTCCGGATCAACGAGCTCATCCGGAGGTGTTATCTGGTCAATTTATATTAAGCGTTATAGACGCTATTTTTTTTATAAATCAGCAGAGTTGCTGAACCGCCTGCAAGCGCAGCTAACATGAGCCAATAGCTTGGTGTGGCCCTGTCACCTGAGGTGCTAATAAGCCATGTCGCGACAAGTGGTGTGAATGTGCCAAACAATGCCGCAGCAAGACTATAGGCCATGGAGAATGATGTGGTCTTCACATGCGCAGGCACAACTTCAGTCAAAGCTACCACCATAGCGCC
>Ga0164296_1000909_pt1 | contig 33264 bp, 28 predicted proteins | sample GEODES057metaG_FD_113533 | JGI IMG/M metagenome (GOLD analysis project Ga0164296, IMG submission 113533) | Dystrophic lake water microbial communities from Trout Bog Lake, Wisconsin, USA - GEODES057 metaG | ecosystem: Environmental > Aquatic > Freshwater > Lake | place: USA: Trout Bog Lake...
CGGACTCTACGCCCCCTTCTTCCACGCCATGCTGGACCAAGGTGTGGCGCTGGCTCCCGGGGCGTACGAGATTATGTTCGTTTCTCTGGCCCACACTGAGGCCGATCTCGAACGTTGCATCGAGGCGGTGTACGTCGCGGCTGTGGCCGCTCGGGAGTCACTCTGATGCAGCTCCGCTCGGAGGGCTGGCGCGTCCGACCCAGCTTCACCCCACAGGGGCCGACGTCGCCCGTAACACTGCTGCTCGATGATCGGAGTCTGACCCAGCTCGCGGGGGTCGACCCCGTGGCCTGGCAAACGCCCTGGGCGGAGTTGCACAATCTCCGACTGGCGAGAACGCTCTTTGGGACAACGTTGATTGCCGACACGGACGGACGCACGTTTATCTGGCGGACCAATCGTCGCCGCGAGTTCGCCGCGCTGGCTCCCTTCGTGATGGCGGCGGGCGGCTGGGTGCAGCAGCGTCAGGTTCAGCGTCGCACCGCGATTGCCGTAGCTGCGGTGACTCTGCTCTCTTTTGTCGGCTATTTCGGTTCACAGCTCCACCACGGAGCCGTCGGTGCGACCGTCGCTCGACTGAAGGCCTTGAACGTAGGGTTCACCGATTTGCCCGGTTCGTGGACGACGGCCACGCCCTCAGTCTTGAGTGCGGTCATCGGCACGCCCGGACAGACCGTGCGGACAAACTTTTCGACCACGACCACCACGCCACTCGCTACCTCCCTCTACGGCAAAGTCGTGCACAGCTTTCAACACTGTCTCGGGGTGACGAATGCGGCCGACCGTATGTTTGGCGCCGCGGGTCAGTTCCCCGTGGTGCAGACAACGTCGAAGGTCTTTACGTCCGCGAGCGGCGGGGGAGTCCAGGTCGCGAGCTACGCCCAGTACTACGCGAGCACCTCGTCGGTCGCGAAGGATTCGGCCGAGACCACCAAGCCCGGTTTCGGGGCCTGCTTTACTGACGCCAACGCCGGCTTCATTGAGGGCGGCGCCCTGAGCCTGTCACCAACCGTGACGACTGGGCAGCCCCTCACGGTGCACACGTTCGCTAAGGGCTACCGCGTTGCCGGCATTGCGACGTTGACGGGCGCGTCCTTTGCTCAGGCCACGACCGGTCTCGCCAGCCAGCGTCAGCACCTCGTGGTGGTTGTTATGACGCGAGGGCACTACGAGGTGACGTTGATGGCCTTGTGCGTTAACTGGCCCCAGCAAGAGTCGCTGGTGCAGTCGCTAGTGAACAACATGGTTGCTCGTTTGAGCCCCAGCACGGGGACTGCGGTCTAGCGTCAGTCCATCGAAGAGACGTTGGCGAGCAACTTCGCGAAGGCCTCTTCCGGCACCGCGTTCGCCAGACGCACGAGCGCGCGGTAACCGACTTCGGCGGGACCCTTTTGTGAGTTGTCCATCAAGTTCGCCATGATGGCGAGCAGCTCGGTCATGAGTGGCTTTACGCGCAGACCGGTGCCGACACAGACGCTCAGGATGCGGGGCTCCGAGATCAGACGTACGAAGGCGCGAGCCACCTTGTAGTAGTCGCCGTAGTTGGCGTCCATGCGCTCGTCGTAGAGGCGCAGCACGTCATTGTCGTTCGCCAGTAAGGTTTCGCCCAAGACGCCGGCCGCGAGACGGCCCGATTCGTAGCCGTAGGCGATGCCTTCGCCATTAAATGGGTTGACCGTGCCCGTGGCGTCACCAATGGCCAGGGTGTTTTCGCCGACGCGCGGCCCGATGGCCAGACCCATGGGGAGGCGACCACCAGTCGCCGGCCCGAGGCAGGTGCTGTCGTTCAGGCCCCAGGCCTCGGCCGTCTGGGCAACAAAGTACTCCTGGAGTTTGGTGGTGTTGACGCCCTTCCAGGCGCCGCCGGTTGACAAGAGGCCAACGCCGACGTTGACGCGACCGTCACCCAGGGGGAAGATCCAGCCGTAACCGGGGACGACGTTGCCATTGGGGTCACGAATGTCGAGGTGCGAGTCAATCCAGGGCTCGTCGTGACGGTCACTGGTGTAGTAGCCGCGAAGGGCCATACCCATGGGCCAGTCACGATTGCGCGAAGTGCCGAGCGTGCGACCAATGCGGGAGTTCTGGCCGTCGGCGACCACGATGAAGCGACCGCGAATTTCGGCAGTGGTGCCCGTTTCCTTTTCCTTCACCACGACACCCTTGGCGCCCGCCAGTCCGTCCTCGTTCGAGGGCGTCATCTCGACGAGGTCAACGACCTCGCAACCGGTCAAAAGCGTTGCCCCGTGCGCCTGAGCGTGGCCAGCGACGAGGCCGTCCAAGTTGAATCGGGTGATGGTGTAGCCGTAGTTGGGGAACACTGGGTGGTCGGGCCACTGCAGTTCCAGGGAGGCACCGAAGCCAAAGGAACGCAGCCCGTTGTATTTGTGGCCGTGGGCGGCTACTTCCGGTTCGAGACCCATGGCCTGGAGCTGGTAGACCGAGCGCGGGGTGAGACCGTCGCCGCAGGTCTTCTCCCGCGGAAAGGTCTTCTTTTCGATCAGGCAGACGTTCCAGCCGGCCTGCGCCAGCCAGTACGCGCAGGCCGATCCACTGGGGCCTCCACCGACGATGACGACGTCAAAGAGGGGCGTGGCAGAGGAGGTGGCGAGGAGTGAAGACATAGGAACAGGATACGTGCCATCTCTATTTACTTCTGCGGTGAGTCTCACAAAAAGTCTTATAGGCTGAGTGCCGTGAGTCAGTACCTCCCACTCCTTGGACTCCTACTTGTCGGCGCCCTTTTCGCGTCGGGTTCCTTCTTGGCCTCGGCCTTGTTGGCGCCAAAAAAGCGACCAACGGAAGCGAAGTTGGCCCCGTACGAATGCGGCATCGTGCCGGAATTTGAGCCGCCCGCCCGATTCCCCGTTCGGTTCTATCTCGTCGCGATGATTTTCGTGATTTTCGACATCGAAGTGGTCTTTTTGTACCCCTTCGCCGTCATTTTCCGCCAGATCGGCCTCTTCGGCCTGGTCGAAATTGGTGTCTTCTCGCTCACGGTCTTTGGTGCACTGTTGTTCCTGGTCAGCGAGGGTGCCTTGTCGTGGGGGCCGAAGGCCCAGCTCACGCCGGCCATGCCAGATCGCACCTCGAATTCGACCATCGTTCGCATTGGACTCGATGCGGAGAAGGTGGCCTAGTGGCACTCGAAGATCTCCAGCACAATTTCCTGACCGGACGCGTCGAGGACCTGGTTCGCTGGGCCCGTCGAGCCTCGGTGTGGCCCGTTTCCTTCGGCCTGGCCTGCTGCGCCATTGAAATGATGGCCGCCGGTGGTGCCGACTTCGACATCGCTCGCTACGGCATGGAAGTGTTCCGTAACTCGCCCCGCCAGGCGGACCTCATGATCGTGGCCGGACGGGTGAGCCAGAAGATGGCGCCCGTGCTGCGCCAGGTCTACGACCAGATGGCTGAGCCTAAGTACGTCATTTCGATGGGCGTTTGCGCGTCAACCGGTGGGTTGTTCAACAACTACGCCCTGGTGCAGGGTGTCGACCAGATCGTTCCGGTCGACGTCTACGCCCCTGGCTGTCCGCCGTCGCCCGAAACCTTGATGCACGCCATTTTGACCCTGCACGAGCAGATTCGCACCGGTGAGATTCTCAAGCGCCGTCAGCAGGGGACCCCGACGCACTTGTCGGCGCACGACGACTCGTGGACGCCAGCCGTGCCCGTGGCGGTCCGAATGGGGACTCCCCGATGATTACTGCGCCTGCACTGACGCCCGAAGGCGTCGTTATCGCTGACGGCACTGCCTGCGACGCGGTCTTCTTCGCCACGGCCGATAACTACTTCGCCACCGTCACTGCTCTCAAGGCCGATGGCTTTGAAATGTGCATCGATGTCTGCGGCGTTGACTACCTCGAGCACGCCGACCGCCCACTGCCCGAGGGCGTAATCCCGACCCGCTTTGAGGTGGTGGTGAACCTGCTGAGCCTGTCGAAGCGACAGCGCGTACGCGTTCGCGTCCAGGCCGGCAACGAGTCGCCCCGCGTGGATTCGCTGTTCCCGCTCTACCCGGGCACCGAGGCACCGGAACGCGAAGCCTTCGACATGTTCGGGATTTTGTTTGACGGACACCCTGACCTCACCCGCATTCTGATGCCGGAGGAGTGGGAGGGTCACCCGCTGCGCAAGGACTACGGCGTTGGCCGTGTTCCGGTCCAGTTCAAGGAAGGTCCGGGACCACGATGAGTGACCAGGTACGCAACGTTGAGCGCCTCGACCTCTTGGCCGCCGAGACCCACGAGGGTCCGCAGGAACTTCGCCCCCGTTCGCAAACGGGTGTTGACGACCTGGGCAAGGAAATGGGTGCCGTTCTGCGCCTCCAGGGTCTGAACCTCGACCCCGCATCAATCGATGTTGAGGGACCCGACGATGAGCGAATGATCATCAACATGGGTCCGTCGCACCCCAGTACGCACGGCGTGTTGCGCCTCATGCTCGAACTCGACGGTGAGTACATCTTGCGTACGAAGCCGGTCATTGGCTACCTCCACACCGGCATGGAGAAGACGGCCGAAACGCTGAGCTACGTGCAGGGCGGCACCAACGTAACCCGCATGGACTACCTCAGTCCGGTCGGCAATGAAACGGTCTTCGCCTTGGCGGTGGAGTCGTTGCTCGGCATTGAAGTTCCCGTCCGCGCCACGTGGATTCGCATGATGATGAACGAGCTGAACCGCATCTCGTCGCACCTCGTGTGGATGGCTACCAACGGCATGGACCTGGGCTCGTCCTCGATGATGATTTACGGCCTGCGCGAGCGCGAGCTCATCCTGGCCTTCTTCGAGAAGACGGCTGGCCTGCGCATGAACCTCAACTACGTTCGCCCCGGTGGCGTCGCGGCCGACTTGCCCGACGGCTGGGAAGACGACATCGCCGTCATCTGCGACACGATCTACGACCGGACCTTTGAGTACGACCAGCTCCTGACGGGGCAGCCAATTTTCCGCCAGCGCATGGTGGGTGTTGCCCCTATTACGGCCGAGGAAGCGCTGGCGTTGGGCCTGACCGGACCGCTGCTGCGTTCGACCGGTGTGGCCTGGGACCTTCGTCGCACCATGCCCTACTTGGCCTACGACGAAGTCGAGTTCGACGTCATCGTCGGTACGTACGGTGACAACTTCGACCGCTACGCAATTCGTCTCAACGAGATCCGTGAGTCGGTGCGCATTATTCGCCAGTGCCTCGAGAAGATGCCCGCCGGTGACTACCGCACCCAGGACCCCAAGGTCACGCCACCACCACGCGCCCGCATTGGTGAGTCAATGGAAGCACTCATTCACCACTTCAAGCTCTTCACCGAAGGCTTCCACGTACCGGCCGGCGAGACCTACGTGGGCATCGAATCGCCTCGCGGCGAAATCGGTTGCTACATGGTTTCTGACGGTGGTCCGAAGCCGTACCGCATGCACACCCGCGCCCCGAGCTTTACCAACTTGCAAGCCGTGCCGCTGCTGATGCGCGGTGGCACCATGTCCGACACCGTGACCGTCATCTCGACGGTCGACCCCGTTATGGGAGAGGTTGACCGATGAGCCACTTTCGGCCCGAACTCCGCCAGCGCGCAGACGAACTCGTCGCGCTCTACCCCCGCAAGCGCTCGGCCATGCTGCCGTTGCTGCACTTGGCCCAGGAGCAAGACGGCTACCTGACCGAGCCCGCCATTGAGGAAATCGCCGAACTGACCGGAACGAGCGCGGCCGACGTCCGCGGTACCGCGGCGTTCTACGACATGATCCACCTCGAGCCGGTCGGCAAGTACGTGGTTGGCATTTGCACCAACATTGCCTGCCTGCTCAACGGTGCCCAAGAGATGCTCGAGCACGCTACGACGACACTGGGGTGCCCCGTGGGCGGCACCTCCAGTGACGGCCTCTTCACGCTCGAAGAGACCGAGTGCTTGGCCGACTGCAACCTGGCCCCGTGCGTGCAGGTAAATCACCGCTACGTCCGCACCACGACGCCCGACGCCTTTGACGCCATGGTCGCCGATGTGCGCGCCGGCAAGTTGGACCACGAAATTCCTTCGCACGGCACCCTTGTTCGTGTCCGTCGCCAGGGTGGTCTGCGCGTGAGCCGCGAAGAGATCGCCCAGCAGCGTGCGGTTGCCGCAGCCGCCCGTGCCGAGCGCGACGCCGCCGCCAAGGAGGCCGCTGAAGCGGCAGCAGCCATTGTCTCGACTGAGGAAAAGAAGTAATGGCCTCGTTGAACGCCCCCAAGATCGTTTCCTCCCGCGGCCAGTACGCCGACAGCCACACCCTCGCCCGTTTTCTGGAGACCGATGGCTACGTGGGGTTGAAGAAGGCCCTGACGATGCACCCGGAAGAAGTAGCCGCCGAAGTGGACGCGGCGTCGTTGCTGGGTCGTGGCGGTGCGGGATTCCCCGCCGGCCGTAAGTGGTCAATGCTGCGCAAGTCGCCAATCTCCTACCTCGTTGTGAACGGCGACGAATCCGAGCCGGCCACGTTTAAGGACCACTTCCTCGTCGAGCGCGACCCGAACCAGCTGGTCGAAGGTGTGATCATTGCGGCCTACGCCCTCCAGGTCACCCAAGCCTTCATCTTCCTCCGCGGCGAGTTCGCCCTCGGCCTCGAGCGCGTGCAGCAGGCCGTCAATGACGCCTATGCCCAGGGAGCGCTGGGTCAGCGCATCTTCGGTCACGACTTCTCACTCGACATCGTCGTGCACACCGGTGCCGGGGCCTACGTCTGCGGTGAAGAGACGGCACTGATTGAAGCCCTCGAGGGTAAGCGTGGCTTCCCCCGTATTAAGCCCCCCTTCTTCCCCGCTGTGACGGGTCTCTACGGTGAGCCCACCGTGGTCAACAACGTCGAAACGATGTCGAACCTGCCCTGGATTATCCGCAACGGGGGAGCGGCCTTCGCCGCTCTTGGCACCGGTCGCTCGACGGGTACGCGTCTCTTCGCCCTCGCTGGTCGCGTGAAGAACCCCGGTGTCTACGAAATCGAGATGGTCAAGAACACCTTCCGTGACCTGATCTTTGACCCGGCCCTCGGTGGCGGCATCATCGGTGACAAGGCGCTGAAGGCGATCATTCCTGGTGGCGTCTCCTCACCCTGGTTCGGACCCGATTTGCTCGACACGCCGCTTGGCCAGGACGAAGTCGGTGGCCTCGGCTCCATGCTCGGTTCCGGTTCGGTGGTGGTGCTCGACGAGGACTCGTGCGTCGTTCGCGCCGTCTGGCGCATTACCAAGTTCTTCTCGAACGAGTCCTGTGGTCAGTGCACGCCCTGCCGCGAAGGATCGGGCTGGATTGAACGCATCATGTACCGCATCGAACACGGCGGTGGTCGCCTCGAAGACGTCGATCTCTTGCTCGACCTGTGCGACAACATTGCCCCCGGACTCTCGTGGCCGCCGCAGCAGACAACCATCTGCGTGCTCGGTCCCTCCATCCCCTCATCGGTCACGTCCGCGATCAAGATGTTCCGCGACGACTTCGTGGCCCACGTCGCCCACGGAGGCTGCCCCCATGACTGACGCCATTCGAACCAGCGTGACGGTGACCGTGAACGGTCGCGCCGTCGAGGCCCAGCCGGGCGAGCTGCTTATCGAAGTAGCCCAGCGCGCCGGTGACTTCGTCCCGCGCTTTTGCTACCACCCCCGCATGGAGCCAGTGGGCGTCTGCCGCATGTGTCTCGTCGAGGTCGACGGACCTCGCGGCCCGTCGCTGCAGCCGGCCTGCTACCTGCGCGTCAACGACGGCATGAACGTCACGACGAACTCTGAAAAGGTGAAGAAGGCCCAGGACGGTGTGCTGGAGTTCTTGCTCGCTAATCACCCACTCGACTGCCCCGTGTGCGACAAGGGTGGCGAGTGCCCCCTCCAGGACCAGGCCATGGCCCACGGTTCCGGTGAGACGCGATTCATCGAAGAGAAGCGCCACTTCGTCAAGCCCATCTCCCTCGGGGCCAACGTGTTGCTCGACCGCGAGCGCTGCATTCAGTGCTCGCGCTGCACCCGTTTCGCCGCCGACGTGGCTGGTGACGCACAGATTGCCTTCGCTGGTCGTGGTGACCTGATTGAGGTCGCCGCTTCGCCGAGCGAGCCCTTCGACTCCGTCTTCTCAGGTAACACCGTGCAGATCTGCCCGGTCGGCGCCCTGACCGCCAAGCCGTACCGCTTCTCCTCGCGTCCGTGGGACCTCGAACAGGTGGAAAGCACCTGCACCGGCTGCGCCGTTGGTTGCCGCGTCGCCGTGCAGTCCTCGGGCAACCGTCTCACTCGCGTTTTGGGTGTCGACTCCGAGCCGGTCAACCAGGGCTGGCTCTGCGACAAGGGACGTTTCAGCCTCGACGGCGTCGACGGTAACGAGTCCTCCACCGACGTGCTCTCGGCCGCCACGCGCATTACGCAGCCAATGATTCGCCGTAACGGACAGCTCGAAGCGGTGTCGTGGGGCACGGCCCTTTCGCGAGCCGCCGACATTCTTCTCGAGAGCGGTGGCGGTGACTTTGTCGGCGCCATCGGTGGTGCGGCGCTGACCAACGAAAGTGCCTTTGCCTGGGAGCGCTTTGTTCGCGGCGTCCTGCACAGCAACAACCTCGACGCACAGTTTGACGATGGACTCGACTCGGTATTGGTCCAGGCGCTGAACCCGGCCACGATTGACGACGCCGCGAAGGCTCGCATCGTCGTGACCCTCACGGGTGACCTGCGCGAAGAGCTGCCGGTGCTGTTTCTACGCCTGCGAGAAAACGTCGTACGCCGGAAGAACGCGTTGATCGAGTTGGCGACGGCACCCAGTGCGCTTCACGCCGTGGCTCGTCACAGTTTCCCCACCCGCCCCGGCGAGGCGCCCGTCATCGCCAAGGCGTTGGTCGAGGGTGTCGTGCCGGTGGGCACCTTGCTGCACGAGGCCGACGTGAGCGCCGCTCGCGCACTCATTGGTGACGGCGACGGCGTGGTGTTCGTCGTCGGACGCCCCAACATGGCCGAAGAGGCCGTCTTTGTCGAGCGGGCCATCGCTACGTTCGCCGCCGGCTTCCCGAAGGCCAAGTTCCTTCCCGCCCTGCGTCGCAGCAACGTCCGAGGCGCACTGGACATGGGCCTGAGCCCGCGTCTGCTGCCCGGTCGCGTGCCGGCACAGACGGTTGGCCGCACCACGATGGAACAGCTGCGCGCCCTGCGTGACGGTTCCCAGAAGGCCCTCCTCCTCCTCGGTGGTTGCCTGATTGGCAACATGGTCGACGACGAAGCGGCCCGCGCCTCACTCGCCGCCGCGCAAGGACGCATCGTCGCGGTGACCGGACACGGGGGCGAGACCCTGGCCTACGCCGACGTTGTCCTCCCGGCCCACATCCAACACGAGCGCCTCGGCACGGTGACCAACTTGGAAGGCCGCGTGACCGCGGTCGTGCCGAAGATTTCCGCACCCGGCTCGTCGTGGTCCGACGTTGCTATTGCGGCTGAATTGGCTGAAGCCTGCGGTCAACACCTCGGCTTCACGTCAGTGGAGCAGGTGGCCAAGACCATTGAGGAGACCACAGGCTACCCGGCCCTCTCCGTTCTCCAGGACCAGAGCTTCGACGGTGTCGTTATTGGCGGCGCCATTACGCCGACCAAGCGCGGCGCTATGGACCCGATGGCCTTCCCCGGCCTGCGTTCGACCAAGACGACGAACGCCTTCGCCACCGCTGGCGCCATCCAGGGGCTGGACGCGAACGCCACTGGCCCGATGGGCACGGTGACCTGGAGCGACGTAACGATTGCGACAACCGAGGCGCCGCTGGCTGACGCCTACGCCCTACGAGTCGTGTTGGCTCGTCGCCTCTACGACGCCGGTATCGCCATGCAGGGCTCGCCCGCGTTGCGCGATCTGGCCGAAACGACGTCGCTGCGCGTCCACCACGTGGACCTCGACCGACTCAGCTTCGCCGGCGGTGACGCCGTCACCGTCTCGGGCGCCAATGGCAGCTTCCCGGCCGTGGTGACGGCCGACGACACCGTGGTGCCGGGCACGATGGTGGTCGGTGCCGGGACGCGCACTGCCGACGGCCTCAACGTCCAGCGATTCCTGATTGACCCCACGAGCCCCCTTACGCAAGTTCGGATGACGTCACGATGAACCTGGCCTCCCTCGATCCACTGTTGTTGCACGGCGTCACTGGCGTGGTGCTGCTCATCGTCGCCATCAAGGTCGTGGTGGGCTTCGCGGTTGCGATGGCCGCAGTCATCATCATGGTCTGGTTTGAGCGCAAAGCCATCTCCGACATGCAGAGCCGTATTGGACCGCAGAAGTGGGGCCCGTTCGGTCTGCTGCAGACGCTGGCCGACGGTATCAAGCTGTTCTTCAAGGAAGACATCTTGCCCACCGAGGCCGATCCCTTCGTCTTTAAGTTGGCGCCCTATCTCGTACTGCTGCCGGCCCTCATCACCTTCGGCATCATCCCCCTCGGTGGCACGATTCACGTCGCCGGGCACCCAATTGCGCTCCAGGTAGCCAATCCGCCGATGGGCATTCTCGTGATGCTGGCCATGTCCGGTATCTCGGTCTACGGCGTGATGTTGGCCGGTTGGTCCTCCGGCTCGAAGTACCCAATGATGTCGGCCGTGCGCGCTAGTGCGCAGATGATCTCCTACGAAGCGGCGCTGGGCATGACGATCGTGACCGTCGTCTTGATGACCGGTTCGCTCTCGACCCACGACATCGTGACCTCCCAGGCCCACAGCATCCTGCACTGGAACCTGCTGCGCCTGGGCCTCGTTCCCTTCGTCATTTACGTCATCGCCATTACTGCCGAACTGAACCGCCCACCCTTCGACGTCGTCGAGGCCGAGTCGGAACTCGTCGGTGGTTTCCACACGGAGTACTCGTCCCTGCGCTTCGCCCTGTTCTTCCTCTCGGAGTACATGAACACAATTACGCAGTCGGCCATCATCGTGACGCTCTTCTTCGGTGGTCCCGCGGGCTACGTGCCGAACGTGTCGCACCTGCGCTGGATTTTCCCAATTGCCTGGTTCGTCGCCAAGACCTGCTTCTTCGCCTTCGGGTACGTGTGGTTCCGCGCCGCGTTGCCGCGCTTCCGTTACGACCAGGTCATGGAGTTGGGCTGGAAGCGCCTCATTCCGCTCAGCCTCGGGTGGCTGCTTGTGGTGGCGGCCTTCCTGATTTCCCGTAGCTGGGGCTTCGCCACCTTGGCCATTGTGATCTTTGCCTCGACGTTGCTGGCCCGCGCATTCGCGATTGGCCAGAGCCATGAGCAGGGGCCCGAGTCGGTGCTTCCCGCGGTTGCCACTCGACCACTCCCGGGCCAAGTAATTCGCCAACTTCTCGACGGCGACGACACGACGGAGGACAACTAATGGCGTCCTGGACTGACTTTTTCGGCGGCTTCAAGCTGACGCTGCGTCACATCGCCCGGCCGAACGTCACTAACTCCTACCCCAAGGTCAAGCGACCGAAGCAGCCCCGCCAGCACGGCCGCCACGTCCTGAGCCGCTACGAAGACGGCATGGAAAAGTGCATCGGTTGCGAGCTCTGTGCTGGTGTCTGCCCCGTCGGTTGCATCTACGTTCGCGGACTCGACAACCCGGCCGACCACCCGGTCAGCCCCGGCGAGCGCTACGGCTACGTCTACGAGATCAACTATCTGCGTTGCATCCACTGTGACCTCTGCGTCGAGGCCTGCCCGACCCAGGCCATCACGGAGTCCAAGCTCTTCGAGTTTTCTTTCACCAACCGCAACGACGCCATCTACACCAAGGGGCAGCTCCTCGTCGACGACCAGGGCTTCCCGCAGCGCCTGCCCTGGGAGGACTGGCGCGAGGGTGAAGCAGCGATGACGGGCGGCTGGATGCGCGCCACGGCCCCGGCCGGTGACGCTTCCTTCGAAGGTGTCACGCAGTGGTCCGGTGACCTCGGCGTTGGCGTTCGCGCGGCCGAAGCCGGCCAGTCGGGCGTTCGTGATGACGCGGCGACCGGCACCAAGGCACTGCGGACAGAGTTCTCTCGCCACCTCTCACCCGACGACCGGCCGTTGCAGAGCGGTGGTCTCGCCACGTTCCTGCGTTCCTTTGATCGCTCGGCCCGTTCGAAGGAGTCTGCGTGATCGCCGTGGCCTACGCCCTGCCCGACATTGCCGTCTTCGTCGTGTCCGCGCTGCTGATTTTTGGCGGCGCTATCGGTGTCCTCGTCTACAAGAACCCGGTGCACGCTGCCCTGAGTCTGATTTTGAGCCTCTTCGGCGTGGCGCTCGCCTTCTTGGCCCAGCAAGCCGACTTCTTGGCGGCCATCGAAATCATCGTTTACGCCGGCGCCATCGTGGTCCTCTTTCTTTTCGTCATCATGTTCCTCGGCGTGGACCACAAGAACCACCCCGACTCCGAGCCACTCGTGGGGCAGCGGCCGTTGGCCGCTGCCGGCGTGGTGCTGGTCATCGCTGGGGTGATTTTCCTCATGGCGAAGTCTCACTGGGTGACGGGTGTGCCGTCGGTCTCCACCAGCGGCCACGCCCTGGCCAAGGGCTCGGGCAACATCCGCCAAATTGGTGACGCCGTCTACACGACCTACCTGGTGGCCTTTGAAGTAACGGCCGCCCTGCTCATCATCAGTGTCGTGGGCGCCGTGAACCTGGCCCGCAAGGAACGGCCCCGTGTCGGAGAGGAAGCGCAATGAACGTCCCCGCCGCCTGGTACCTGGTGATGGCCGCATTGCTCTTCGGCGTGGGAACCCTTGGTTTCCTCACCCGCCGCAGTGCCATCATCATGTTTATGTGCATTGAGCTCATGCTCAACGCCGTCAACCTGACCTTCGTGACCTTCGCTCGCACGCTGAGCGACGTGGGTGGACAGGTTTCCGTCTTTTTCGTCATGGTTGTCGCCGCCGCCGAAGTAACGGTTGGCCTGGCAATCGTGGTTGCTGTGTTCCGTCGTCGAGCCTCCACCTCGGTGGACGAGCTCACTGAGATGAAGGGCTGAGATGGGTCACGCCGCCGTCCTAACCCTGTTGCTGCCACTCATTGGTTTTGCACTGATTCTGTTCAATGGTCGCGTTCTCACCGAACGCGCCACCGGCATCATCGGCACGAGCGTTATTGGGTTGAGCTTCGTCTCGACCGTGGTGACTTTCGTGCTCTACCTGCGCCACGAAGCACCCACCAACGTCTCGCTCTTCTCCTGGATTAATGCCGGAACGCTGCACGTGCCGGCCGGGCTACTGATTGACCCGCTCTCATTGACGATGTGCCTCTTCGTGACCGGCATCTCGACGCTGATTCACCTGTATTCCACGGGGTACATGGCAGGGGAGAAGGACTTCCGCAAGTTCTTCCTCTACCTGAACCTCTTCGTCTTCTCGATGCTGGTCCTGGTGATGGCTAACAACCTCGTGTTGACGTTCGTGGGCTGGGAGGGCGTCGGTGTGTGCTCTTACTGGTTGGTGAGCTACTACTTCGACCGCGACTCGGCCGCGAGTGCCGGCAAGAAGGCCTTCATCTACAACCGCGTCGGTGACCTCGGTCTGCTGGCGGCGATGTTCTTGATCTTCACCCACCTGCACACCCTCTCCTACGCCTCGATCTTCATGGGGGCCGGGGCGCTTAAGTCCTCGACGGCCACGCTGATCGTGCTCGCCCTCCTGCTCGCCGCAGCCGGTAAGAGTGCGCAGATTCCCCTCTTTAACTGGCTCCCCGACGCCATGGAAGGCCCGACTCCGGTGTCGGCCCTCATCCACGCGGCCACCATGGTGACGGCCGGTGTCTTCTTGCTCGTGCGTATGTCGCCGATTCTCGCGCTGTCGCACGACGGTCGTCTCGTGATCGCCATTATTGGTGGTCTCACCGCCTTCGTGGCCGCCACGGTGGCGACGGCGCAACAGGACATCAAGAAGGTGCTGGCCTTCTCGACCGTCTCGCAGATTGGCTACATGGTCTTGGCCGTGGGTGTCGGTGCGTACGGCGCGGCCATCTTCTTGATGATTGCCCACGCCTTCTTTAAGGCGCTGCTGTTCCTCGGTTCCGGTTCGGTCATCCACGCGTTGAACGGGGAGCAGGACATGCGCAAGATGGGCGGGCTGCAGAAGTACTTGCCGCTGACCTTCCCGACCTTCCTCATCGGTTGGCTCACCATCTCGGGTGTGCCGCCCTTCGCCGGCTTCTGGGCCAAGGGTGCCGTCTTGACCAGCCTGTACGCGCACGACAAGCCGCTCTACGCCCTGGCCATCGTGACGGCGGTGTTGACGGCCTACTACATGACCCGCTTGTTCGTCCTCACCTTCCGTGGGACGGAACGCTTCGAGACCGAACACGGCGCGCCCCACGAGTCACCCTGGGTCATGACCGCACCGTTGATCATTTTGGCCGTGCTCTCCGTCTTGGGCGGCGTCATCGACCTGCCCTGGGTCCACAGCCACTCGCTCGAGACCTTCCTCTCGATGTCGCTGACGCCCGTGTTGCCCGTCGTCACGCAGAGTGCCGGCATGCAAATCGGCCTCGCTCTCGTTGACGTGGTGGCCGCACTGCTCGGTCTCTTCGCCGCCTGGACGCTCTGGCGTTCGCGAGTGGACGACGACACGCTGGTTCGCCCCTTCTTCGCCTCGGTCTGGCACTGGGATGACGCCTACGACACCGTCATTGGTCGCCCCTTGACGGCAGTGGCCAACTTCTCTGGCACCGTCGTGGAAGAGCGCGTTATTGACGGCGCCGTCGACGGTATCGCCGCCACCATCGAGCGTTCGTCGGTGGGTGTGCGCAAGATTCAAACGGGCTTCGTTCGTCACTACGCCTTGGCGATGTTCCTCGGGCTCGCCGTCATTGTTGTCTATCTCGTCGCGAGGGTTGGTTAGTCGTGCATTCCTCACTCTGGATTTCCGCTCTCCTCCTCTTGCCGGTGCTCGGCGCGCTGCTGGCGCGCTCGCAGCGCCAGGTGGAAGGACGGGCCTACGCCATCTCCGTGGCGACGGCTGGACTCGAAACCGTGCTCTCGCTCGTCGTGGCCGTGCTCTACAAGAGCAACCTGGCCAACGCGCAGGGCTTTGACTTCGCCTACCGTCGCGTGCTCTCGGCGCCACTCGGCCTCTCCTACGACGTCGCCATTGACGGCATCTCGCTCTGGCTGGTGGTCTTAACGGCCCTGACAGTCTTCGTAGCACTACTGGGTGCCCGTGACCGTCGTCGTGAGTCGAGCTACGTGACCTGGCAGCTGTTGCTGTTGAGCGTCACGATGGGCTGCTTCGTGGCCCACGACCTGCTTGAGTTCTTCGTCTTCTTCGAGTTGATCCTGGTGCCCTGCTACTTCATGATCACCCAGTGGGGTGGCGAGCAGCGCAAGGCCGCGGCAATGAAGTTCTTCCTCTACACCTTCACCGGTTCGGCCTTCATGCTGGTCAGCCTGATCTACCTGGCGATGGCCCACCAGCGCGAGGTCGGTGGCGCACTGACCTTCGCGTACGGCGCCTTGTCCCAGACCACGCTGTCGACGACTGCCGCCCTCTGGGTCTTCGCCGGATTCGCGATTGCCTTCGCGGTCAAGGCCCCAATCTGGCCGTTCCACACCTGGTCGCCCAGCACCTACGCCGAAGCGCCGACGGCCGCCGGTATTGAACTCTCGGCCCTGCTGTCGAAGCTTGGTTCCTACGGTCTGCTGCGTTTCGCGGTCGGCCTGTTGCCCGGCGCGCAGCACGACGCCCGTCCGGTGATGTTGACCCTGGCCGTCATTTCAATTCTCTACGGTTCCTTCGTGGCCTGCACCGCGAAGGACCTGCGCCGCTTCATCGCCTACTCGTCGTTGGCGCAGATGGGCTTCGTGACCCTAGGTGTCATGTCGGGCTCGCTGATTGGCACCCAGGGTGCGGTGCTCCTGATGGTCAACCACGGCATCATCACGCTCGGTGTCTTCGTGCTCGTGGGCTACCTCGAGCGCCGTCGCGCCAACGTCGCCATGGCCGAGCTGCGCGGACTCCAGGGGCCAATGCCGGTCTTCGCCGGCCTCTTCACCCTCTTCATGTTGGCCACGATGGGCCTGCCGGGCCTGTCGGGCTTCGTCTCGGAGTACCTCATCTTGATCGGCACCTTTGGTACCCACGCCTGGTGGGCCCTGGCGGCGACGCTCGGTGTGGTGGGCTCGGCCGTCTACTGGCTCTGGGCCTACCAGCGGGCCTTCCACGGTCCCGTCAGTGGTGGTGACGCCGAACTCGCGGACGTGTCAACGACGGAGCGCAACGTGCTCGTGCCGGTAGTCGTCCTCGTGGTGGCCCTCGGTGTCTTCCCCTCACCCGTGCTCAATCGCATTGCGCCCGCGGTGAACTACCTCATTACCCACGTGGCCCCGACCGGAGTCTCAAAGTGACCCTTCACGCCCCCGCCATTAACTACCTGGCGCTCCTGCCCTTCTTGCTCCTGACGGGCGCGGCCCTGTTGCTGCTCTTCTTAACGGCGCTGACCCGCAACCGTCTATCGACGCGCCTCTCGTCGACCATCGCCGTGAGTGCGGCGCTGGGTGGCTTCGTGAGTACGTTCTTCCAGTGGTACCAGGTCGACCACAACGGGGCCTCGACCACGGCGGCCCACGCCATCGTCATGGACGGCTTCTCCATTGTGATGGCCGCCTCGATCACGTCTTCACTGACGTTCGCGCTCCTCATTGCGCACGACTGGCAAGGCCGGGAGCGTTTCAACGGCGCCGAGTACCAGATGTTGGCCCTGTTGGCGACCTCGGGTTCGGTGCTCATGACCCAGGCCAACGACCTCGTGCTGGTCTTCCTCGGTCTGGAAATTCTCTCGATTGCCCTCTACTGCCTCATCGCCTTTAACCGTCGTCGGTATAAGTCGAGTGAGTCCTCGATGAAGTACTTCTTGCTCGGTGGCTTCGCCGCCGCGATCTTCTTCTACGGCGCCGCCCTGATCTACGGCGCCACCGGCACGACCAACATCACGGCCATCTCCTTCTTCCTCGCGAACAACCACCTCCTGCACCCCGGCCTGCTCCTGGCCGGTGGCGGACTCATGATGGTGGCCTTCGCCTTCAAGGTGCAGGCCGTGCCCTTCCACTTCTGGTCACCTGACGTCTACGAAGGTGCGCCGACGCCGGTCACTGGATTCCACGCCTCCATTGTCTGGGGTGGTGCCTTCGCCGCGATGATGCGCGTCATGATTTCGGGCCTCGGCACGCAGATCGATACCTGGCGCCCGATTTTCTTCGGTCTCATTGTCCTGTCGACGCTGGTCGGTGCGGCCTTCGCGATTCTCCAGGGCAATGCGAAGCGCCTCCTGGCCTACTCCTCGGTCTCGCACTCGGGCTTCATCCTGCTCGGTGTCTGGACCGGCACCGCGGCCGGTGTTGCCACCTCGGTCTTCTATGTCCTCACCTACGCGCCGGTCGTGCTCGGCTCCTTCGCCATCGTCGCCCTGGTCGGTGGGGTGGGTGACTCCAACCACGAACTCGAGAAGTACCGCGGCCTGGCCCGTCGTAATCCCTGGATCGGTGCCTCGCTCTCTGTCCTGCTCCTCTCGCAGCTGGGTGTTCCTTTCACCGTCGGCTTCGACGGCAAGTTCGCCGTGCTGGCCTCGACGATTGACGCCGGCAACGTGTGGGGCGCCGTTATTGCGATGATCGCCGCCTGTATTGCGGCCTTCGCCTACCTGCGCTGGACGACCGGCCTCTACGCCGAGGAGAACCTCGACGCGGCCCCGCTCGTCGTCCCGTGGGCTTCGCGCGTGGTTATCTTCCTCGCCGTCGCCTACGCCCTGGTCTTCGGTATTGACCCGAGCCTGTTGACCTCGATCACCAGCCACGCGACGTTCCTCTTCCAGCCGTGAGTCGGGTCGCCATTGCCTCGTGCCGTGGTGACAATCCCGACGTCGACGCCCCGTTTTTAATCGCCGCCCTCGCAGGTCTCGGCATTGCGGCCGAGCTCATTGCCTGGGACGAGCCAGGAGTGGACTGGGAGTCCTACGACCTGACCGTCCTGCGCTCTACCTGGGACTACGCCCCGCGTCGCGAGGAGTTTCTCGCCTGGGCGCAGCAGCGACCCCGGCTCGTGAATCCCGTGGACGTCGTTACCTACTCCACCGACAAGCACTACCTGCTCGATCTCGACGCTCGCGGGGTGCCGGTCGTGCCGAGCCAGTTCTGTGAAGTGGGCGAGACGCCGGTCTTTCCCGGCGGTGACTTCGTCGTCAAGCCGGCCGTCGGTGCCGGCTCCATCGACGCCGCTCGCTACCGACCCAGTGAGCACGAGGCCGCACGAGGTCACGTCGCCGACCTGCACGGTCGCGGTCGCAGCGTTCTCATTCAGCCCTACCAGCACACCGTTGACTTCTTCGGTGAGCTGGCCCTGATTTTCATCGACGGCCAGTTCTCGCACGCCATGAGCAAGGCGGCCATGTTGAACACCCCACCCGAACTTCGCGACGCCGCCTTTCGCCGCAACCAGATGTCGCGCGACGTGGCCGACGAGGACGCCTTGGCCGTTGCGAACGCGGCCCTGGCCGAACGGTTCTCGTCGCTGCTCTACGCGCGCGTGGACCTGGTGGCTGCGCCCAGCGGCTGGCAATTAATGGAGCTGGAGTTGGTCGAACCCAACTTGTTCCTCACCTTCGAGGAACAGGCCGCGCCGCGCTTAGCGAGCGCTATCGCTCGACGGCTCGCCTGAGTCAGCATCGGCGGCCTGGTCGGCCGCCTTGGCCGCGGCCAGAACAGTCGGCGGCACCACGGTGCCGGGGCGGTTCGAGGGGTCGTTCGCCAAGAAGCGACCCAGCACGGGGATCTCCGTCAGGGACTCGGCTCGCAGAATCGCGCCCACCACGGGGACGAAACTCTCGAGGGCCGGGTAGACGATGTGACGCGGCAACCAGCGCGGGTGGTACTTCGCGTTAAAGGTCCACAACGAGGCGATGGGCAACACGCCCGAGAGGCGATTGAGCGTCCAGCGCTCGACGCGGGTCCAGGTGCCCTCGCCCCGTTCACCGTCGAGGACGCCACGGAAGGCCGCGAAGTTGAGACTGAGCCCCGAGGATCCCTGCTCGCGTAGGTGGGCGATGGTGGAGCACAGGGCGTAGTCGATAAGGCCATTGGGGTGATCACCCGGGTCTCGTCGCATCAGGTCGAGTGAGTAGCCGTTGATAGCTGGTGAGGGCACGAACTGACAGGCGGCCGCCGGTCGGCCGTCGGGACCGCGGACGATGGTCAACAAGAGTCCCTTGTCCTTGGGGTCGAAGAGGCGACCGAGCATCATCGAGAAGCCCCGCTCGTCCTCGCCGCGGCGCATCATGGCAACCAACTCCAAGACGCCGGTGACGTGGGAGGGGTCGATGGTGGCGGGGTCGTAGAACTCGACGGTGTAACCGTGACGGGCCAGGCGACCACAGGCCTGGCGCAGCCCCTTCATCTTGCCGCCCTCGAGGGAGAAGGTCTGGCAGTCCACGATGGCCTCGTCGCCGAGGTAGAGGGAGTGAAAACCGGCCCCGTGGTAAATCGGGAGCCACTCGGCGGCGGCACCCATAACGGCGATGGTCCAGCCTCGGCCCTCGGCGAAGGCCCGGAAGGCCGAGAAGATCTCGGTGCGCTCGGCCTCGGGCCCGATGGGGTCGGGGGAGATGAGGGCGACGCCGCCGTAGACGGCGTAGGCCACTAGGGAGTCGCGCAGGAAGAAGAACTGCTTGTCGTCGCGCAGGGCGAAGTAGTCGAGGGTTCCGCGGCCGTGGCGACGGACGATGTCGCGGGCGCGTAGTTCCGACAGTCGACGTTCGGCAGAGGTGGCGTGCTGGGAAAGGCGGCGGTCGACCACGGGTCGGGTAATGGCGTAGAGCAAGGAGATGAAGAGGGCCACGCCGATGGTCAGCAAAACCGGATCAACGAAGTCGCTGACGCGGTCGGGGAGGTTGATGACGTAGATGCCCACCAGTCGTTCGAGGCAGGCCACCACGACCGTCGGCCACGAGGGGAGAACAATGTCGGCGTGACCACGGGCCGCCGCTTCCACCCCGAGCGTCGCGGCCGCGACGGCGAGGACGGCCACGATGAGGACGCGGGGGAAGATCGCCGGCAACGACGTTCGGTCGGTCATGGCATTGAAGTGGCGACGCTGGAGCAGCAAGAAGACGAAGATGGCGGCGGCGACCACCGAGGAGGCGAGGGAGCCGGCCCGGGCCACGTGGGCGATAACGGTGAGGGCGAGGGCCAGTTCAGCGACGTACCAGGCCCGTCGCTGTCCCCGACGCACACCACGGGCCAGCATGATCATGGCCACGCCGGCCAGTGCGGTGACGACGGCGGCCGACTGGGCCACGCCGAGGGGGAGGTACTTCAAGACCAGGTGCAGGCGAGTTCGCAGTGGCGGCGAGGCCGTCACAACCACGTTGATGAGACCATCAATGAGCAATAACCCACTGGCCCAGCGGCGAATGGAGCGCTGGCGACGAGCGGCGACGAGTCGCTCGGGCTGGAGGGGGAAGGGCTGTCCACTGGGCCACGAGCCGGCCACTGACTCCGTTTCGGGCAACCCGGGCTGCACGGGCGCGCGCATAACGAGTCGCTCGAGCACCGTGATGTCGCCGTCGAGCGCCTGACTGCCGAGGAGCTGCACCTGCACGGTGGCACCCACTTCGAGAGCCACGTAGGAAAAGCGGTGCACGTCAACGAAGACGCTGGGGAGGCCGAAGACGGCGTCGTGCTCGGTGGTCACCTGCCGCGACGGTCCCGGGGAAGCGCAGAAACCATCGTCGAGGTAGGCCAGGGCCGGTCGGGCGGCCCCACCGACGATCAGACCGGCGGCGCCGTGGCTGACGCAGGTGCGAGCCCTCGTGAGGGCATCGTCGGCGTCCAGCATGGTGTTGGCCAGTGGTTCGGAGTAAAGCGCTCGGTCGTCCGTGCGTCGCAGACCGAAGCGACGCCGCACAGCCGCCGTGACGAACACAACGATAAGGGCTTCGATGAAGACGACGAGTAACAGGTTGAGCAAGACATTGCCGGCCACGGTGTGGGTATGGGGTGCGTGGATGCGGTAGTGGCGGTCGGTGACGACGCCAATCGCCCTGGTCACCGAGTTAAAGAGGTCGAAGCCGACCACCGCGGCCAGTCCGAGCCAGAGCGCGAAACCGAACCGGCGATAGAGCGTGCGCGACGTTAAGAAGCGGGGGCGGGCCATGGCGTCATCGAGGTGCGCGCCCTCGAGACCGGCGACGTGGTCCGTGTCGGCCGACTCACTACTCGTCGCCGCCTCCACGACGACGCGCTGCGTGCCCTCGGCGGCCTCGAGTTCCAGGGTCACGCGCTCGGCCACGACCACCCCGAGGGCGGTGAGCCGGGCCGTGGCGACCGCGTCCGTCGCGAGACCGCCGTCGTGAGTGCCCGGCAGCACGATGAACTCGCGGTGGGGACCGCTAAAGGCGGCAAGGGCCCGTCCGAAGTCGGGGGCTAATCGCAGTACGTCGTCGATAACGCCGTCCAAGGGACGATCACCGGGCCGAAAGAAGTTCCCGGCGATGATGACGATGGCGGTGTCGTCGGTGTCGCGCAGGAAGTGGGTGAGGCGCTCGAGCGCGGGCGTGGGGCCGTCACCGGTAAGGTCCAGATCGCTGAGAACGAAGACGTGGTGACCGTAGGGGACTGTTCGGGTCAATGCAGCGGGGCCACTCATACCTATTAGTCTCGCAGACACCACCCCGCAGTAGAACGGTTACCCCACCATGACTGAGTTTCACGAGCACTGGCACTGGCGCACCGGCCCCGTGGCCCCCGGACCGGCCGTCATTTTCGATATTGACGGTGTCTTGGCCGACGCCGCGGGTCGCCAGCACTTTCTGGACTGGGGCGACTGGAAGTCCTTTTTCGAAGCCTGTGGTCAGGACCCCGTCATCGCCGAATCGCAGCGACTCCTTGAACTGCTCCGGGCCGATCTCTCCATCATCTTGGTGACCGGCCGACCCCGCCGCGTGGAGCCCCACACGGTGGAGTGGCTCGAGCGTTACGGCCTTCGCTGGGACGTGTTGATTACGCGCGAGTTTGGGGACTACTCCGGGGTCGATGTCTTCAAGCGCAACGTGCTCCACGACTTGCGGACCTTCGGCTTCGATATTCAGTTAGCCCTGGAAGACGACCCGAAGAATCACGCGATGTACGTCGGTGAAGGTGTCCCCTGCGTCTACATCCACTCGGGCTACTACCTCTAAAACGCGTTACGCAGTAGCGGAAGCCAACGTGGCCAGAGCGTCGCGGCCACCGCTGCGGCCTGAGCCGATGCTGGCCGGTACGCCGACGCCGTCGTAGGCGTTGCCGACGAGAATCACGCCGAGCTCTTTGGCGGCCCGCTTGGCCCGTTCGACCACCTGGTCGTGACCGACGTAGTACTGCGGTAGTCCCTCCGGCCAGCGCTGAACGAGGCTGTCGAGCGGCGTGCCGAGTTGTCCCAACACCGCGGCGACTTCGGCGAGGACGCGATCGCGCAACTGCTCATCTGAAAAAGCCATCCATCGACGGTCGTCACTTCGCCCCACGTGCACGCGCAGCAAGACGTCATCGTCACGACGCAGGTGCGGCCACTTGCGGTCGAGGAACGTCATAGCGGTCACCATATGCAGGTCATCGCCGAAGGGCGTGCTGAGGGGAATGAGGACGCCGGTGCCCGTGGAAGGAAGGGTGATGTCGCCGCGGCGGAAATGAAAGCTGACCATGGCCGCGCCCACGTTCGGAATTGAAGAGAGCGCTTTGAGGTCGGGGTCGTAGGGGCCGAGAAGTTTGCTCGTGATGGTGGCCGACGTCGCCACAATGACGAGCGAAGCCGGCGTGGTCGTTGTTGCAGTGTCGACCGCCCAGGGATAGGGATCGCTGGGGGTGCGGCGCAACATGGTCACCGGCGACGCCTTGCGCAAAATGACACCACGCTCGTGCAGCACCGTGGTGAGCGCGGTTATGAAGGAACCCACGCCACCGCGAAGAGTTTGAAAGGCTGGTCCTTCCACCGTGGACGACTGAGGTCCGGGCATGGCCGGACCGCCGCCGCGCAGGTTCTTCATCAGTGATCCCTTGCGCTGTGCGGCCTTCAGCAGGGCGGGGAACACGGCTTTGGCTGACAGCTCGTCGACGCGGCCCGCCTGAATGCCCCCGATCATCGGTTCGATGAGTTGGTAGGTCAGGGTTGAGCCCAGCTTGGCCCGCAGAATCTCGCCAATCGTGGCGTCATCGCCGGCCACGTAGGAGCGGGGGAAGTGTTCATCTCGCCAGGCGGCGTAGCGGGCACTGCGGGGCAGTCCCGGGAGCGAGGCCACCGCCGCCGTAGACGTGGGGACACCGAGCACTAATCCCTTGGGCAGTTCATTTAGTTGCCCATTGAGGTAAATCCACGCACCCGAGGCGTCGATAGCTTCGAGTTCGTCGCCGAGTCCGAGGTCGGCAGCGAGCGCGGGTCCTTCGGGCCGGCGCGCCAGAAAGCCGTCGGCGCCAAGGTCCATCGTGCGACCGGCGAACTCGGTGGTGGCGAGACCACCGCCGAAGCGGGTGCCGCCATCGAGGACCTCAATGCGGGGCGTGTTGTCCGATGGACCTGCAACCCCACCACTCAATTCGTAGGCCGCGCACAAACCACTAATACCGCCACCGACCACGACGACGGAGTGGCGAGACATTAGGCCTGAGCGGCGACCACGTCGGCCAGCATGGCCATAAACGCGGGGTCGTCATTAAGCGACGTCGTGCGCACGAGGTTGAGGTCCAATTCGTGCGCCAGGCCCTGGGCCTGAATGTCGATGTCGTAAAGCACCTCGAGGTGGTCCGAGACGAAGCCGATTGGGCACGAAACAATGTCGGTGAAGCCAACTTCCTTCTTGGCGCGAAGAACATCGAGAATGTCCGGGCCAATCCACGGGTCGGCGGTGCGACCGGCCGACTGCCAGGCGAGGTCCCAGTGGCCCAGTCCAGCCTTTTCCGCGGCCAGGGCTGCTGAGTCGCGTAACTGGTCGGGGTAGGTGTCGCCGTTGGCCAGAATCTTCTGCGGCAGCGAGTGGGCGGAAAACAACACTTCGGTCGTGGCGCGGCGCTCGTCAGGAATCGTCGCCATCGCTGCGTTTACGCGGTCGGCAATGATTTCGATGAACTGGGGGTTGTCCCACCAGGAGTGGATCTCGCTAAAGCGCAGCGACTCACCCAGGCAGGCCCGAGCACGGTCCATGTACTGGGTCGTCGACATTGAGGAGGAGTGCGGGGCGAGCACGAGGCCAATGACGTGCTCGAAGCCGTCGGCCACAAACGTCGGGGCCGTGTCTTCAATCATCGGCGGTTCGTACTTTGAGCCGAAGCGAACGTCGAACTGGCCGGGGAAACGCTTCTCCAGCTCAGCAGCGATGCCGTCGACCTGGGCCGCGGTGCGGGCCGCCAGCGGCGAGGTGCCGCCGAGGTCGTTGTAGCGGTCCTGGAGTTCCTGCAGCAGTTCGGGGGTCGGTGGACGACCGTGGCGAATACGGGTGTAGTAGGCCTCCACGTCCGCCGGAGTCGTGGGCGTGCCGTACGCCATTACAAGAACACCTGTCTTTTTCATTGCACTCCCGCCAATCCTTCGTCGTGGACAACGCGCACTACGGCTTCGAGGACCGCGGGGTCCGTCGAGGGCAGCACGCCATGTCCGAGGTTGAAAATGTACCCGCCGTCGCGTCCCGCTCGAGCGAGGACTTCGCGCGCGGCCTTGACGCCGAGGTCGACGCCACCGAGGCAACGGGCCGGGTCGAGGTTGCCCTGCACGGGTTTGCCGGCACGGCGGCGACCCTCGTCGAGGTCAACGTGCCAGTCGATGCCGAGAACCGAGGAGCCGGCCGTCGCCATGAGCGGCAACAGCTCGCCCGTACCGACCCCGAAGAGCACCGTAGGAACGCCGAGGTCGGCAACGCCGTCGAGGACCCGCTGGGTCGCGGGTAGGGCAAAGCGGCGGTACTCGTCACGAGTAAGTGAACCGGCCCAGGAGTCAAAGAGCTGTAGGGCGCGGGCGCCGTGCGCCACCTGGGCGCGCAGGAAGCTAATGGTGATGGCAACGAGGCGATCGAGCAGCTGGTCGAAGAGCACCGGATCGCGGTGCATCAGGGACTTGATAACGGCGAAGTCACGGGTCGGGGCTCCTTCAACGAGGTAGCTGGCCACGGTGAAGGGGGCGCCGGCGAAACCGATCAGCGGGGTATCAGTGGCGGCCAACTGGGCCACCACGAGGTCGACGGTGGCCGTGACGTGGGCGATGTCTTCGTCGGTCAGGTCACGCAAGCGCTCGAGGTCGGCCGCACTAGCGAAGGGCTTGGCGATTACTGGTCCACGACCAGGGACGACGTCAACGCCGAAACCTATGGCGTGGTAGGGAACAACGATGTCGGAAAAGAGAATGGCCGCATCAACGCCGTAGCGACGCACCGGCTGCATTGTTACTTCGCAGGCCAGGGCGGGGTCCGCGATGGCCTCGAGAATCGATCCCGTACCGCGCAGGGCACGGTATTCGGGCAGGGAGCGACCAGCCTGGCGCATAAACCACACGGGAACCCGCTCGACAGATTCTCCGCGACAGGCTCGTAAAAAGACGGGGTCGCTCACGTTGCTCCTTTAACTCGTCCAGCCTAGGCGCGACGGGCCCCACCAGCGGCCGAATGAGACCCCTTGGCCCTACGCCTAGAATTGACAGACGCCAATGGCGTCGACTGAAAGGTCAGTGATGGCACACGAGCGAGAGATTGCCGAGGAACAAGAGTTCCTCGACCGCGCCCTAACGGCCTTGGAGCACATGCGCCAAGAGGCCAGCTCGCTTCGCGACTCCGTCGCCGTGGCTTCGCGCCGTGGTGCCGGCGACCTCGTCGAACGAGACGTGGTGATGGGTACCGCGCTGCAGCGCCTCGAACAACTCTCGATTGGTGACCAGCCCCTCTTCTTCGGCCGTATCGACTACTTCGACGATGACCGTCGCGGCGAGGGCGAGACGTTTCACGTTGGTCGCTTGGCCGTTTCCGACGACGACCTCAATCCGCTCGTCGTCGACTGGCGCGCCCCCGTCGCCGAAGCCTTCTACCGCGCCACGGGAGTTGAGTCGCTCGGGCTCTCGCGCCGCCGCCACGTGGCCATTCGCGGCCGGGAAGTGGTGAGCGTCGAAGATGAGTACTTCGCCGACGCCGATGGTGAACTGCACATCCCCGAGGGATCCGAGCGCGCCGCGACCGAAGAAGGTTTGGTCGAAGGTGGCCTCGCACTCGGCGGACCGGGCGCGCTGCTCGCCGCACTGGGCCGGGCCCGCACCGGGCGCATGGGCGACATTGTGGCGACGATTCAAGGTGAGCAGGACCAGATCATTCGCCACCCCTTGCCCGGCATCTTGCTCGTGCAAGGTGGACCCGGCACCGGCAAGACGGCCGTCGCGTTGCACCGCGCCGCTTACCTTCTCTTTACCCACCGCGCCACGCTGGAGCGTCAGGGAGTCCTGGTCGTCGGCCCCAACCCCCTGTTCTTGAACTACATCGAAAACGTTCTGCCGTCGTTGGGCGAGTCGGGGGTCACCCTTTCGACGATTTCCGGTCTGGTGACCAACGTCGAAGTGCGGGCCTACGACGTCGAAGAGGTTGACCGACTTAAGGGCGACATCCGTATGGTGCAACTGCTGGCCCGCGCTCTGCGCACCCGCCAGCGCCCCATCCGTGAAGACGTTTCCATCCCCGTGGGTCGCGCCATTGTCGTGGTCCGTCCCAAGGACACTGAGGAAGTTGTCGAGCGGGCCCGTCGTCGCCCCGGCAATCACAACTCTCGCCGTTCCATGGTTGGTCGAGAACTGGCCCACCGTCTCGCGCAGCGCTACCACGCCCGGTTCATCCGCGAGGGCGTCGATGAGGTCAGCGCCGTTGACGAGTTGGCGGATCTCATCCGCGCCACGCAGGAATTTAAGCAGTTGCTACAGCGCATTTGGCCCCGACTCTCGGGTCAGGACTTACTGCACGACCTCTTCGGTGCCCCGGCGCTTCTGAAAGCGGCCGGACGCGATCTCTTCACCGAGCAGGAGTTGGCGCTGCTGGCTCGTCCCCGTAGCGCAAGCCTGGAGGACATTAAGTGGACCAAGGCCGATGCCGCGCTGATTGACGAAGCACGGGTCCTGCTTGGACCCCGCAAGCGGCCCCGCTCCCTCACGAAGGCGCAGGAGCCGACGATGCTTAACGGGGTAGACCTCGACTCCTTCTCGCCCGAGGTTCGTGCCGCGGCCCTGCGAGAGGCGCAACGCCTGGCCCCGTCGCTGAACGCCGAACTGGACGAAGCGGAATTTGTCACCTACGGCCACATCGTCGTCGACGAAGCCCAGGACCTGTCGCCCATGGAGCTGCGCGTCCTTAAGCGCCGTGATTTGACTGGCTCGATGACCATTGTCGGCGACATGGGACAGGCCACGACCGCCGGCTCCTCGGCATCGTGGAACTCGGTGCTTGACGTGCTCGAACCCCGTCGCACGCCAACGCGGGTCGATCTCACCGTTAGCTACCGAACCCCAGAAGAAGTACTGGACTTTGCCGCACCGACGTTGCGGGCCGCCACGCCGGACCTCGACCCGCCACGGCCAGTCCGTCGTGCCGGTTCGCAGCCCATTGTGGAGGTCGTGGCGCCATCGGACTTCGAAGCCACGCTGGTCGCGGCCGTTGGTCGCGAGCGCGACGCCGTCACCCCGGGCCGCTTGGCCGTCGTGGTGACGTCTTCTCGGGTGGCCGACATTGTCGCCCTGCTCGTTCGCGCCGGCATCGCGGCTATTGACCCTCGCGAGCAGGAGTCCAAGGGATTGGCCGCTGACCTGGTCGTCATTGGGGCCGAAGGGGCAAACGGACTGGAGTTTGACGGGGTCATCGTGGTCGAACCGGGGCAGATTGCGCGCCGCGGTGCCGACGGCACCGAGCAGGAAACGGCCCGCGGACTGCGGACGCTGTACGTGGCCATGACCCGCCCAACACGCCGGCTGGCCATTGTCGCCTGCGAAGCGCTTCCCGCATCGTTGCGATAACAGGTATCACTTAGCCCCGTGGCGACCCCCGAGGGGCAAAGTGGTAGAACTGTAGTGATGAGTCAGGCGATTCCCCTCGAAAACCTGGCGAACTCGGACAAGATCGTTCATGATCGTCCGCCAATGCTGGCCATTGGTGTGATGATCTGGCTCGGCAGCGAGCTGATGTTCTTTTCTGGGCTTTTCGCCGCACTGTTCACCATTCGTGCACACCTGGCGGCCTGGCCGCCGGCGGGCACCAAGTTGGACGTGCTCCAGTCCGGTATTTTCACCATCATCCTGGTGGCCTCTTCCTTCACGATGCAGTGGGCCGTGTACCTGATTGAGCACCGCCGTCGCGCCGAAGCTCGTCGTTGGGTCATTATCACCATCATCATGGGTGCCGTCTTCGTTGGTAACCAGATCTATGAGTGGACTCACCTGACCACTCGCTGGTACACCAACGCCTACGGCTCGGTCTTCTACATCACAACCGGTATTCACGGTCTGCACGTGTTCCTGGGCCTCGTGGCCATGGGATTCTTGCTCTTCCGTATGCGTGGTACCCAGGGTGACCCGGGTGAGCTCTCGACCTTCCAAGGCGTGAGCTACTACTGGCACTTCGTCGACGTCGTGTGGATTGGGCTTTACTCGGCCCTCTTCCTTCTCAAGTAGGCAACCATGAAACTCCGCCACGCCCCTCTCGTCCTCGTCGCTGTAGCGATTACCACTGGCCCGCTGGTGCTGTTCGCCTCGGGCGCCAGCGCCAAGGAAGGTGCTCGCACCTCCTCCCAGACGATTACCGCCTACCAGACGAACCGTAAGAACGCTGGTACGCCCAACTCCTCGATCGTGACCAAGGACCCGAAGTCGGGTGCTGTCACGTCGTATGGCAACTCGGCCATCACCTACACGGTGCCCTCGGCTGCCCTCAACGCACTCGGTCAGTCGCTCTACCTGCAGAACTGTGCCTCGTGCCACGGCGTGAACGCCAACGGTGTACCGGCTGACGGTACGGCAGGCGCCTACCCGAATCTGGTTGGTCTCGGTGCCGCCACTATCGACTTCTGGGTCTCCTCTGGTCGCATGCCGGCCGCCGACCCCCGTTCGGTGCAGGCCGAGCGCCGCATTCCTCGACTGACGGACGCACAAGCTGTGGCGATTGCCGGCTGGGTCAACTCGCTCAGCCCGGCCTACCCGGCGATTCCCTCGCCCAACCTGGCCAGTGGCTCGGTTGCGCAGGGTGCCGCATTGTTCGCCCTGAACTGCGCCGCTTGCCACACCATCGAAGGTGACGGTGACGCACTGGCCGCGGACACGTACGCCCCGTCGCTGCGCAACATCCCCGCGTACCAAATTGTTGAAGCGATCCGTACCGGCCCCGGCAACATGCCGCGCTTCACGGGCAACCTGAGCGACTACCAGGTGCGCAACATTGTGAAGTTCGTTACCAGCGACATCCAGCACCCCCGTAATCCGGGTGGTCTCGGTCTCGGTGGTCTCGGTCCGGTGGCCGAAGGATTTGTTGGTCTGTTGTTGGGCGTTGGTCTCTTGGCCCTCGCCGGGTATTGGGTAGGAGAGCGCGAGTGAGCGAGCACGATCAGCGCACGCCAGTAGCTATCACTGGTTTGGCCGCGGACGACCCGCACCTCCAGCCGGCGGCACGCCGTCCGGAGTTGGTGGAGCAGGTCATCGCCGTCTTGTTTGTTATCGGCATTATTTTGTGCCTCGGCTTCGGTGTCGCCTACTGGCAGAACTGGGCGCCGTGGACGTTGGGCGCCACCATGGGTGGTGGACTGAGCTTCCTCGGTATCGGTCTCATTGCGTGGGGTAAGTACCTCATGCCACGTGGTCCGTTCGTCGAGGAGCGCCATACGCTGGCTAACACCGAAGAGGACCGTAACGCCTTCGCCGCCGCCATTGTGGAGCGCGGTGGTTCCGTTATCAAGCGCCGCAAGTTCCTCGGTGGCCTACTGGGCACGGGCGTCGGTATCTTCACCGTCGTAGGTGCCTTCCCTCTGATTCGCAGTCTCGGACCGATGCCGAAGGGCACCTTGTTCCACACTGACTGGAAGAAGGGCACCTACCTGGTGGACATCACTGGTCGTCGCGTCAACGTCAGTGACTTGGCCATTGGCTCGATCGTCACCGTCTTCCCCGAAGGCAAGCAGAACACGGACAACGGTCAGGCCGTTGACCAGACCGTGCTCATTCGCTTGAGCAACGAGAACTACACCACGAAGAAGGGGCGTGAGACCTGGGCGCCGCAGGGCTACGTGGCCTACTCCAAGCTCTGCACCCACCTGGGTTGCCCCGTTGGTCTGTACGAACAGGAGCTCGAGTTGCTGGTGTGCCCGTGCCACCAGTCGATGTTCAATGTCGCCAACGGCGCCATGCCGACCTTCGGTCCGGCGCCGCGTCCGTTGCCCCAGTTGCCCTTGATGGTTGACTCGATGGGCTACTTGCAGTCGCAGTCGGACTTCACCGAGCCGGTTGGTCCGGGATTCTGGGAGCGTCACTCATGAGTGCACAGGTAGAAACGAAGCGCGCCAAGCGCCAGGCCGCCGGTCCCTACGGCAAGGTCGGCCAGATTCTCAACGAGCTCGACGACCGACTTGGCGTAGCCAAGGGTGGTCGTACGTTCCTCGACAAGATCTTCCCGGACCACTGGTCCTTCATGCTCGGTGAAATCGCGCTGTACTCCTTCGTCGTACTGCTCGTCACCGGTATTTTCCTGACCCTCTACTACGTGCCCTCGTCGGCCATCACGACCTACCACGGCTCCTACTTGCCGCTCGTGGGTCAGAAGATGTCCGAGGCCTACGCTTCGTCAGTCAACCTTTCCTTCGCCGTCCGCGGCGGTCTGTTGATGCGCCAGATGCACCACTGGGCCTGCGACATCTTCGTGGGCTCCATCGTGGTGCACATGGGTCGCGTCTTCTTCACGGGTGCATTCCGCAAGCCTCGTGAGCTGAACTGGACCATCGGTACGACGTTGCTGGTCTTGGCGATTGCTGAAGGCTTCCTCGGCTACTCGCTCCCCGACGACTTGGTGTCGGGTACCGGTATCCGTATCGCGTACTCCATCATCTTGTCGCTCCCGGTTGTCGGTACCTACATTGCCTTCTTCCTCTTCGGTGGCAACTTCCCCGGCACGGCCATCATCCCGCGTTTCTTCATCATTCACGTGTTGATCATTCCGCTGGTGTTGCTGGGTCTCGTGGGCGCGCACTTGTTCTTGCTGGTTCGCCAGAAGCACACGCAGTTCCCCGGTAAGGGACGGACCGAGAACAATGTTGTGGGTTCGCCCATGTTCCCGGTCTTCATGGCCAAGACGACGGGCTTCTTGTTCGTGGTCGGTGGTGTGATTGCCCTGCTCGGTGCCTTCGCTCAGATCAACCCGATCTGGCAGTTCGGCTTCTACGACGCCGCGCGTATTTCCTACGCCGTGCAGCCCGACTTCTACATGGGCTTCCTCGACGGTGCCCTGCGTATTTGGCCCGCTTGGGAGTTCTCGGCCTTCGGCCACACCATCCCACTCGAAGTGACGCTGCCCTCGGTGGTCCTGCCGGGCATTCTGTTCACCCTGGTGTACGCCTGGCCAGCTATTGAACGCAAGTTCACCGGCGACAACCAACTGCACAACCTGCTCGACCGCCCGATTAACCGACCGAAGCGCACTGCCGCTGGTGTCTCGGTGGCGGCCTTCTTGTCGGTGCTCTTCATCGCCTCGTCCACGGACGTCATCGCCAACTTCTTTAAGGTGTCGCTGAACACGGTCCTGTGGGACATGCGCATTCTGGTGATTCTCGTTCCGTTGATCGCCTACCCCGTGACCTACAAGATCTGCCGTGAAATGCAGGGATTCGAAGGCGCCGGTAAGCGCAAGACGACCAACGTCGTTACCCGTACCGCCGACGGCGAGTACGTCGCAGTACCGGCTCCGGTCTACGTTGACGACGCGCACCACGAGCTCGACGCGTTGCCGATCCCGACCTTCGTGGTTGACGAACGCGCTGAAGAAGTCAGCACGGGCGTTCGCCGCGCTGAGCGCTAAGTCGCTGTGCGGCGCCTCGCCGCGCTTCTCCTCGTCGTTGTCGCCCTCGCCCCTTCGGTGGCGGGGGGCGCAGCGTCAGTAGGCGCCTGGAAAATCGCAACGTCCTCATCGCAGGGACCAATGGTCCTCTATCGCATGCTCAACGTTGACGGGGCCCAATTTCGGGCTATTCGACTAATCGCTAACCACGTCGTCCTGCGCTGGCACGATGGTTCGAGTGACCCACCGGCCACGGTGACCCCGGTGCCGGTCGACGCCAGTAGCGCCGTCGACTGGTCGAACGAGGGGCCGCCCGGCGTGGTCGCTCTGTTCAACGGTGGCTTCAAGGTCGGAGACAAGGCCGGTGGCTCAGAAGTTGATGGCGTTGTGCTGTCGCCGATGATTGTCGGCGACGCCACTATCGCCCTTAGCGATCGTGGTCAGTGGGAGATGGGTGTCTGGGGTTCGCCAAACTTCCCGACGCCGAACTTCCAGCCCATTGCTCTGCGACAGAATTTGCCACCATTGGTGCAGGCCGGTCAGGTGGCCAGCTCGGCACTGGCTGGTGAATGGGGAAAGTGGGGCTCTCCGCTGCACGGACAACCCCTCGAGCCCCGCAGTGCCCTCGGCGTTGACGCCCAGGGAAACCTGGTGTACGTGGCCAGTATTAAGGGTATTTTGCCGGCTCAACTCGGGGCGGCCCTCGTGTTGGCGGGCGTCCGCTTTGGCATGGCCCTCGACATGAACCCGTACTGGCCAACCCTGGGTGCCAGCTTCACCCCGCTGCACCATCCCGGCCCGCTGCCGGTGCAGATCCCCTTCTCGTCGCACAATCCCGACATGTACTTCACTGGCTGGGAACGGGACTTCTTCGTCGCCGTGGCCCAGTCGAGCACGCCGGGCTGCGACTGGGAATCCCCGGGGCTGCACGCTCCCGCGACGGTCCGCGGCCCCGCCCAGCCCCAACCGCTACGCCTGGTCTGTCATTCCGCCTAGGGGTGGCGCAGGCGTAGAGTGGCAAGTGTGGTGAATGAGCACTTGGATCGATGGCCCCGGGCGCGATCCCTGCTCACCACCAATGCTCCCGAGAACCGGACGCAGATTCACGTGGTCGGCGCCCATACCTACGCCACCTCGGTCACCCCACGATCCGCCACCCCCACGGCACCGGCAATTCGCGAGGCGCTAGAGCGGTATTCGACCTACGCCATTGCTGATGATCTTGACCTCGCCACGACAGTCGCCCTCATTGACCACGGCGACCTCGACGAGGTCGACACGGCCGGTGGGGAGCAGC
>Ga0164296_1000911_pt1 | contig 33251 bp, 34 predicted proteins | sample GEODES057metaG_FD_113533 | JGI IMG/M metagenome (GOLD analysis project Ga0164296, IMG submission 113533) | Dystrophic lake water microbial communities from Trout Bog Lake, Wisconsin, USA - GEODES057 metaG | ecosystem: Environmental > Aquatic > Freshwater > Lake | place: USA: Trout Bog Lake...
AGATCGTCGCCCTGCTTGATCTGCGCGACAATCAGGCCTGAAATCAAAATGTGTCCGCGATGTCCCCGCACACCTGTCCACCATGTCCCCGGTCGGGACAGGCCGGCGGAGCCCCTTCCCTTCGCCACTCGTCCTTCACATGCGGACGAGTGCGGAGCCCCAGGTGAGGCCGCCGCCGAGGGCTTCCATGAGGACGAGTTGGCCGGGTTTGATGCGGCCGTCGGTGACGGCTTCGTTGAGGGCGAGGGGGATGGAGGCGGCTGAGGTGTTGGCGTGGCGGTCGACGGTGATGACGACGTGGTCTTCGGGGACGCCGAGTTTTTTGCCGACGCCTTCGATGATGCGTCGGTTGGCCTGGTGGGGGACGAGCCAGTCGATATCGGTGCGGGCGAGGTTGTTGGCGGCGAGGGCCTCGTCGACGACGCCGCTCATCAGGCCAACGGCGTGGCGGAAGACTTCGCGGCCGTGCATGACGAGGTGTCCGGGCATGTCGTGGCGGCCGACAGCGCCGTCGACGTAGAGGATGTCGCCGAGTTTGCCGTCGGAGTGGAGGTGGGTGGAGAGGATGCCGGGGGCGGTGTCGGTGGCGGGGCCGGCTTTGAGGACGACGGCGCCGGCGCCGTCGCCGAAGAGGACGCAGGTGCCGCGGTCGTCCCAGTTGAGGATGCGGGAGTAGACTTCGGAGCCGATGACGAGGGCGGTTTTGATCTGGCCGGTGCGCATCATCGCGTCGGCGACGGAGAGGCCGTAGATGAAGCCGCTGCAGGCGGCCGAGAGGTCGAAGGCGAAGCCGGAGGTGCCGAGGGCGGCCTGGACGCGGGTGGCGGTGGCGGGGAAGGCCTGGTCGGGGGTGGTGGTGCCGAGGATGATGGCGTCGACGTCGGCGGCGTTGATGCCGGCGCGGCTGAGGGCGATGCGGGCGGCTTCGGTGCCCATGAAGGCGCAGGTTTCGTGGGGGGCCGCGAAGTGGCGCTGGCGGATGCCGGTGCGTTCATTGATCCAGGCGTCCGAGGTATCGACCCGGCTCGCCAGTTCGTCGTTGGTGACCACCCGTTCGGGGAGGTAGGCGCCGACACCGGCCAGAATCGATCGTGTTCGCATGATGCCGTCGCTCTTAAAGGGTTCGGGCGTGCCGCGCGAGGGGGCGGTCACGCCGACGTTATCATCCCGTAGGCTGTCGCGCCGGGGCAAGGGCAGCCAGCTTGGCCTGGCTTTCGAGGATGTGGTCGTTGAAATGGTGCACGACCATGTCCATGCCGACGTCGACGGCGTGGGCGAAGCCGAGGGCGTCGGTGCCGCCGTGGGATTTCACCACGACGCCTTTGAGGCCGATGAGGACGGCGCCGTTGTAGCGGCGGGGGTCGAGCCATTCCCGCAGGCGGTCGAGGGCGGGTTTGGCGAGGATGTAGGCGATGCGGGCGAGCAGCGAGGAGGTGAAGACGTTGCGCAGCATGCCGCCGACGAGTTTGAGGGCGCCTTCGCCGGTTTTAAGCGCGACGTTGCCGGTGAAGCCGTCGGTGACGACGACGTCGGTGGTGCCGCCGGCGATGTCGTGGCCTTCGACGAAGCCGTGGAACTGGGGAGCAAGGTGGCTGGCGCGCAGCGTTTCGGCGGCGAGGCGGCGGGTGTCGTCGCCCTTGAGCTCTTCGGAGCCGACGTTGAGGACGCCGATGGTGGGGGCGGTGAGGCCGAGGACGGTGCGGGCGAAGACGTCGCCCATGATGGCGAATTCGACGAGGTTGCGGGCGTCGCAGGCGACGTTGGCGCCGAGGTCGAGCATGACGACGTCGCCGCGGGCGGAGGGGCCGATGGCAGCCATGGCAGGGCGGTCGATGCCGGGGAGGGTTTTGAGGACGATCTTGGCGAGCGCCATGAGGGCGCCGGTGTTGCCGGCAGAGATGACGCCCTGGGCTTCCTCGCCGGCCACGGCGTCGATGGCCAGGCGCATAGAGGCCTGGCGCATGCGGAGCGCGGCGGTGGGCTTGAGGTCGCCGCTGATGGCGTCGGCGGTGTGGCGGACGGTGCAGGCGGCGCGGGCGCGGGGGTGTTTGGCCAGGAGGGGGGCGAGTTTCGCATCGTCGCCGACCAGGAGGAAGCGTGCGCCGGGGTGTCGCTCGGCGGCGATATCGAGGCCGGCGACCACGATGTCAGGCGCGTGGTCGCCGCCCATCGCATCGACCGCGAGGGAGAATTTCTCGATCAATGTGCCAACCGGCAAGGTGCCAACCGCCAAGGTGCACGCCGGGGCATGGCCGGGCGCGCCGGCCAGTCACGTCGGCTACGGGCTCGACCGCTTTTCATCGCTGCCGTGCGCCCGCACCGGATCAGGCGCGGACGACGCCCTTCAGGGTCTTGCCGGCGGCGACGACTTCACGGCCGTCGTAGTGCCCGCAATGGCTGCAGACGTGGTGGGGGCGCTTGAGCTCGCCGCAGTTGGCGCAATCGGCATGGGCCTCGCTGCCGAGCGCCTGGTGGCTACGCCGCATGCCGCGCCGGGACGGCGAAGTCTTTCTTTTGGGGACGGCCATGGGGTGGAGCCTCTCATAGGTCTGTGTGACGATCGGGCCGGGGCCGGCTTGGAGCCGCCCGGGCGATTGAATCACTGGTATGCCAAGTACGCGAGCCGCGGCGTCTAGCAGACGACCCCGGCGGCTGCAAGCTGCACGTGGGTCATGTGAGGGAGACGCGGCCCAGGCATGTCATTTGGGCGGCTTGGGCGGGGCGCGCAAGGCGGCGAGGGCGGAAAACGGCGAGGTGGCGCCGGGCTCCTCGGCGCCGGGGAGCTTGGCGCCGGGGCTGCGGGGATAGGGATCGAGGCCGAGGGCGACCTGTTCGACGAGGACCTCGCCGACGTCGATCTGGCCGGCGTCGAAGGGGATCTCGTCCTCGGCCTCGGGGTCTTCCGACTCGCCCTCGCGGCCGGCGGGGACGAAGCGGACGCGGAACTTCTCGCGGTGGCGGGTGGGGAAGGGTTCGAGGCTGACGACACATTCGCGGGTGAGGCGGACGTCGACCTCGCCTTCGCCGGCCAGCGTGCCGCCGGGTTCGACGGAGAGGCGGATCTGGCCCTTGAACGACTCGACGGAGGGCACAACCAGCCTTGTCGCGAGGAGGGCGCATTCGCCGGGAGTGGCGGCGATGTCGACGGTGAGGCCCTCGGAGCCGATGGCGCCGACGCGGACGAGGCGGGAGAGTTCGGGATGCGGGGGATGGCTCATGCGGGGATGCCGGCGAGGATGGTTTCGGGGGCACGGAAGCGGACCTCGCCACGGCGCAGGGCGGGGAGGTCCTGGCTGGCGAGCGCGGTGTCCTGGGCGCGGGCGATGACGGCGAGGAGAGCGTCGGCCCCCTGCCCGGCCACGCGCGGCACCGGCGCGCCGCGCCAGACGTTGCGGGCGATGGCGGCGGCGAGTGCTGCGTCGTCGCCAGCGTTCAGCGCGGTCTGGTAGGCGGCGGAGCGGCCGTGGAAGGCTTCCCACATGACGCGGTTCTTGCGGCCGACGGAGAGGTCGCCGACGCCCATTTCGCGCAGGTTCACGTCCATGTCGGCAAACATGGCGTCGAAGACGGCCTGGCCGAGCAAGGGGCCGGGGGACGGCAGGGCGCCGAGGCGGCGGATGACGAGGAAGACGTGCAGGCCGACCATGTCGAAGCGGCCGTCGAGCGTGTCGGGGACGCCGAGGTCGGCGTAGCAGAAGGGGGCGCGGGCGGCCGCCACGGCGGCGCCGTAAAGCAGGTATCCACTCCGCTCGAGGCGGCCACGCTGGAGAAATCCGAACACGATTACCGATCCTTGCACTGGCCGCGCCGCTTGTGGGATGAGCAGGCTTCGATTGACAGCCGGCGCCAGCCATGAGACGCCATAGACGTAGCGGGAACCGCCCGCCGGTCAATGCCGGATGCTTCGCCCCGCCGCCATTTAAGGATGCCAGCCGCGTGCGCCTGCCCTCTTTTCCCCCTCCTTCCGCGCTGCTGCTGCTGGCCGGACTAGCGGCCTGCTCGACCCATGGCGTGTTCCGGTATCCCCCGCAGAGCCGCGGCAATCTGGTCGATCCCGACCGGCTGCAGGAGATCGTGGTGGGGACGACGACTCGCGCCGACGTGGCCTCGCTGCTCGGCTCGCCGACGGCAAAGGCGACGTTCGATGACACGACCTGGGTCTATATCGGCGCGGTGAGCCGGCCGGAGATCGCGGGGACGCAGAACTTGCTGGAGCAGCAGACGGTGACTGTGAGCTTCGATGCGCGCGGAACCGTGACGGCGGTGAATACGCGCACGGACGCCGACTCGGTGCCGGTGGATGTGGTCAGCCGGACGACGCCGTCGCCGGGCACGGAAGCGAGCTTCCTGCAGCAGCTGCTCGGCAACATCGGCAAGTTCGGGCCGGGCGGCAACCAGGCTACGACGATTACGCCCGGCAATTATTGAACCGAGATTGGTTCAGGCTGAACCAACAGCGATCTCGCAACCGAGATAGGACGCGCGCGATTCACGCGTTCTGACCTCTTCGCCTCAAACGATCGCACTCCAAACGATGCGCCCGCCCTCACCGGGGCGGGGCGGCGTCAGGCGGTGGCGCGGAGCTGGCGGCTTTGGCGCACGAGATGCCAGCCGACCAGGGCCATAGCGACAAGCACCGGCAGGATCACGGCGGCGTTCACCACGCCCCAGCCTTTGGCGGCGTGCAGGGCGCCGGAGGAGAAGCTGGTGATGGCAACAGTGGTGAACACGATGAAGTCGTTGGCGGCCTGGGTGCGGACGCGCTCATGTGGCTCGTGGGCGGTGGCGAGCAGGGCGGAGGCGCCGACGAACATGAAGTTCCAACCGAGGCCGAGGACCATCAGGGCGACGGTGAAGGTCATGAAGGTCGAGCCGGAGACGGCGATGGCGACGCAGGCGAGGTTCAGCACGCCGCCGATGAGGATGACCTTGTGGGCGCCCCATTTGTCGATCAGGCGGCCGGTGACGAAGCCCGGGGCGAACATGGCGATGGCGTGGGTGCGGATGACGTCGGTGCTGTCGTTTACGCCGAAGCCGCAGAGCATCATTTCCAGCGGGGTGGCGGCCATGATGATGTTCATGGTGCCGTAGGAGACCAGGCCGGCGACGACGGCGGTGATGAAGGCGGGGCGGGCGAGGATTTCGAGTACCGGGGTCGGCGTCGCGACCTTGGGGGGCGCGGGGGGCAGGGCGACGACGGCAAGGATGGCCATGGCGATCAGGGGAAGCAGGCCCATGGCGACGTAGGTGCCGAGGAAGAGGATGGGGCCCATCGCCTCCTTGGTCGCCTTGACCATCTCGGGGCCGAGGATGGCGGCGACCACGCCGCCGGCCATGACGAGGGCGATGGCGCGGGAGCGGTCGGCGGCGCCGGCCACTTCGGCGGCGGCGAAGCGGTAGTGCTGGCCGATGCCGAAGCCGATGCCCATGGGCACGGAGCCGATGCAGAAGAGCAGGAAGTTCGACTGCCAGATGGCGGTGGAAAGCAGGATGACGCCGAGGATGGTGGCGCAGGTGCCGAAATAGAAGCCGGTGCGGCGGCCGAAGCGGCCGAAGATCATGCCGGCGGGGATGGAGGCCAGCATCATCGAGGCCATCTGCAGGGCGTAGGGCACGGTGGCCATCGTTTTCTCGCCGGCGAGGCTGTAGCCGATCAGGGCGCTGATCGAGACCTGCGAGATGTTGGTCGAGTTGACCAAGGCCTGGCAGATGAAGAGCAGCCAGACATTGCGGTTCAGGCGCATCATGGGCGGGCAGGCTCCAAAGGGCTCAAGCGAAATGGCTCCAGCCACCGCGGACGAGCGGCAACACAGAGCCATCGTGGGCATGGACCGTGACATCTGGCGGCCCAGGCAGGAAGGTGCCGATGCGCGCAACGGCAATGCCCGCAGCGCGGGCAGCCGCCGCGAGGGCGGCGTCGCGGTCGGGGGGGACGGCGAGGAGGAGTTCGTAGTCGTCGCCGCCGGTGAGGCAAAGGTCCAGCCGGTTGGCGGCGCGGGCGGCCGGCGAGAGGGGGATATCGGCGGCCAGGATCTCGGCTGCTACGCCGGATTCGCGGCAGAGGTGGCCGAGGTCCTGGACGAGGCCGTCGGAGACATCCATGGCGGCGTGGGCGATGCCATGCAGGCGGGTGGCGAGGGCGAGCCGGGGCTGGGGGAGGCGGTATCGGCCGGCGAGGTAGCCCTCGGGGTCGGGGATGTGCCCCTGGGCCGCGAGAAGGCCGAGGGCGCCATCGCCGATGGTGCCGGTGACCCAGATGCCGTCACCGGGGCGGGCGCCGTTGCGGCGCAAGGCCTGGCCCGGGAGGACGGTGCCGAGGATGGTGAGGGAGAGGCTGACGGGGCCTGAGGTGGAGGTGGTGTCGCCGCCGAGGAGGGAGATTGTGTATTCGGCCTGGTCGGCGGCGAGGCCCTGGGCGAAGCCAGCGAACCAGGCGTCGGGGGTGGATTTGGGAACCGAGACGGTCATGAGGTAGCCGAGCGGGGTGGCGCCCATGGCGGCGAGGTCGGAGAGGTTGGTGCGCAGCAGCTTTCTGGCGACGAGGTCGGGCGGGTCGTCAGGCAGGAAGTGGACGCCGGCGACCATGGCGTCGGCGGCAATTACGAGTTCCCGCCCGGGTGGGGGCGTGAACACCGCGGCATCATCAGTGAGGTCCAGTGCCCCCTGCCCTGCCAAAGGCTTGAAGTGCTCGGCAATCCGCCTGAACTCCTCCGGGAGACTCACAGGCGCCATCCAAAGGACGAAGTCAGCAAAAGTTTTTTTGTTTCTTTTTTTTCAAAAAAAGAAAGCCCTTCTTTTTTGCAAAAAAGAAGCAAAAAACTCTTATCCGCTGGTCTTGGTGGCGTCGAATTCATGGGGGCGGAGGAGGTGGGCGACGCGGTCGAGGACGCCGTTGGCCATGCGGGGTTCGTCGCCGTCGAAGAAGCCGTGGGCGACGTCGAGGTATTCGTTGATTACCACGCGGGCGGGGGGGCCGTCGGACATCCACAGCTCGGCGGCACCGGCGCGCATGAGGGCGCGGAGCACGGGGTCGAGGCGGTCGAGCGGCCATTCAGCGGAGAGAGCGGCGACCAGCATAGGGTCGATGACGTCCTGCTGGGCGGTGGCGGTTCGGACGATGCGGGCGAAGAGGGGGACGTCGGCGTCGGGCACGCGGCCGTCTTCGAAGCCGGCGCCGGCGAGCTCGCCGAGACGGTGGCGGACGAACTCGTCGATGACGGTCTCGGGGTTGGTGGCGCCCTGCTCGGCCTGGAAGAGGGCCTGGACGGCGCCGACGCGGCTGGCTGTACGCGGGCGGGTCAGCGGCTTAGGCTTGGGAGCCATCAGACGCTGCCCAGGAAGCGGGCGGCGCGGAGCTGGATGAGGGTGGCGGCGGCAGCTTCGGCGCCCTTATTGTGGCCGTCCTGGCGGGAGCGTTCGATCGCCTGGTCGGCGGTGGCGACGGTGAGCAGGCCGTTGCCGAGGCAGATTGCGTGGTCGAGGGCGACGCGGGTGAGGCCCTGCATGGCCTCGCGGCAGACGTGGTCGTAGTGGTCGGTCTCGCCTTTGACGACGCAGCCGAGGGCGACGAAGGCGTCGTAGCGGCGGCGGGAACCGCGGACGGCGAAAAGGATGGCGGAGGCGAGTTCGAGGGCGCCGGCGACGTCGAGCACGTCGACCGTGGCATTGACCTCGCCGAGGATGCGCAGCGCGCCGTCGCGCAGGCCGTCGACGACGTCGGTGTAGTAGGGGGCGCGGACGACGAGGACGGCGGGGGCCGGGCCGGGGAGGTCCGGGGCCTTGGGCAGCGGGGCGTCGGCGGTGCTCATCGGGCGGCCTCCGGGCCGATCGGGCGGCGTTCGACCACGGTGAGGCCGTAGCCCTCGAGGCCGATGATGTGCTGGTGGGTGTTGGATAGGAGGACCATTTCGCGCACGCCGAGGTCGAGCAGGATCTGGGCGCCGATGCCGTAGTCGCGCAGTTCGGTGCGCGGCCGCTCGGCGCCGGTAAGCAGGCGGACGCGGTCGGAGATGGTGGTGGGGCGCATTTCGCGCAGCAGGACGACGGCGCCGCGCTTCTCCTCGGCGATCATCTCCATGGCGTGGTTGAGGGTGTCGCGGGTGACGTCGCCGAGGAGATCGTTCAGCAGGTCGACGCCGTGCATGCGGACCATGACGGGGCCGGGCTCGGTGAGGTCGCCCTTCACCAGGACGAGGTGCTCGGCATATTCGACGGTGTTGGCGTAGACGATGGCTTTCCAGTCGCCGCCGATGGCGTGCTTGATGGTGCCTTCCTGGGTGCGCTTGACCAGCTGCTCGGTGCGGCGGCGGTGGGCGATGAGGTCGGCGATGGTGCCGAGCTTGAGGTTGTGGTGCTGGGCGAAGGTCACGAGGTCCGGCAGGCGGGCCATGGTGCCGTCGTCGTTCATGATTTCGCAGATGACGCCGGCGGGGATGAGGCCGGCCATGCGGGCGATGTCGACGGCGGCCTCGGTGTGGCCGGCGCGGATGAGGGTGCCGCCTTCGCGGGCCATGAGCGGGAAGACGTGGCCGGGGGTGACGATCTTGTCGCGGCCGCAGTCGGGGTTGATGGCGACCGCGATGGTGTGGGCGCGGTCGGCCGCCGAGATGCCGGTAGTGACGCCTTCGCTCGCCTCGATGGAGACGGTGAAGGCGGTCTGGTGGCGGGTGCCGTTGGACTGGCTCATCAGCGGCAGGCCGAGATGCTCGACGCGCTGGCGGGTCATGGCGAGGCAGATCAGGCCGCGGGCAAAGCGGGCCATGAAGTTGACCGCCTCGGGGGTGGCGAACTGGGCGGGGATGACGAGGTCGCCCTCGTTCTCGCGGTCCTCGTCATCGACGAGGATGAACATCCGGCCGTTGCGCGCCTCCTCGATCAGCTCCTCGGCGGAGGCGAGGTATTCGGACAGGCTGCGGGTGACGAGGTCGCTCATTTGTACTCCGAGAGTCGGGCGACGTAGCGCGCGACCGTGTCGATTTCGATGTTGACGGGATCGCCCGGGCGCAGGAACCCGAAGGTGGTGACGGCCGCGGTGTGGGGGATGATGTTGACGGAGAATTCGGGGCCGCGCACCTCGTTGACGGTGAGCGAGACGCCGTCGACGGCGACCGACCCCTTGGGCGCGATGAAGCGGGCGAGCGGGTCCGGGACGCGGAAGGTCCAGCGGACCGAGCCGTTGACGGGGTCGGCGGAGAGAACCTCGCCGACGCCGTCGACATGGCCGGCGACGATGTGGCCGCCGAGTTCGTCACCGACTTTCAGCGGGCGTTCGAGATTGACGCGGGTGCCGATGCGCCAGGCGCCGAGGGTGGTTTTGGAGAGGGTCTCGTCGGAGGCGTTGATGGCGAACCAGTCGGGGCCGAGCTCGATGGCGGTGAGGCAGCAGCCGGAGCAGGCGATGGAGGCGCCAAGCGGGATGGCGGCGGTTTCCGGCCAAGGGGAGGCGATGGTGAGGCGCATGTCGCGCCCCGCCCCGCTCGGCTCGATGGCCCGGACGGTGCCGAGGCCGGTGACGATGCCTGTGAACATTCAGCTTTCCCTCCGGAATTCGCTCAGCAGATCGGCGCCGACTTCCAGGGTGGAATGGCGCACGAAACGGGGCATGTCGGCAAGCCGCGAGATGCCGAATCCCTGCACCCCAGGCCAGCCGTCGCCGCCCATCACGGCCGGCGCGTGGAACCAGGCGATGCCGTCGACGAGGTCGGCGCGCAGCAGGGAGGCGGCGAGTTGGCCACCGCCTTCGACGAGGAGGCGGGTGATGCCGCGCTCGGCGAGCGCCTGCAGCGCGCGCTTCATGTCAACGCCGGCCTCGGAGCCGGGGACGTCGATGAGGGTGACGCCGAGGTCGGCGAGCGCGCGGCGGCGGGTGGCGTCGGCGCCGTTGCGGGCAACGATCCAGGTGGGGGAGGTGCGGGCGGTGGCGACGAGGCGGGCGGTGAGCGCGGTGCGCAGGTGGCTGTCGGCGACGACGCGGACTTGCGGGAGGGCGCGGTAGCCGGGGAGACGGCAGGTGAGGTCGGGGTCGTCGGCCATGACGGTGCCGACGCCGACCATGACGGCGTCGTGGTTGCCACGGAGGGCATGGGCGGCGCGGCGGGCAGGGGAGCCGGTGATCCACTGGCTTTCGCCGTCATGGGTGGCGATGCGGCCGTCGAGCGTGGAGGCGAGCTTGAGGGTGACGAGGGGACGGCCGGCGCGGACGCGGGTGAAGAAGCCGGCGTTGACGCGGTCGGTCTCGGCGGTGAGGACGCCCTCGGTGACCTCGATGCCGGCGGCGCGCAGGCGGGTGACGCCGGCGCCGTTGACGCGGGGGTCGACGTCGCGCGAGCCGATGACCACGCGGGCGATGCCGGCGGCGATGAGGGCGTCGGTGCAGGGGGGGGTGCGGCCGTGGTGGCAGCAGGGCTCCAGCGTGACATAGGCGGTGGCGCCGCGGGCGAGGTCGCCGGCCTGGGCGAGGGCGCCGACTTCGCCGTGCGGCCGGCCGCCGGGGGCGGTGACGGCACGGCCGACGACGCGGCCGTCGCGCACGATGACGCAGCCGACCGCGGGATTGGGCCAGCAGACGCCGAGGCCGCGGCGCGCGAGCGCAAGCGCCGCGCGCATATGGGCGATATCGTCCACCATCGCCTCTATGTTTGGTCGCCGAGCTTGCCCAGGAAGGCCTCGAAATCCTTGGCCTCGCGAAAATTGCGATAGACCGAGGCGAAGCGGACATAGGCGACGGCGTCGACCTCCTTCAACGTCTCCATGACGAGCTCGCCGATCTGCTGGCTGGGGATGTCGGTTTCCCCGGAGGCTTCGAGCTGGCGGACCAGGCCGTTGACGATGCGCTCGACGCGTTCCTCGGAGACCGGGCGCTTGCGCAGCGCGATGCGGATGGAGCGGGCGAGCTTGTCGCGATCGAAGGGGACGCGGCGGTTGTCAGCTTTCACAACGGTCAGTTCCCGCAGCTGGACGCGCTCGACGGTGGTGAACCGCTGGCTGCAGCCGGTGCAGAAGCGGCGGCGGCGGATGGCCGAGCCGTCTTCCGACGGCCGGCTATCCTTCACCTGGGTGTCCTCGTTGCCGCAGAACGGGCAGTGCATTGGGGCTACCGATAGATCGGGAAGCGGGCGCACATTGCGTGCACGCGCTTGGCGACGGCGGCCTCGATGACGGCGTTGGTGCCGTCGTTGGAGGCGGCGAGGCCGTCGAGGACTTCGCCGATCATGCGGCCGACTTCCTGGAACTCGGCGATCCCGAAGCCCCGGGTGGTGGCGGCGGGGGTGCCGAGGCGGATGCCGGAGGTGATGGCGGGCTTCTCGGGGTCGAAGGGGATGGCGTTCTTGTTGGCGGTCATGTGGGCGCGTTCGAGGCTGGCCTCGGCGGCCTTGCCGGTGACGCGCTTGGGGCGGAGGTCGACGAGCATGAGGTGGCTGTCGGTGCCGCCGGTGACGATGGCGAGGCCCTGCTCGACGAGGGTGGCGGCCAGCGCGCGGGCGTTGGCGGCGACGGCCTGCTGGTAGATCTTGAACTCGGGCTGGAGGGCTTCCTTGAAAGCCACTGCTTTTCCAGCAATCACGTGCATCAGGGGGCCGCCCTGGAGGCCTGGGAACACCGCGGAGTTGATCTTCTTGCCGAGCTCGGGGTCGTTGCTGAGGATCATGCCGCCGCGGGGGCCGCGCAGCGTCTTGTGGGTGGTGGTGGTGACGACATGGGCGTGCGGCAGCGGCGTCGGGTAGACGCCGGCGGCGGCGAGGCCGGCGAAATGGGCCATGTCGACCATGAAGTAGGCGCCGACGGAATCGGCGGCGCGGCGGATGCGGGCGAAATCGATCTCGCGGGGGTAGGCGGAGCCGCCGGCGATGATCAGCTTGGGCTTGTGCTCCTGGGCGAGGCGTTCGAGCTCCTCGTAGTCGAGCAGGCCGTCCTCCTTGCGGACGCCGTACTGGATGGCGTTGAACCATTTGCCGGAGAGGTTGGGGGCGGCGCCGTGGGTGAGGTGGCCGCCGGCGGCGAGGGACATGCCGAGGATGGTGTCGCCGGGCTTCACCAGGGCGAGGAAGACGGCCTGGTTGGCCTGGGCGCCGGAATGGGGCTGGACGTTGGCGAACTCGCAGCCGAACAGCTGCCTGGCCCGCGCGATGGCGAGGTTCTCGGCGATGTCGACCTCGGCGCAGCCGCCGTAGTAGCGGCGGCCGGGATAGCCCTCGGCGTATTTGTTGGTAAGCACCGAGCCCTGGGCCTCAAGCACGGCGCGGGAGACGATGTTCTCGCTGGCGATCAGCTCGATGCCGTCCTGCTGGCGGACCATCTCGCCGCCGATGGCGGCGGCGAGCTCGGGGTCGGTGTCGGCGAGGGGGGCGGAGAAGAACCGCGCGATACCGGCGGCGGAGATAAGGTCGGTCATCGTGGGTTCCTTAAACCGGGGCAAGTTTGGCGATGCGCTGACTGTGGCGGCCGCCTTCGAAGCTGCCGGCGAAGAAGGCCTTGAGGATGTCGGTGGCGGTCTCGGGGCCGATGAGGCGGGCGCCGAGGGCGATGGCATTGGCGTCGTTGTGGGCGCGGGAGAGGCGGGCGGTGGTGGTGTCGGCGGCGAGGACGCAGCGGATGCCGGGATGGCGGTTGGCGGCGATCGACATGCCGACGCCGCTGCCGCAGATCAGCACGGCGAAGGATGCCTGCCCGGCCTCGACGGCGCGGCAGGCGGCGTGGGCGAAATCGGGGTAGTCGACGCGGGCGTCACTTGACGTGCCGCAGTCGATGACGGTGAGGCCAAGGGCGGTCAGCGCCTCGAGCACAGTTGGCTTGAGGGGGAAGCCGGCGTGGTCGCAGGCGAGCGCGACGGGGGGGCGATCCTGGGTCATGGGCGGTCTCTTATACCAATCGGCGGAAGAATCCATCGCGCGGGCGACACCCCTGCCCTTCCCGGCGGTTGGCAAGACCGTGTCGCTTCGTCATGGTGCGGCGCGTTCAAACGGGGGAGATCACCATGCGCATTCTCGTGCTCGGCGCCGGCGGCATCGGCGGGTATTTCGGCGGACGGCTGGCGATGGCGGGCGTCGACGTGACGTTCCTGCTGCGCGAACGGCGGGCCGAGGTGCTGGCGCGCGACGGGCTGGTGGTGAAGAGCGAACTGGGTGACATCAACACGCCGGTGAAGACGGTGACCAAGGCGACGGCGAAGCCGGGCTACGACGCCATTCTGCTGTCGTGCAAGGCGTATGACCTCGACGACGCCATCGAGTCGCTGAAGCCGGCGGCCGCGGGGGCGCTGATCGTGCCGCTGCTGAACGGGATGCGGCACCTCGACGCGCTCGACGCGGCGTTCGGGGCGGAGAACGTGGCCGGTGGCGTGGCGGCGATCGGGGTGACGCTCGATGACGACGGCACGGTGCGGCATTTCGGCAAGGGCCAGGGCTATGTGCACGGGCCGCGCTTCCCGAGCCAGGCGGCGCGCTGCGCGGCGCTGATCGAGGAACTCGCCAAGGGCGGGTTCGCGCCGCGCAATAGCGACACGATCATGCAGGACATGTGGGAGAAGTTCATCCTAATCTGCTCGGCGGCCGGCAGCGCCTGCCTGATGCGTGGGCCGGTGGGGGTGATCGCGCAGACCGAGCACGGCATCGGCGTGCTGCTGGAGATGTATGCCGAGTGCGCCGCGGCGGCGGCGGCGGCGGGGTATGCGCCGCGGCCGAAGCACCTGGAGTTCTTCAAGGGGGCCTTCGCCGGCGGCAGCCCGGCCAATATCCCCTCGATGCTGCGCGACCTGCAGCGCGGGCTGCGCGTCGAGGGCGATCACATCGTCGGCGATATGCTGAAGCGGGCGCTGGCGGCGGGGCAGGCGGCGCCAATCCTGCGGGCGGCGTATACGCATATGCAGGTGTACCAGACGTTGCGCGGCTGATGCCTGGCGGCTGGATCATGATCGGTTTAGATTAAACCAATCTTGATCTAGCAAGCCATTGAAGAAAAGCGCGATTCACGCTTTCTGACCGATCAGCCTCAAGCGATCGCGCTCTCGATCATGATTGGTTTAGATTAAACCAATCATGATCTCGCAAGCCATTGAAGACGAGCGCGATTCACGCTTTCTGACCGATCAGCCTCAAGCGATCGCGCTCTAGTGCCGGGCGGCGTAGGGGCGCGTCGGGTAGGGGCGGAAGCCGGCGGCGCGGGCGTAGGCGGCTTCGTATTGGGCGATGTAGCGGCGGATGGCGCGCTCGCGGCGATGCGCGCGCCAAGCAGCACGGATCTCCGGCAAGAACATCAGCACATAAGGCGCGAGCCAGAACTCGATCGCCAGCACGCCCAGGAACCAGTTGAGGTTGAAACTCATCGTCACCGCGTGCGCCGTGATTGACCGGAGCAATATTGCGCCCGGGGGCGGCGGCCAGCAAGGCAATCCGCGTTCATTTCGGCAGCGGCAGGTGGCCGACCCACTCAATCACCCGCGCTCGGGCATCCTCGGCGGCAGCAGGATTTCCGCCGATATGGACGGACATGTCGGCGTTCTGGCTCATCGGCACGTTCTGCATGACGCGGACCGGCTGCGGCGAATCGAAGTCCTGGTAGGCACCGGGATAGCCGATGAGGGTCACCGACGGACCTGTGAGCTTTCGGCAGGGCATGATCGGCGTCCAGTCGTCCGCCTCGCCGATGAGGATGAGCGAGGGCGCGCTGGGCTTCCAGCCGGAGACGTTCGCCGCGGCCTGGCAGTCGGGATAAAGGGCGACGAAGCCGCGAAACAGGCGGCGAGGTATCCCGTCGGCATCTTCGTTCGCCGCCACCGGGGCAGACGCGACGGCGAGGGCGGTGGTGCCGCCATCGGACCAGCCAAGCAGGACAATGCCGCCGGCGGGGGTATCGGGCTGGTCAGACAGCCAGATGGCCGCCGCGATGGCGTCTCCGCGGCGCAGGCCATCGGCTGTGACAGAGCGCTCGCGCACGCGGCATTGCCCGCTCATGCCACGCGTGGCGTAGCTGTCGGGGTAGAGCACGATGTGGCCGGCCTTGAGCAACTCTTCGGTCCATTTGCGCATATGCACGGCAACCGGGCCGGCGCAGCCGTGCAGGGCGATGATCGCCGGTCCGCGCGAGGGCCCGTCGGGGTAATAGATCTCGGCATTCAACGTCAGGCCGTTTGCGCCAGGCACCCGAACTGACCGGGCCTGGACGGGCGTGGCGCAGACAGACAGCGCCAGGAACGCGCAGACGATCAGGAACATTCGCATGGCTAACCTCTAGCACAGCGCCTTGCATTTGCATGCAAGGCGTCTTCTGCATATTGCGTTATCATCACCGGTCGCCAAGGAGACCACGCTCATGACCGTCGGCCGCTTTCCCGTCACCCGCATGCGCCGCAACCGCTATGACGCCTGGACGCGCCGCCTGGTGGCCGAGAACAAGCTTTCGGTCGACGACCTGATCTGGCCGATCTTCATCATCGACGGGAAGAACACGACTACGGACGTGGCCTCCATGCCCGATGTGCAGCGCGTCACCGTCGATCGGCTGGCCGCGCATGTGGAGCCGGCGGCAAAACTCGGCATCCCCGCACTGGCGCTGTTTCCGATGACGCCGACGGAGCGCAAGGACGCCGAAGGAAGCGAGGCGGTCAATCCCGACAACCTGATCTGCCAGGCCGCGCGGGTGCTGAAGAAGGAATTCCCGCAGATCGGGCTGCTCGGCGACGCGGCGCTCGACCCCTACACGGACCACGGCCACGACGGCGTGATCCGCAACGACTACGTCCATAACGATGACACGCTGCTGGTGCTGGAAAAGCAGTCGGTCAACCAGGCGCAAGCGGGGATCGACGTGATCTCGCCGTCGGACATGATGGACGGACGCGTCGGCGTGATCCGCGCGGCACTCGATGGCGCCGGGCTGATCGACACCCGCATCATGAGCTACGCGGCGAAATACGCCTCGGCGTTCTATGGGCCGTTCCGCGACGCGGTGGGCTCCTCGTCCTCGCTCAAAGGCGACAAGAAAACCTACCAGATGGACCCCAACAACACCGACGAGGCGCTGCGCGAGGTTGAACTCGACCTGCTCGAAGGCGCCGACATGGTGATGGTGAAACCGGGGATGCCGTACCTCGACGTGCTCCGACGCGTCCACGAACGCTTCGGCGTGCCGACCTTCGCCTACCAGGTGTCAGGCGAATACGCGATGATCATGGCGGCGGTACGAAACGGCTGGATCGACCATGATCGGGCGATGATGGAAAGCCTGACAGGGTTCAAGCGCGCCGGCGCGGCGGGGGTGCTGAGCTACTTCTCGGTGAAGGCGGCTAAGCTGCTCAGGGAAGTGTAGAAGCAAGGCTCCGCCGACTCAGGGCCATCGAGCGGCTTACGCGGCCTTCGGCCACGGTCCGCTCGATCCCTGAGAACCCCATCCACATACGCGGCTGTGGGTTCGTTCTTCAGTTGCTAACTGCTTTCTTTGCGCCGCAGGCAATCAGCGATAGCGACCGCACGACATTCGGTGCGGTCACAGGGATTTTCTGGGCTTCGCCAGTCACCGCGTCGAGATCGTGGGATTGCGACCGAAGGCAATCGATCCAGCCGAGAGAGTCAAAGGGTTCCAAGGGCCTCGGGGCCCTTGGCCGCCGGAGGCTCTTGCCTTCTAGGCCGTCGTGGCCGCGCATCCCGCGCAAGTGCCTTCGGCTTCGACGGTCGCGCCGGTGACGGTGAAGCCGACGTGTTTGGCGGCGTCGATGAGGGCGTGGGCGAGGTGGTGGTCTTCGAGTTCGGTGACCTTGCCGCAGGTGCGGCAGATCAGGAACTGGGCGGGGTGGCCGTGGCCGTGGCCGTGTTCCTCGACGCAGCCGACGAAGGCGGCGAGGCGTTCGAGGCGATGGACGAGGCCTTGTTCGCGGAGGAAGTCGAGGGCGCGGTAGACGGTGGGGGGGGCGGCGGGGCCGCGGCGTTCACGGAGGCGTTCGAGCAGGTCGTAGGCGCCGGTGGGGCTGTCGCTTTCGAGGATGAGGCCGAGGACCTGGCGGCGCAGGCCGGTGAGGCGGGCGCCGCGCTGTTCGCACAAGGTCTCGGCGCGGTCGAGCAGTGCCGCGGTCCTGGGTGAGAAGTCTTCGCGTGCCGGAGCGGTTTCGCCTGCCATGGGGGGAGCATAGCGGGTAGCGCGGGATTTGGTGAACCCTGATGGCGTTTGCGGTCGACGCGCGGCGGAGGGATAAGGGCGCCGCAGTTCAGGACAGGACCGACGGATGGACCAGGTGCTCGACGCCATTGCCTTCGATGCCAACGGACTCGTGCCGGCGATCGCGCAGCAGCACGATACCGGCGAGGTGCTGATGATGGCGTGGATGAACCGGGAGTCGGTGGCCGAGACGCTGGCGACGGGGCGGGTGTGCTATTTCTCGCGCAGCCGGGGCAAGCTGTGGCGCAAGGGGGAGAGTTCGGGGCAGCAGCAGGCACTGAAGGAGCTGCGGCTGGACTGCGACGGGGATACGATTCTGTTGCTGGTCGATCAGGTTGGCGTCGCCTGCCACACGGGGCGGCGGGATTGTTTCTATCGGGCGGTGCGGGAGGGGGCGCTGGTGGAGATCGCGGAGCCGCTGGTGTCGCCGGATGAGCTTTATGGGCATGGCCACAAGCATGGCTGACGCGGCGCCGGTTACGATCCTCACGGGGTTTCTTGGCGCCGGGAAGACGACCCTGCTGAATGCTCTGGTGCGGCGGCCGGAGATGAAGGGCACGGCGGTTCTGGTCAACGAGTTCGGCGAAATCGGGCTCGACCATATCCTGATCGAGAAGGTGGACGATACCACGGTGCTGCTGCCGTCGGGCTGCCTGTGCTGCGCGGTGAGGGGCGACCTGGTGCGGGCGCTGCGGGATTTGTTGCCGCGGGTTCAGGCGGGGGAGGTCAATCGGGTGGTGATCGAGACGACCGGGCTCGCCGATCCGGCGCCGATCGTGCAGACGCTGATGGGGGATGTCTCGGTGGCGCTGCGCTACCGGCTGGATGGGATCGTCACCGTGGTGGATGCGGTGAATGCGATGATGCAGCTCGACGCCAATGCGGAGGCGGTGCGGCAGATCGCGATGGCGGACCGGATCGTGCTGACCAAGACAGACCTGGCCGCCCCCCCTGCCCCGCTGCTCGATCGCATTCGGGCGCTCAATCCGGGCGCGCCCATCCTGACGGCGACGCGCGGCGTGCTCGATCCGGCGGAGATCCTCGACTGCGGTCTGTTCGATACGTCGGGCAAGATCGGCGATGTGCGGAAATGGCTCGATGATGCCGCGTTCGCCTCCGCGCCGGCCAGGACCACCGATCCGAACCGGCACGACGCGCATATCCAGGCCTTCTGCCTGACCTACGACGAACCGCTGCACTGGCAGGGGGTCGGCACCTGTCTGGAAATGCTGATCGGAACCCGGGGCGAAAGCCTGCTGCGGGTGAAGGGCATCCTCAATCTCGTCGGCCAGGATCGGCCGGTGGCGATCCATGGGGTGCAGCATCTGTTCCACGAACCGGTGCTGCTGGAACGCTGGCCGGAGGGCGACCCGCGGACGAGCCGGATCGTGTTCATCACCCGGGATATCGACCGGGCGACGATCGAGGCGGGGCTGGCGGCGTTCGAGGCGGCGGCAAAAGCGGGGTAAGGAAGGCTCCGCCGGCCAGAGGCCCCGAGGCCCCTGGACCCCCTCACATCTCTCGGCTGTGGATGCGGCCTTCGGTCGCGATCCCACGATTTCGATGGGGAGAGGGGCGAAGCCAGTCAATCATGGGGACTGCCCCTGTCATCGTGCGGATCGCAGGATTGATCGCCTGCGGCGCCAAGGAAGCAGTTACCAACTGAAGGTCATCGATCCAGCCAAGGGAGTTTATGGGTTCCAAGGGCAAGGCCCTTGGCCGGCGGAGCCATCTTCCTAGCCCGCGGCAGCGACTGCCTTGCCACCCGAGAGCCGCCAGATGCGGTTGAGACGTTCAGCGCCGGTGAGGCGGTGGACGATCAGGATGATGGTTCGTTCGCCCGCGCTGTCGTTCAGGGTTTCAAAGAACGAGCGTTCGGTCTCGGCATCAAGGCCGGCGCAGGGTTCGTCGAGGATCAGGATGGGGGCGGGCGAGAGGAGGGCGCGGGCGAGGGCCAGGCGGCGGGCCTGGCCGCCGGAGAAGCGGGCGCCGCCTTCGCCGACCCAGGTGTCGAGGCCGTCGGGGAGGGTTCGCACGGTTTCGTCGATGCGGGCGGCCTGGAGGGCGGCCCAGAGGGCGGTGTCGTCGGCATCGGGTTTGGCGAGGAGGAGATTGGCGCGGATGGTGTCGTCGAAGAGGTGGGTGGTCTGGCTGAGAAGGGCGATGCGGGAGCGGACGTCGGTGGCCGAGAGGGTGGCGATGTCGGTGCCGCCGAGGAGAATCTTGCCTTGCTGGGGGGCGATGACCTTGAGAGCGAGGGCGGCGAGGGTGGATTTGCCGATGCCGGAGGGGCCGATGAGGGCGACGCGGAGGCCGGCGGGGATGTCGAGGCTGACGCCGTCGAAGACGGCGGGGCGGTCGTCCTGCCAGCGGTGGTGGATGGCCTCGAAGCGGAGGGAAGTGCCTTTGGGCAGGGTGGCGGGGGTGGTGGGGTCGGGCACAGGGGGGGCGGATTCGGCGGCGGCGAGCACGCGGGTTGCGGCCGCCGTGGCGTGGCCGGCGAGGACGCCGGCGCGGGGGAGGCCACCGATGGCTTCGAAGGCGGCGACCGCGAGGAAGGCGGCGGCGATCAGACCGGGGTGAAGGCCGGCGGCGATGAGGACGGCGAGGATGGTGGCCTGGCCGCAGAGCATGGCCAGCGCGCCAGCTAGGGCGGCGCGGCGGGAGAGGTCGTGCTGGGCGGCGAGGAGCGTGGCTTCGCGGGCCTGGATGAGGGCGAGCATGCGGCCTTCGGCACCGAAGGCACGGACTTCGCGCAGGCCGGAGAGCGTGTCCAGCGCGGCGACGCGGAGGTTGGCTTCGGCCTCGGTCAGGCGGGTGCCGGCGGCCAGGGTGGTGCGGGCGAGGATGGTGGGGAGGACGAAGGCGGCAAGGCTGAACAGGATGAGCGCGGCGAAGGCGAGGACGAGGCTGGTGCGGCCGGTCAGGATGACGAGCGCGGGCAGCAGCAGCAGGGCGCCGGCGGCGGGGACGAGGATGCGGAGGTACAGGCCGTCGAGCGCCTCGATGTCGTTGACGAGACGGGCCAGGGCGTCGCCGGCGCGGCGGAAGCCGAGGCCGCCGGCGGAGCGGGTGGCGAGGCCGCGGAAGAACCAGACGCGCAGGTCGGCGAGGGCGCGGAACATGGCGTCGTGGGTGGCGAGGCGTTCGAGGTAGCGCAGCAGGACGCGGCTGGTGCCGAGGATGCGTAGCGCCAGGGGGGCGGCGATGAGAGCGCCGCCGGTGGCGATCATCGTGCCGGAGAGGGTCATCATCCCGGCCGCGGCGGCGAGGCCGGCCATGGCGATGAGGCCGCCGAGGAGAAGGCGCAGGCTGCGGCCCTGCCAGAGGCCGATGATGCGCAGCAGCGGGGTCATGGCATCCCCCGGCTTTCAATGGCGCGGCCGGCGCGCAGGTCGATGCGGCGGCCGTTGAAGCTCGCCGCGGCGGTGGCGTGGGTGGCAAGGATGGCGGTGCGGCCGATGGTGAGGCGCTTGAGGCTGTCGAACACTTCGGCCTCGGTGGTGGGGTCGAGATGGGCGGTGGGTTCGTCGAGCAGCAGGACGGGGGCGTTCTTGAGGAAGGCGCGGGCGATGGCGACGCGCTGGCCCTCGCCGCCGGAGAGGCCGTAGCCGCCGTCGCCGATGCGGCTGTCGAGCCCGTCGGGGAGGGTGGCGGCGAAGGCGGTGACGGCGGCGAAGCGGGCGGCGTCCTCGACCTCGGCGTCGCTGGCCTCGGGGCGGGCGAAGCGGATGTTCTCGCGGATGGTGCCGGCGAAGAGGATCGGGCGCTGGCCGATCCAGGCGGTCAGGCGGGCCAGCGCCTCGGGAACGATGGTGGCGATGTCGGCGCCGTTGATGGTGACGCGGCCGGTATCGGGGCGGACGAAGCCGAGGAGGATTTCGAGGACGGTGGATTTCCCGGCGCCCGAGGGGCCGGCGAGGATGATGGTTTCGCCGGCGGGGACGCGGAAACTGAGATGGTCGAGCGCGGGGCCGCGGGTGGGGTCCCAGGTGAGGGAGACGTCCTCGAAGGTGATGGTGACGCCGTGGGCGGTGACGTTGCGGACCGGGAGCGGGGGGGAGGCCGGTGGCAGGGTCGGCAGGTCGGTGAGGGCGGCGGCGGCGCCAAGGGCGTGCATGCGTTCCTGGTAGGCGGCCGCGAGGGTGCGCAACGGCGCGAAGAATTGGGGGACGAGGAGGAGGACAAAAAGGGCGTGGGCCGGGCTGTCGAGCGTGCCGGCGGCGAAAGCGCGGCCGTAGCGGATGGCGATCAGGACGAGGGCGGCGGCAGCGGCGGCGTCGAGCGCCGCCGAGGAGAGGAAGGCGCGGCGGAGGATGCGCATGGTGCGCTGGCGCAACTCATCGGCGGCGCGGCCGATCGCCTGGGCCTCGTCCTCGCCGCGGCCGGCCAGCACGATGGTGGCGATGCCGCGGATGCGGTCGAGGAAACGCGCCTGCAGGCGGGTCATGGCGGCGAACTGGGCGCGGGCGGCCTTGGCGGCGCCGATGCCGGAGAGCGCCATGCCGGCGACCGTGAGCGCGCCACCGCCGACCAGGATGAGGGCGGCGAGCGGGTCGATGAACAGGGTGACGCCGGCGACAAGAGCGGGGGCGGCGACGGCCAGGGTGGAGGCGGCAAGCCAGCGCGAGAACAGGCCGTCAACCGCCTCGATGCGGTCGATGACGATGGCAGCGAGTTCGCCCGAGTGACGCCCGCGCAGCAGCGCGGGTCCGGCGGCGAGCAGGCGGGTCAGGGCATCGGTGCGCAGGCGGCGCCGCGCGGTGGCGCCGGCGTCGAAGGCCGCGCGTTCGGCGAGAAGGCCAAGGCCGGCCTGGACGACGGCGAGGGCGGCGAAGCCCGCGAGGAGGCCGATGACATTGCCGCCAGGACCGAGTGCGGCGCCGAGGGCTCCGGCGGCGCAGGCGGCCTGGGCGATGCCGGCGGCGGCGATGGCGAGGCCGAGGCCGGCCACGCGCATTGTGCCGCGGCGCGCGGTGCGCGACTCGGTGCGTAGCCAGGCGCGGGACGCGGCGGCGTTGGGCTCCATGGCCATCCGGTTTAGCGCATGACGCCAGGATTCCCAGGGGCGCGGGCGGGGATCAGGGCTGCCACGTCAATACATGATGTCGCCGCCGTTGGGCGACAGGGTGGCGCCGACATAGTAGCCGCCATGCGGGCCGGCGAGCAGGAGGGCAGTGGCGGCGATCTCGTCGGCGGTGCCGAAGCGGCCGCTGGGCAGGCGGGCCTTGAAAGCCTCCTGCCACTCGACGGGGTTGCGGCGGACGAGGTCGGTGTCGATCGGGCCGGGGGCGATGGCGTTGACGCGGATGCCGAGCGGCGCGGCTTCCCAGGCGAGCGCCCGGGTGAAGCCGGCGATGCCGGCCTTGGCGGCGCAATAGGGGGTGATGTTGGGGCCGCCCTTGATGCCGAGCTGGCTCGCGATGTTGATGATGCAGCCGCGGCCGCGCGCCTTCATGGCGGGGTAGACGGCCTGGGCCATGAAGAACATGCCCTTGAGATGAACGTCGAGGACGCGGTCGAAATCCTGCTCGGTCATTTCCTCGAAGGGTTTGCGGATATTGGCGCCGGCGTTGTTGAAGAGGATGTCGATCGGGCCGAGGGCGGCGGCGGCATCGGCGGCGAATTGCTTGCCGGCGGCGATGTCGGAAACATCGAGCTGGCGCTGGAAGGCGCGGCGGCCGAGGGATTCGATGTCGCGCACGACCTCGGCGGCGGCGGCGTCATCGTCGAGGTGGCAGAAGGCGATGTCGGCGCCGTTGTGGGCAAACATCAGCGCGGTGGCGCGGCCGATGCCGCGCGAGCCCCCGGTGACGAGGGCGATTTGACCTGTGAGCATGCGAGTCCCCGCTGCGACCTTGAATACCCCGCGACTATAGGGACGGGGCGCCGCGCTGTCGCGGCTTGCCATGGGCCGCGATGGCCGGGAGACTGAGGCGACAGGAAACCGACGGAACCGCCCTATCATGACGACCGAGGCCACCACGCGCGCCGTTCTCTGGCTCGCCCAGTTCGAAAACGCCCTCGCCGACGGCAACTCCGCCGTCGCGACGGCCATGTTCCTGCCGGACGGCTACTGGCGCGACCTCGTCGCCTTCACCTGGAACATCAAGACCTCCGAAGGTGCCGCCGATATCCGCGCCATGCTCGACGCCGTGCTGGCCCGCGTGAAACCCGGCACCTTCCGCATCCAGGGCGAGGCGAGCGAAGACAACGGCGTCACCTCGGCCTGGTTCACCTTCGAGACCGCCGTCGCCCGCGGCAAAGGCCATCTGCGCCTGCGCGGCGGCAAGGCCTGGACCCTGTTCACCACCATGCGCGAACTCAAGGGCCACGAGGAACGCCAGGGCTGGACCCGCGACGAAGGCGTCGTCCACGGCGCCCTCAAGGGCGGCCGACAGACCTGGCTCGAACGCCGCCAAGAGTCCGAAGCCTCCGTCGGCATCACCGACCAGCCCTTCTGCCTCGTCATCGGCGGCGGCCAGGGTGGCATCGGGCTCGGCGCCCGCCTCAAGCAGATCGGCGTGCCTTCCCTCATCGTCGACGCCAACAAACGCGCCGGCGACGCCTGGCGCAATCGCTACAAATCGCTCTGCCTGCACGACCCCGTCTGGTACGACCACCTGCCCTACCTCCCCTTCCCCGACCACTGGCCGGTCTATACGCCGAAGGACAAGATGGGCGACTGGCTCGAGATGTATGTCGGCATCATGGAGCTGAACTACTGGGCCGCCACGGTCTGCAAGGGCGCGTCCTACGACGAAGCCGCCGGGGAATGGACCGTCAACGTCGAACGCGACGGCACGCCCCTCGTCCTCCGCCCCAAGCACATCGTGCTCGCCACCGGCATGTCGGGCGTGCCTGAAATGCCCCGGATCAAGGGGATGGAGACCTTCGCCGGCCAGCAGCACCACTCCTCCGCCCACCCTGGCGGCGACGCCTGGGCCGGCAAGCACTGCATCGTCGTCGGCGCCAACAACTCCGCCCACGACATCGCTGTCGACCTCTGGGAACACGGCGCCGCCAGCGTCACCATGCTGCAGCGCTCCTCCACCCTGGTCGGCCGCGCCAGCACGCTGCGCAAGAACGGCGACGCCGGCCTCTACTCCCAGGCCGCCGTCGACCGCGGGCTCGGCGTCGACGACGCCGACCTCACCGTCGCCTCCCTGCCCTACGCCCTCTGGCCCGCCGCGCAGAAACCCATCTGGGACAAGATCCGCAACGACGACGCCGAGTTCTACGCCCGCCTCGAAAAAGCCGGCTTCAAACTCGACTTCGGCGACGACGACAGCGGCCTCTCGCTGAAATACCATCGCCGCGGCTCCGGCTACTACATCGACGTCGGCGGCTCCGAACTCGTCGCCAACGGCCAGATCGCGCTCCGCAGCGGCGTCGTCACCACCGAAATCAAGCCCCGCGCCATCGTGCTCTCGAACGGCGAAGAACTCCCCGCCGACCTCATCGTCTACGCCACCGGCTACGGCTCGATGAGCGGCTGGGCGGAAATGCTGATCTCCGCCACGGTCGCCGAAAAAGTCGGTATCTGCTGGGGCCTCGGCTCAAACACCGCCAAAGACCCCGGCCCTTGGGAAGGCGAACTGCGCAACATGTGGAAACCCACCCGCCAGGACGGCCTGTGGTTCCACGGCGGCAACCTGGCGCAGTCGCGGCACTACTCGCGCTACCTCGCACTGCAACTCAAGGCCCGCTTCGAAGGTATCGAGACGCCGGTGTACGGGATGCCGGTGGTCCATCATCCGCGGTGAGGGAAGGTAAGGAAGAGCCTCCGGCGGCCAAGGGCCGAGAGGCCCTTGGAACCCTCAACTTCTCTCGGCTGGATCAGCGGCCTTCGGTCGCAATCCCACGATCTCGATGGGGAGACTGGCGAAGCCGATAAGATAATGGGACCGCACAGAGGTCTGTGCGGTCCCATTGGTTGTTGCCTGCGGCGCTAAGAAAGACGTTAGATCGTGATTGGTTTAGATCAAACCAATCACGATCTAGTAACCTATTGAAGAAGAGCGCGATTCACGCTTTCCGACCGATTGGCCTCAAGCGATCGCGCTCTAGCAGCTGAAGGCTATTGCTCCAGCCGCGTCAGGTAACGGGTTCCAAGGGCAAAGCCCTTGGCCCGCGGAGCGCCTTCTCTTCCTTAATTCAACCGCCGCCCGTCGTTTGCCGGCACCAGTTCCGGGTGTTCGAGAACGATGCGTGGGGCAGCCGGTGTGGGGGCGGCAGCGCGGACGGAGGAGTTGGCGGCGCGGAGGAGGCTGGCCACGAAGGAGCGGCCCCAGACGACGGGGGAGCGGTGTTCGATGGCTTCCCACAGCGAGCGCCAGCGGGCCTGGCGTTCGGAGAGACCCATGCGGAGGGCTTCGTCCATGGCGTCGGCCATGGCGTCGGAGTCGTGGGGATTCACGAGGAGGGCGGCGTCGAGTTGGCGGGCGGCGCCGGCGAAGCGGGAGAGGACGAGGACGCCGGGGTCGGCGGGGTTCTGGGCGGCGACGAATTCCTTGGCGACCAGGTTCATGCCGTCGCGGAGCGGGGTGACGAGGCCGACGCGGGCGATGCGCATGTAGCCGGCGACGGCGGGGCGGACGGTGGCTTTGGAGAGCAGGCGGAGCGGCACCCAGTCGGGCTCGCCCATGTCGGCGTTGAGACCGCCGGATTCGTGATCGAGGTCGTCGCGCAGTTCGCGGTAGCTGACGACCTCCTTGCGGGAGACGGCGGCGACCTGGAGGAGGGTGACGTTGCGGCGCCAGTCGTCGTGTTTCTCGAGCAGGCGGCGGTAGCCGTAGAGGCGCTGCATCAGGCCCTTGGTGGGGTCGAGCCGGTCGATGCCGAGGATCAGCTTCTGGCCGAGCAGGCTGGCCTTGAGCCGCTGGCAGCCTTCGGATTGCTCCATTTCGGCGGCCATGCGGGCGAAGGAGTGGGCTTCGATCTCGACCGGGAAGACACCGAGGCGGACGCGGCGGCCGCCGACCGAGAGCGTGGTGGCGGAGACGCGGACGGCGCCGGCGAGGACCTGGGCGGCGGCGGCGAAGTTGGCCATGTCGTTGTCGGTCTGGAAGCCGATGAGGTCGGCCGCCAGCAGATCGCGCACCAAGCCGCCGACTTCGGGGGCGGAGCTGATGACATCGGGCGAGGCGAAGGGGATGTGCAGGAAGAAGCCGACCGGGTTCTTCACGCCGCGGGCGCGCAGGGCGGCGGCCATGTGTAGCAAATGGAAGTCGTGGATCCAGATGAGGTCGCCGGGCTGCAGGAGGGTGGAGAGCTGGGCGGCGAAGCGCTCGTTGACGGCGCGATAGACGCGGGCGTCGCGGCGGTCGAACTTCATCAGCTCGGACATGGTGTGAAGCAGCGGCCACAACATGCCGTTGGAGAAGTTGTTGTAGTAGCGCTCATGCTCCTCAGGCGTGAGGTCCATGGTCGCGTAGTCGACGGCGCCGGCGCTTTCAACGCGCGGCTCGGCGGACTGGGCGTCGGGCGAGACCGCGCCGCTCCAGCCGAACCAGAGGCCGCCGCGCTTCTCCATCAGTCCATCAAGCGCCACCGCGAGCCCGCCGGCCTGTTGGCCGGACGAGGGCAAAGGCACCCGGTTCGAAACGACAACCAGGCGTGTCATCGGACGTCCCCCGAGGCGAAAATCGTTCATGAGGGAGAGGCTGACGCAGACTCATGGCGAGATAACGGCAGAACGCGCCACATTCAGAAAAAAATCGCGAGGAGGGGAAAGTTGAGGAAGGGCCTCCGGCGGCCAAGGGCCCCGAGGCCCTTGGATCCCTTTACCTCTCTCGGCTGGATGAACTGCCTTCGATCGCGATCCCACGATCTCGCCGTGGACACTGGCGAAGCCCAGACATCCTCGCTTCCGCACAAGCGGCGTGCCGCGTCCAAGTGTTGATTGCCTGCGGCGCTAAAAAAGGGGTTAGCGGCCGATGGTCGGTGATCCAGCCGAGAGAAGTGATGGGTTCTTAGGGCCTCTCGGCCCTAAGCCGGCGGAGCCTTTCTTACCCCTCTGGCCAATGTCGCTCAGCGGTGGAATGCTGGCCGGCATGGACAAGACCCTCGCCGAAACTTTGACCGGGTGGCGCCGGCATTTGCATGCACATCCTGAGCTGTCGCTGAAGGAGAGCAAGACCGCGGCCTTCGTCTGCGCGAAGCTCACCGAGCTTGGGGTGCCGTTTGTCGCCGGAGTCGGCGGCACGGGTGTGGTGGCGACGATCTCGCGGGGGGCGTCGAACCGGTCGGTCGGCTTGCGGGCGGACATGGATGCGTTGCCGATTAACGAGGCGACCGGGCTCGATTATGCGTCGACCAATCCGGGGGTGATGCATGCCTGCGGGCATGACGGGCACACGACGAGCCTGCTGGGGGCGGCGGCGTTGCTGTCGCGGTCGACGGATTGGAGTGGGACGGTTCAGCTGGTGTTCCAGCCCGCCGAGGAGGGGTATGGCGGGGCGATGAACATGATCAAGGATGGTCTGTTCGAGCGTTTCCCGATGGAGAAGATCTACGGCTACCACAACTGGCCGGGCCTGGAGGCCGGGACAGTGGCGGTGCATGACGCGGCCTGCATGGCTGGCGGCAGCCGGATTTCGATCACGATCGAGGGGCATTCTGGCCATGGCGCCATGCCGCATCTGACGCGCGACCCGATGGTGGCGGCGGCGCATATGATCGTGGCGCTGCAATCGGTGGTGGCGCGCAATGTCGACCCGCTCGACAGCGCGGTGGTGTCGATCTGCGCCATCGAGGGGGGCAATGCGGGTAACGTGATCCCGCAGCGGGTGATGCTGAAGGGCACTTCGCGCTACTTCAACGAGAAAACCTGGAAGGTGCTGGAGGAGAGTGTCGGGCGTGTGGTGCACGGGGTGGCGGCGACGTTCGGCATGAAGGTCGATTACGACATGCCCTATGGCATCGGGGCGACGATCAACCACAAGGCGGACGCCGACCTGGCCGCCGAGGCGTGCGCGGAGAGCGGGATTCCCGTGCGGCGCGACCTGCTGCCGGCGATGACGGGGGAGGATTTCTCCTGGTTCCTGCGCGAGCGGCCCGGCGCCTTCGTGTGGATCGGCAACGGGCCGGCGGAGCCGGGCAAGGAGTTGCACAACGACCGCTATAACTTCAACGACGAGATCCTGCCGAATGCGGCGGGGTTCCTGGCGGGGGTGGCGAAGCGGGCGCTGCGCGGGTAGGCGCGGGACGCGCGGCTGACGGCAGGGGGGATCGATCGGAGCGGGGCGGGAGAGCGCGATGTTGGCTGGACTGCGGACCGACCCGATGGGTTGGGTGATCGGGCGGCTCAGGTGGCTCACGGGCGGTGGCGACGGCATGCCGCGGCCGGATGAGCTCGGCAAGGAGCTGACGCAGCAGGCCGCACGGGCGCGCTACATGCCGTTGGAACTTGACGAGCTGATGCGGCGCCATCCGTCGCATCCGCAACCGCTGATCGAGTTCACCAATGTGTTGCAGGAGGCCGGGAAGTGGGAGGAGCTTGCCGCCGCCACGCAAGCACTGCGGCGGTTGTTTGCGTCCCAGGCCCACGGCTACATCCTTGGCTGCACGGCGCTGCGCCGGCTGGGTCGCCACGAGGAGGCCGAGCCGCTAGCGATCAGCGCCATGCTGCGCTTTCCCCGGGCCCGGTCGGCGTTCGAGTCCTATGCCTATTGCGCGAGCGACCGGGGCGACTGGCCAGAGGCCGAGCGGCGCTGGACCACGGCGGCGCGGCGCTTTTCGAACTGGTCCTGGGCGCGGCTGATGTGGGCGAATGCGCTGTTCCAGATCGGCCGGCGCGACGAGGCCGATGCCATGCTGGCCGCCGCGGTGCAGACCTGGCCGGAGGAGTGGGTGGTTTGGCTCTCCTACGGTGATATGGCGACGAGACTGGGACACTGGCCCGAGGCGGTGCGGCGCTGGCGCGAGGCCCGCGCGCGGTTTATCGAGCGGCCTGAACCGTTCGCGCGCCTGACCGAGGCGCTGGTCGGGGCGGGTGAGATCGCCGAGGCGGAAGCCTTGATTGCCGAAGGCTCGTTCCTGTTTCCCCGCCATCCCGGCATCCTCGCCGCGCGCACGAAGGTGAGCGAGGCCGGCGGCGACCCTGGGCCGCTGCCGGGGTGAGCCGGTCGGGGTTCGCCCGCAGGTGGGGACCTGATAGGGTTTGCAGCGCGTCGGCAGCGGGCCGGCAGCGCAGGGCGAAGGGGAGATGACCATCATGAGCGTGCACAAGGGCGCCTGTTTCTGCGGTGCGGTCGAACTGGAATGCTCCGGCGAGCCGTTCATGATGGGGTATTGCCATTGCCGCTCCTGCCGGTCGTGGTCGGCCGGGCCGGTGAATGCGTTCACGCTGTGGAAGCCGGAGACGGTGAAGGTGACGAAGGGCGCCGAGCATATCGGCATGTTCGCCAAGACGCCGGCGAGCGAGCGGCAGTTCTGCAAGCTGTGCGGCGGGCATCTGATGACCAATCATCCTGCGGGCGGGTTCGTCGACGTGTATGCGGCGACGCTGCCGGATGTGGTCTTCGCGCCGGCGATCCATGTCCACTACGGCGAAACGGTGCTGCCGATGAAGGATGGGCTGCCGAAGTTCAAGACGTCGCCAGGGGCGAAGGCGGAGATGGTCGCGGAGTAGCCTGTGGTCGTCGAGTGCGTGCTGTTCCGGCTGCGGGCGGGGGTCTCGGATGCGACGATCGATCCGGCACCGTGACTGATGCAGCGCTACACTGTTGCGGCTGAAACCGAAATGGAGTGAACCGATGGCCGACCTCAAGATCACGCTGACCTGCGCGGACTATGCCCGCGTCATGCCGCTGGCGACGGGGGCGGTGAAGCCGGAGGGGATCGAGCTCACCATGCTGCTGGGCGATTCCGGGTCGTGGCCGAAGCGGGCGAATGCGCTCAGCCGGGCGGCGCGGGATCCGGAGGTGGATGGGGGAGAGTGGTCGTGCGCGCAGCATCTGTATTCGGTGGACAAGGGCGAGCGGATGAATATCGGACTGCCGGTGTTTCCGCTGCGCAATTTCACCGCGCGGGACATCTATGTGCGCAAGGGCGGGCGGATCAAGACAGTCGCGGATCTCAAAGGCGGGCGTGTCGGGTCCTATTCGTATACGGCGTCGGGGAGCATCTGGTACCGGCATTTCCTGCGCCATGTCGGCTTGCCGCCGGAGAGCCTGACCTGGTGGATCGGCAATATCGATGCGCCGTGGTCGGCGCCGTTCGACGTGAAGCTGCCGGACGGGGTGCACAAGGCGCCGGCGGACCGGTCGCTGTCGGACATGCTGCTGGCCGATGAGCTTGACGCCATTCTCTCGCCGCCGCGGCCGGAGCGGTATCATCCGGTGGACGGGCCCATCGGGCGGCTGTTTCCGGAGTTTCGTTCGGTCGAGGAAGCGTATTTCCGAGCGACCGGGGCGTTTCCGCCGCAGCATCTGATCGTCATCCGGCGCGCGCTGTGGGAGGCGCATCCGTGGATCGCCAAGTCGCTCACCGATGCGTTCGCGCGGGCGGAGGCGATGTTCAATGCCTCGATCCGCGGGTTCCCCTACGCGACGCCGTGGCTTGAGGAGGAACTGGAGAAGACGACGGCGGTGATGGGGGCGGATTTCCATCCGGTCGGGTTTGCCGAGACCCGCGACCAGATGGATGCCTTCTGCGCCGAGGCGCACCGGATGGGGTTCACCGGGCGGCGGGTGACGCCGGAGGAGTATTTCGCGGAGTTTCTCGCGGGCTAGCGGAATGGCGTGATCCGGGCGCCGAGCCAGTAGCCGCAGATGGTGGCGAGCAGGCAAAGCAGGACGGAGCCGGCGATGTTGGCCAGGGCGCCGGGGTAGTTGCCGACGCGCAGCAGGTCCCAGGTCTGCAGGCTGAAGGCGGAGAAGGTGGTGTAGCCGCCGCAGAAGCCCGCCATCAGGAAGGCGCGCATCGCCGGCGGCGCCGGGACCGGGCCGTGCGGCAGGGTGCCGGTGGCGATGAAGCCTATAATGAAGCTGCCGAGGACGTTGATGATCAGCGTGCCCCAGGGGAAGGCCTCGCCCCACAGGCGCGCGGCGCCGAGCGCCGTCCAGTAGCGCGCCATGCTGCCGATGGCGCCGCCGAGGCCTACCCACAAGGAAACCAGGAACATGCCGCCCTCCGTCAGGCGGGCTTAGCAATCCTCGCGGGAGCCGTCGAGATCATGGGTTTGCGGGGCGGATGAAGCTGGTATGGTCAGTGACATGTCAACCTATGACCCACTCGCTCCACGATGAGCGACGCCCCTGCCCGCCCCCTCACCGACCAGGCAACCGCCCGCATCCGGGCGGAGATCCTCGCCTGCACGCTGCCTCCGGGCATGACGCTCAGCGAAACCATGCTCGTGGCGCGCACCGGCCAGGGCCGCGCGCCGATCCGCGCCGCCCTCGCCCGGCTCGGCGACGAAGGCCTGGTGCAGGCGCTGCCGCGGCGGGGCTGGGTGGTCAGCCAGGTGTCGATCCGCGACGTCCACGACGTGTTCGACCTGCGGCAGATGCTGCCGCCCGAAACCGCCCGCCGCGCCGCCGGCGCCTATCGCGCCGGCGATGCCATCGCAATGCGCATCGAAACCCTGGCGGAGACCTGCATGACCGCGATCGGAACCACCCTGATCCAGGCCGATCGCGCATTCCACGCCGCCATCGCGACCCTCGCTGGTAATCGTCGCCTCGCCCACACCATCACCGGCCTGCTCGACGACAGCCAACGCATGCTGAACCTTTGCCTCGGCCTTGGGCGCGGAATCGAACTGAAACGCGAACACGCGGCCCTGCTCGCTGCCCTCGTCGACCACGACGGACAGGAAGCGGCGGCGATCATGGCGGAATGCGTGGCGGCGACGCGAGGACTCGTTCTGTCGGCACTGACGGGGCCAGGGTCGCCGTTGACGATCTGAAGGGAAGTGCCTCCGGCGGGCAAGGGCCCCGAGGCCCTTGCAACCCTTTGACTCTCTTGGCTGTGGCGATGGCCTTCGGTCGCGATCCCTCGATCTCGATGAGGAGAGTGGCGAAGCCCATGAAATCCATGCGACCGCACGATGGTCAGTGCAGTTCGCCGGATTGATTGCCTGCGGCGCGAAGAAAGACATTCGCAGCTGAAGAACGACAATCCAGCCGCGAGAGTGGATGGGGTTCTCAGGGATCGAGCGGACCGTGGCCGAAGGCCGCGTAAGCCGCTCGATCCCTGAGCCGGCGGAGCCTTGCTTACTTGCCTTTCAGCACGTCCCTGATCGCGTCTTCCATGATGGAAAGCCCACGGTCGATTTCGGCTTCGGTGGTGGTCAAAGGAGGGGCGACGCGCCAGACGGCGGACATGTTGCCGGCTGAGGAGGAGCCGGAGATGTTCATGCTGAGGCCGAGTTCCATGGCGCGTTCGGTGATGGCACGCCCGGTGGCGGCGTCGGGTTCCTTGGAGTGGCGGTCTTTGACCAGTTCGACGCCGAGGAGGAGGCCGATGCCGCGGACGTCGCCGATGATTTCGTAGCGTTGCTGGAGGGTTTCGAGGCCGGCGCGGAGGCGGGCGCCGATGCGTTCGGAGCGTTCGCCGAGGTTTTCCTCTTCCATGACTTCGATCATGGCCAGGCCGACTTCGGCCGGGAGGGGGTCGGAGACGTGCGAGGTGACGTGGACGAAGCCTTTGGCGTGGCAGTCGGCTTCGATGTCGTCCGACGTGATGGTGGCGGCGAGGGCCAGGCCGCCGCCGAGGGATTTGGAGAGGGTGAGGAAGTCGGGGGTGACGCCCATGCGTTCGAAGCCGAAGTTGGTTCCGAGGCGGCCGAAGGAGGTCTGGGCTTCGTCGAGGATGAGTTTCATGCCGCGTTGTTCGGCTTTTTGCTTGAGCTTGGGGAAGTAGCCGTCGGGGGGGACGATCATGCCGGCGGTGCTGAGGACGGGTTCGGCGATGACGGCGGCGCCGGCGCCGGAGGACTGGGCGTCGACCATTTCGAAGCCGACGTCCATGCAGGTGGTGTCGCAGGTGCCGGAGCAGTGGCGGATGGGGCAGCGGTAGGCGTTGGGGGCGGGGATGGCCATGGTGCCGGGCATCGAGGGGCCGTAGCCCTTGCGGGCGGCGCCTGTGTAGGTCGAGGCGGC
>Ga0164296_1000913_pt1 | contig 33197 bp, 36 predicted proteins | sample GEODES057metaG_FD_113533 | JGI IMG/M metagenome (GOLD analysis project Ga0164296, IMG submission 113533) | Dystrophic lake water microbial communities from Trout Bog Lake, Wisconsin, USA - GEODES057 metaG | ecosystem: Environmental > Aquatic > Freshwater > Lake | place: USA: Trout Bog Lake...
CTTAGCCTCACGCGCTAGCCACAAAGAGGCACGAAAAGGCACCAAGAAAGCCTGGATCAATCGACCCGCGCCTTCCCGTTTCGCTCTCCGCGGCTTTCCCTGCTCCTTGCTCCCTTACCCGTTCTCCTGCGCGCCCCGCGCCTTCCCTTCTCCCTTCTCCTTGCCCCTTTCTCCTGCGCAAAGCGCCTCCCTTCTCCAGCGCACTTCGCGCATACCGCCTTTCCGGTAGTCAAAGCAGGCCCTTCAAGTCGCTAGATGCTTGCAGGTGCCCGGCCGCCAAGCTGTGCTGAAGCAGCACCATGAAAAACTTATCTGATGTTGCCAAACAGATCAGAGAGTTCCGAGACGCGAGAAACTGGGCCCAGTTTCATAATCCAAAAGACATGGCTATCGCGATCTCGATTGAAGCCAACGAACTCTTGGAGCTGTTTTTGTGGAAGACTCGACCCACTGTTGCCCACTGAGGTACGGATCTTTGCCAAGGTGGGGTTGGATGACATCTTCGGCGTCAAGAGCGGCCTCGAGCGAGGGGCCCGCCAAAGCGCCGTAAACAAGATCAACCGCAAACACGTCGATTTCCTACTCGTGCGGGCCACTGACCTCGTGCCGTTGGCCGGGATCGAACTAGACGACAGCTCGCATGAAGCCGAGGACCGCAGGCAGCGCGACGTCTTTGTCGACGCCGTCTTCAAAAGTGGCGGGATTCCTCTCCTCAACGTTCCTGCGCAAGAGTCCTACAATCCGGCCGTACTGAAGTCCAAGGTCGCAGCGCTCTTGTCGTAGCCCGTGCGCATGCGCATACAGCCTCCTTACGTCGGCTACTACTAGGGTAGGAGTCTCGGTTGGTCTCCTCTGAACTTCGATGCTGGAAGTTGAACGTTGAAGGCTCGATGTTCGCCCGGGTTTCGTTCGACTCCTCGACTTTGCGTGCCCTCGCCTGCTTCTCCCATGACTCCTTTCACCCTCCCCTCCGACTATTCCCGCATCAAGCGGGTGAGAAGTTTCGATGAGCTGGTCGCGACGCCGTTTGGGAGCGGGGTGAATGCGCTCTGCTGGGAGCGCTCGCTGACTGGGGATTTTGGCGAAGTGGTACGCACGCTTGGTGAGGGGGAAGGAGTCACCGTGCTCGACGAGGCGCGGTTGCTGGCCCTGCCCGTGAGCCCGGCCGGGCGGGCGGCCATCGGCGTCATGATCGAGGACCAGCGGCGGCTGCGGGATCTGGCGCTGGATCCGGTGCTCAACTGCATCGAAGGCTATCCGCGGGATGAGGACGCCGGGATTGTTTCCACCGACGTCTATTCCTTCCACGCGGACAGCGCGCCGGTCGAGACCGACACCTGGCTTTGCACGTACCACGGGGCAGCGAGCGAGGGACTCCGCAACAACGAGGCCCGACGCCATGTGGACATCCCCGAGACCCGCGCCCGGCTGCTCGCAAGCTACGGCGGAACCGATGACGACGGCTTTCTGGAATACCTGCGGGAACATAGCTACGATCTCCACTATGCTCCGGCCCCGTCGGCCCGGCCGTTTTCCTTTGGCGTGGGGCACCTCTGGCGCATCGCCGTGGACTACCCCGGCAGTCCCGTCCCGCCGTGCCTCCACCGCGCGCCTGCCGCCCTGCCCGGCCAGCCGCCACGATTGCTGCTGATCAGCTGAGGGGTCCGGGAGGTGGCACGCATTGCCCCCAATGCGTTGGCTTGCCCGCCATAGGCTCGGCGAAGGCGGGTCGGCTCCGTCCGCGACTAAGCTCGGGCAGAGTCGCTAAGCGCGTTGAGGGCAACGCGCTCCACCTTCAACTCCTCGCATTCCGCCGGTGAATTCGCAGTCAACTGGATGAGTCCGGATAAGGCCCCATGTCGCAGAGGTCCCCGCTTCGAACCCAGTAAGGTCCACCTTTCACCCGCGCCGGGAACCCGCCGGCCATCGCTCGGTCAGTGATCCGGGTCATCGCACGTCAATCCTCACTCCCAAAATCATCTCCCATGAAAGCCAGCACCACCAACCAGACCCGCGGCACCGTCTATATCATCAAAGGGGAGACCAAGGTCGCCGTCGGCAAGCTCACCCGCGACCGTCTCCTCCAGGCCAAGGGGCGCGCCCAGGAAATCGTCGGCAAGCTCCAGAAGGCCGTGGGCGCAAAGCAGAAGTCCGAGGGGAAGTGATTGGCGAAGGTCGAGGAGGCGAACGGTCGAGGAGTCGAGTGGGCGCGGCGGGCGGGTGATTCTGCCGCCCAGCAGGACCCTCTGCATCAGCCCATCAACCCTTCGACCGCTCGACTCCAGCGCGATGTATGTTCAGCCGGCCGCGCATTCCTCGTTTGCCACGCGCGAGGACTCCGTCATCCGTGCTCGGCGTGAAACTCAGCGAAGCCATCGCCTCCACCCGCAGCTACATCGACGCCAACTGGGAAAAGACTTTCCGCTCTTCCCGCGAGGAGACCGCCAAGGAGATTCCCCTCCCGCGGCCGCATACCGTGCCGTCCACGGATCCGACCATGTGGCTGTTTTTCTACTGGGACACCTACTTCACCAACCTCGGGCTGATCCGCCAGGGCCGTTTCGACCAGGCCCTCAACAACGCCGAGAATATCATCTATCTCATCGAGCGCGTCGGCTTGGTGCCCAACATCTCCGTCAAGATCGCCCTCAACCGCTCCCAGGTGCCGGTGGCCACGGTGCTCTTCGCCGAGATCTACCAGCACACAAAGGACAAGGCCTGGCTCGCCCGCGCCTACGCGGCGGTCACCAAGGAATACGCCTTCTGGATCGCGTTGCGCACCGCGCCCAATGGCCTCGCCACCTCCGGCACCCAGGCCGACCCGGTCACGCTCGCCAATTTTTACGACGTCATCAAACACCGGCTCCGCGACATCCCCGGCGAACCCGTCGCCCGGCTCGTCTACCTCAAGCACAAGATGGCCGAGTGCGAGACGTGGGATTTCAACCCGCGCTTCAACCAGAAGGCGGCCGACTTCAACCCGGTCGACACGAATGCCATCCTGTTCCAGGTTGAGACGCTCGCCGGTGACTTCGCCCGCGAACTCGGCCTGCCCGCCGAGGAGTCGCTCTGGCGCGAACGCGCCACCCGGCGCCGCCAGCTCGTGGACAAATATCTCTGGAACGAGGCCAAGGGCTTTTATTTCGACTACGACTGGGCGAATGGCCGGCAGGGCACGGTGGTCTCCGCCGCGCCGTATTTCGCGCTCTGGTCGGGCATCTGCTCCGACGCCCAGGCGGCGGCCCTCGTGCGCAACCTGCCGCTCGTCGAGCGCGCCCATGGCATCATGACCTGCGCCGAGGGCAGCAACACGTCCGTCAACACCTACCAGTGGGATGCCCCCAACGCCTGGCCGCCGCTGCAGACCGCGGCGATCCTCGGGCTTGTCCGCCACGGTTATTCCGCCGACGCCAAGCGCATCGCGGAAAAATACGTGATGACCTGCGCGCGCAACCTCGCGGCCACCGGCCAGCTCTGGGAAAAGTACAACGCCCTCACCGGCGGCATCGACGTGGCCGACGAGTACAAGATGCCCCACATGATGGGCTGGACCGCCGGCGGCTGCATCCATGCGTGCGAGGTGTTGGAACAGCAGTAGGCGGAAAGCTTTGGGCGGCAGGCTTATTGTTAGCCGCAAAGAGGCGCAAGAGAGCCCGAGCCGTGCAGGTAGGGCGGCGTCTTTGACCCGTCCACTCCCGGCTTCTTTCTCCTCCGCACCGCGCCTGGCCTTCCCTGCTCCCTTCTCCCTGCTCCTTTCGCCCGCGCACCGCGCGGTGCGCGTCGCGGCAGTTCAAACGTGACCCGCTGGGATCGGACCGCTCTACTGAGCGCGTGACCCGCCCCTTTGCCGCCCTGGCCGCGTTGGCCCTCTGCGTTCCGGGAAGCGAGGCTGTGCCGGTGGCGCGCAGGCCCGGGCAGTATCTTTCCCCGCCGGACAGCGTGACGCTGTTTCCGTTTGTGGATCTGGCCCAGGACACCGCCCGGCAGGTCATCGTTGACCGCGAGGCCGGGCAGTACCTCGGGCACCCGAGCACCGTTCTCCTCGAGGATGGCCGCACCCTCCTGTGCGTCTACCCGAAGGGCCACGGCAAGGGGGCCATCGTCCTGAAGCGCAGCACCGACGGCGGGCTCACCTGGTCGCAACGCCTGCCTGTGCCGGAAAACTGGGCGACTTCGCTCGAGACGCCTACGCTGCATCGCGTGGTGGACGCGGCGGGCCGGAAACGCCTGATCCTCTGGTCGGGTCTTTATCCCGCGCGACTTTCGGTGTCCGAGGATGACGGCGCGCGCTGGACACCCCTTGCGCCCGCGGGCCGCTGGGGCGGCATTGTGGTCATGGCCAGCGTCGCCGCGGTGCGCGGGGCGCCCGGTCATTACCTGGCCTGGTTCAACGACGATGGCTCCACGTTCGATGGCCGGAAGAAGCCGGCCACGCCGCCCCTTTATCAGATCTACCAGGTCGCCTCGGCCGACGGAGGACTGACGTGGAGCGCGCCCCACCCGATCGCGATCTCGGCAGAGTTGCGGCTCTGCGAGCCGGGGTTTGTCCGCTCGCCCGATGGGAAGCAGATGGCGCTCCTGCTGCGCGAGGATTCCCAGCGGCATTTCTCACAGGTCATTTTGTCCAATGATGAAGGCGCCACGTGGACCGCACCCCGACCGCTCGGCATCGGCCTCATTGGCGATCGCCATACCGCGGCCTATGCCCCGGATGGCCGCCTCGTGGTCGCGTTCCGCGACAGCAACCGCGGTTCGCCGACCAACGGGGATTGGTGCATCTGGGTCGGCACCTACGACGACCTGGTCCAGGGCCGGCTGGGACAGTACCGCGCGCGGTTGATGCATAATACCTGGGGCTGGGACTGCGGCTATACGGGCCTGCAAGTGCTGCCCGACGGCACGTTCGTCGCCATCTCCTACGGCCACTGGGCCGATGCCGCAGAGCCGTATATCGTCGCGGTGCGCTTCAAGCTCACCGAACTCGACGGGCGGCTCGGGAGCACGGAGCATCCGGCACCCTCCGCGCGGTGAAGGCGAAGCGGCGGGTTTTTGACCCGGAGGCCACGGAGGCCACGGAGGCCACGGAGAACGGGAGGCCGTACGGCAAAGGAAGCGACCTCATCGGAACTCCCTTCTTGTTGCTCCCTTCACCCGCGCTAGCGCCTTCTTGGGCCTCCTTGTGGCCAACCGCCGCGGATCAGCGCGGACCGGCAGGCGGGGTGCCGCGCCGCTTCCGGCGCGCAAGGGCGAGAATCCCCAGGGTGGCCGCACCCGGCAGCCCCATTTCCAGGATCAGGACCTCGACCAGGCTTCGCTCATAGCGACCGGAGAGATTGATCGGGCGACGGGGCGGCGGCGGGGCGGCTTTGACCGACGCATGGGCATGCTCGTATTTCAGTCGGGCCAGCTGGCCTGCGAGGGTGTTCAGGTGCACCCGCTCGGCCCAGGGTGTTCGCTCGAGCTGAAGCAGGACCAGGGCCACGGCGAAGAGCGCCATGGCGATGCACAGGGCCCGAAACAGATGGGTCATGGCTCCTCTCCTTTGGCCGCATCCATCGCGGGGCCCGGCTTGCGCCTCAGCCTTGTCCATACCCAACCCAGGTGCATCGCGATGTGCACACCGATCATCACGGTGAGCCCTGTGGCACTCATGTTATGCAGCACCATCCAGAAACGACTCGGCACCCATGGCAGGCCCATTGAGGGCAGAGCCTGCTGCGAAACCAGCAGCCCCGACAGGATCGTCAGCACAAACAAAACGAACAGCAGCGCGTCCCAGATGTGATTGAAACGAACCTCCGCCGGCAGCCGGGAAAAGACCTGCCGCGTCGTCCGGATGATCCAGCTCCAGTTAAAGACCAGGTGCGTCACCACGACGGCCACGAGCGCAAGGCTGGTCCACTCATGAAAGAACACCCCCGTGGCATGCGGCATCGCGGAGAAGACAAAGGCCACAAACAACAGGGCGTCCCATCGCAACTTGAAAGAGTCAGACACCGGTGCTGGAGAGGGCGCGGCCATCGTCGGGCCCGAGCCGAACAGAAGACCGAAACAACCAGAAGCCGAATGTGCGGCATCTCCTCGGAATCGGGATTTGACCTTCGGGTGAGTTGAATGCCGCGCTGACCCACTGCCTCCTTTACTTCCATTCTCCAGCCGAGGCAGATTGTTCCCCAGCCACCCATGCACCGTTTTCTTGCCGCCCTGCTGTTCACCTTCTCCGTCGCCGTCTCCCGTGGCGCCGATGCGCCAGCCGCCGCGTCCTCCTCCCTGCCCGCTGCTCCTTCGTCTCCTAGCCTTTCCCCTGCTCCCTCGCCCCGTCACCCTTTGACGTTTGTCCTCGTCCACGGCGCCTGGGGCGGTGGATGGCAGTGGAAGAAGGTCGACGCGCTGCTGACGGCGGACGGCCACACGGTCTATCGGCCGACGCTCACCGGACTCGGCGAGCGCGTTCATCTTGCGAGCCCTGATATCTCGCTCACCACCCATATCACGGACATCGTGAACGTCATCCTCTGGGAGAACCTCCACGACGTCGTGCTGGTCGGCCACAGCTACGGAGGCATGGTCATCACGGGCGTCATGGACCGCGTGCCCGACCGCATCCGGCGCGTCATCTTCGTGGATGCCGTGGTGCCGAACGACGGCGAGAGCCTAAACACGGCCTTCGGGAGCATTCCGGGAGCGGACCAGATCAAGGACGGCTTCATTCCGGCCACCTGGGTGAAACCCGGCAAACCCATCCCCTACGACGTCCCCCACCCAGCCAAGACCCTGAACGAGCCGGTGTCGCATAAGAATCCCGCTGCGCTGAAGCTGCCGGTCACCTACCTGCTCGCCATCGACACCGGCCAGACGCTCGAACAGGCGCATTTCTACAAATTTTATCTCCGGGCGAAGGCCCGCGGGTGGGACACCGTCACGATGGCGGCCAACCACAATCCCGAGTGGTTCAAGCCCAGGGAACTCACCGCGCTGCTCGAACGCAGCGCGCAGTAACGCGCGGGAGAAGGGAGCAAGGAAACGTGCGATAGGAAATCGGACCAAAGGGCGGGCCGGCCATTCAAGGCTGACCGCTTACGGCCCACGGTCTGCTGCGCGCCACCTCCGCAGGAGGTGAACGCCCCATGGGAACAGAGTCGGGCGGCATGGTACTGTGCATGCATGAATCCTCTACTCCTCATCATCATCCTGGTCCTGTTGTTCGGCGGCGGCGGTTTTTACGTCGGTGGACCCGGTTACGGCGGCGGCGGCGTGGGCCTTGTGCTGCTCATTTGCCTGATCGTCTATTTGTTCGGCGGCTTCAGCAGCGCAAAGAAGTGAGATCCCTCCCCGCTTTTCCCTGCCATGAAAAAGCACCATCATAACGACCCGGTCGCCCACGATCCCAACTCCCGCTCTGAAATCCACGAGGCCATCGCCGCACGGGCATATGAGCTCTGGCTGGAACGCGGGAAGCCGGAGAACCAGGCGGACGAACTTTGGTTCCAGGCCGAGAGGGAACTGAAGACGGAAAAGCTCGCCTAGGCCAAGCTGCCTTGGTCCGCGGTTGCCGGGTGGCCCGGTCGAGACGTGGAATTTGCGGCACCTTTGGCCGTAGTTCCGGTCGGTTCCAGGCACTCCATGAATCAAACGTGCCCTCCCCCCGGCCGCATCCTGATGGCCGTGATCCTGCAGATGCTTAAGGACGGACCCGCGGTAGCGCAGGAAGAAATCGAACTGAACGCGGCCGCGCGTTGCGATCCCTCCAGCCCGACACGGGACCGCGTCCGGCCGGATGAAACGAGCCGTCTCTGGCTGCGGGCGGTCCGGCAAAGCATGGCTCACCTGCGCGAACTGGGTCTGGTTTATCAGGCTGATCCCGGAGCCTTTCGCGCCACGGATCTCGGCAAGGCGGTCGCCGCCCAAAATCCCGCCCAAATCAGCCGCACCTGGCTGCGGCGCGGGTTTCCGGAATTCATCCATTGGGAATACCGCCAGGCGCATGGCAATTTCCCTTCGCCCACCGCCCCGCGCGCCCCGCTCGTCATCCAGCGCCGCGGCCGGCGCCTGCTTCAGGTTGTGTACCAGTTTTTCATCGGCCTCATGTTGGCGCTGCCGGCCTTCGACTCCCTGCAGGATGTGGAAGTGTACGCCGGTTTTTGAGTTCCTGGCAGGCGTTGGGCGGCCTCGGGGGTGATCCAGTCTGCTTTGTCATCGCCGCCAGCAACCAACCCGATCCGAAGGATGGCTGTTGCGGCCGTCCTCCCTTCTCCCGGGGAGCGCGTCGCTCCTAAATTTCCGGCGCCAGCTGCTTTTTGACCGTCGTGGCGCGGTAGGTCACCGGAACCTGCCAGTCGGCGTACAGGGGATCGATGGCTTTCAACGCCCGCGTGACCTGCTGCCGGAAGGTGGTTTCGATCAGGTTGCCCTGACCCGGCCAGATCTTGAAATGGACGCGGAAGAAACTCCAGCCGCCGCCCGGCACCGTCTCCTGCTGCCCGACCACCGGCTCGCCGAGGATGATCGCATCGAACTGGGCCCACATGCCCCGCGCCACATTCCCGGCGATGACCCCGACCTTCTGCGCGTCGGCGCCCGCCGGGATCTGGATGTCCGCGTAGGCATCGACCCCGCCGTGCGGGAAGCGGCTGACATTTGCGATGGTGCGGTTGGGAACAAACACCTCCTGGTTGAAGACGTTCCGGATCTTCGTGAACCGCATGCCGATCTCCTCCACGCGGCCCAGCACCACGGCGGTGCCGGCGATCTCCACCATGTCGCCGACATCCATCGCATCCCAGAAGATCAGCGTCAGCCCGATCACAATGTCCTGGATCAGGCCCTGCGAACCGAAGCTGATCGCCAGGCCGATGATCGACGCGCTCGCCAGGTAGGCCGTGAGGTTGACCCCGAACTCCTGCAGGATCAGGCCGAGCGCAAAGAAGTAGATCGCGAAAGTGACACCGCTGACAATGAGCCGCGTGACCGTGATGAACTTCGGCTTTTCGGTCACGAACCCAAACGGGTTTTCCTTCGTGTGGCTCCGGCGGATGAGCCATTCGCTGAGGCGCCGGATGAGCGTGACGGTGACATGCGCGACCGCGGCGAGCACGAGGATGATCAGGATGCGCATGCCGGTGCTGGAATCATTGCCGACGAAATGCCCGTACAGGCGGCCGATCACGGAGTCCTTCATTTCAACGATGGCCGGCGCGGGTGCAGCGGCGGCCGCAAGCGGGAAATTCATGACGTAGCGTTAGAGGGCGGCCGGCGCGGAGGCAATGCGCGTAGCGCGGCAAGCGCCCGGCCGCCAGCGGCCATTTTCAGCCCGTTCGTCATCCGCCCGACCCGATTTCCCACCGCGATTTTCCCTGCGATCCATCCTCATGTGCATCAGGCGCGCCTTCCCTGCTCCTGGCTCCCTGCTCCCACGCGCGGAGCGCGCTAGAACGGCCGCTGGAAAGACTTGGGATTTTCCCCGGCGCGGAGGGAAATCACCGCTCCCTCCTGTCCCAGTTCGAGGCATTCGAACAGGTTGCGCACGCATTGGCCCAGACGGTCGTGCCCGGCCTTCTCCTGCTCGATCTGGTCCACTAGCTTCCGACCCAGCACCGCCGCTTGGTCGCGGACTTTCAGGGCCAGCGTGCCGCCGGGGTTGTCATCCAGGTCCAGATAGGGCGTGAGCAATGACTCCAGGCTCATCGCCGTCCGGCGCATCGTATCCGCCTCCGTGTCCTCATGGGGCAGGAGGATCAGGATTCGCCGCGCAATGCGGCCGGCATGCGGCAGGTTCAGGGCGACCTGGAAAAAGGGAATGTTTTCGGCCATGGGCTCGTCACCCACGAAAAACGCCCCGCGGGCAAAGCCCAGAAAAAACGGCGGCGCCTCCCCGGCGGGCAGGAGGTGGTGCCGCCCGCATCGCGGACGGCACCCTCCGGCGAAATGATCCGTCACCCAACCCGGCGCGCAGGGGTACTAATCCGACTTCTTGCGCAGGGTCTCGAGTTCGGCCTCGGCGCGCTGGGCCCGTGCCTCATACCGGGACGCGCGCGACTTGGCCGCATCGAGCTGCTTTTGCAGCGCCTCGGTGTTGCCACTGGCTTCATCCAGTTGGGCGTTGAGGCCGGACATGGACCCCTTTTCCTCCTCGAGCTGCCCCTGGAGTTCCGTGTAGCGCGCCATGAATTCGTCCAGCTTCGACTGCACCGAGACCGCGGCGGCCTTGGTGGCGTCCAGCTGGGTCTGGAGACCGGCGGCCATGTTCTTGGTCTCGTCAAAATCCGCCTGCACTTTCACGGCCGCCACCTTGGCGTCCGAAACTTGTTTCTGAAGATCGGTAATCTGCCGGTTGGCGGCATCGAGTTCGCCCTGTACCTGGACGGTCTTTGCCTTGGACTGCGCCAGCGCCGTCTCGTTTTCCGCGATCAACCGCTGGCGGTCCTTTACGACATTGTAGGACGCCGCCAGGGCGGCGAGCAAAGCAAGGGCAAGGACGATGATGACGATCACCGTCTTCGGGGTCTTCTTGGGAATATCGACTTCGGTGTCTTTCATGGTGGGGTAGTTTGGATTCCGATGGGTCCCGGCAGCGGCGGGTAACTCCGTGCGCAGGCTGACTGCGGCAGAAATGAGGTCTGCCCCGCGTTTCGTCAACAGCGCTCAAGCGCGCAAGGACGTGTGCTGCGCGCTGGAGCAGCGAGCAGGGAGAAAGGAGAAGGGAGGCCGCCGCTCCGCCCCAGTGGCGCGGTCCTTTCTCCCTGCCCCATTCCCCTGCGTGGTCCACACGCCTCCCTGCGCCGGGCGTTCCGGCTAGGCGCCCAGCGCCGCCTCGATCTGCCGGCAGGCGGTCCGCAGGATTTCGAGCCGGGCAAAGCGCTTGTTGTTCGCCGGGATCAGGTGCCATGGCGCGGTGCGGCGGTCCGTCAGCGCGAGCATGTCGCCCACGGCGATCTCATAGTCCGCCCATTTGTCCCGGTTGCGCCAGTCCTCCGCGTTGATCTTGTGCTGCTTGTACGCCGTGACCTCCCGCTCCCGGAAACGGCGGAGCTGCTCCTTGTAGGACACATGCAGCCAGTATTTCAGGACGAGGGTGCCGTGCCGGGTGAGCTCCTGCTCGAAATCGTTGATCTCGCCGAAGGCGCGCTTCCATTCCTCCTCGCGGCAAAAACCCTCCAGCCGCTCGACCAGCACCCGGCCGTACCAGGAGCGGTCAAAAATCGCCACGCGGCCGTCGCGCGGGATCTGGCGCCAGAACCGCCAGAGGTAGTGGTACTGTTTCTCCTCGTCGGTGGGCTTCGCCACGGGGATCACGCTGTAGAACCTCGGGTCAATCGCACTGGTGAGGCGGCGGATCGCCCCACCCTTCCCGGCCGCGTCCCAGCCCTCGAAGACAAACACGAGCGAACGGTGCGCGGCGAGCGCCGCCCGCACGGCCAGATTAAGGCGGCCGAGCCACTTTTCCCGCGCGGCCTCGTAGTCCCGGGCCGAAAGGTCCTGGTCAAGCGGCAGCGACCGCAGCCGGCGCTGGCCTGCGGCGCGCAGCGCCTTCACCGGCGGACGGGAGCCGGCCCGACCGGAGGCGGCGAGCCGACCGAGCCGGGCGTGTTGCCGGCGGAACCGGCTCAGGAGGAGCTGGCCGAAACGCAGGTCGCGCAAGGGCTCGTCCTCCGCCTTGAGGAGGGTCCAACGCGCGCCCGGCCGGTCGGTGCGCGCCCGGATGAGCTTCGCCGTCCGGGCGAGGCGGTCGTAGATGCGATGATGGCGCCAGTCCTCCTCCGTCACGCGCCAGGCCGTCAGCGGATCCGCGCGCAAGGCCCGGAGCCGGCGACCCTGGGCCTCCCGGGAAATTTCCAGCCAAACCTTGATGATGAGCGTGCCGCCGTCGGAGAGCAGTTTCTCGAAATGGGCGATGCGCTCCGCCTCGCGGGCGGTGCGCTCGAGCGCCCGCTCGCTCTTCGCCTCCGCGCGCAGCGTCTCGGTGTACCACGAGCCCGCGTAGAGGCCGATCCGGCCGCTGGCGGGCAGGCTGCGCCAGAAGCGCCATTGCAGCGGACGCTCCCGCTCCTCGTCGGTCGGCTCATGAAAGGAGAACGTCTCCACCCCGCGCGGATCGAGCCAGCCCGCCAGCGTGTTCAGGAGGTTGCCGCGCCCGGCGCCTTCCGGCCCGGCGAGGATCAGGAGGACCTTGAACGGCGATTCCTTCAGCCGGACCTGCATCTGCACCAGATCCTCGCGCAGCGCGCGCACCCGGGCCTGATAGGTCTTCCGGGCCCGTCGCTGGACTCCCTTCGCTTTCGCCATGCCCCCCGACGGTGCCGCGGGCCGGCGTGATGTCGAGCCGGTCTTGGCCCGGCGCTCAATCCAGCGTGATCGTCACGTCGACATTGCCCCTGGTGGCCTTCGAGTAGGCGCAGATCGCATGGGCCTTCGCGAGGACCTGGCCGGCCTTTTCGTCATCCAGGCCCGGGATGCTCACCAGGAGCTCGACCACGAAGGGCTTCGGCCCGCTCGGCTGCAACTGCACGCGCGCCTCGACCGTGATGCCGTCGTCGGCATGTCCAGACTCCTTCGCGATGTACTTCACCGCGCCGTTGAAGCAGGCGGCCCAGGCGGCGCCAAAGAGATGCTCGGGGGTCAGCCCCTGGGGATTCATCACGGAGGGCGGCTTGAAGTGGAGGTTGAACCCCTCCTCGGAGGTTTCGACGGAGCCGGCGCGGCCGCCTTGGGTGATGGTTTCGGCAAAGGGAGGAAGGGAGCTCATGGAGTTCGGAGGCTTGGAGAGGGTGAAGCGGAACAGATCACTGACCGCCGAAGCATGCAGCGGTTGCGCCGGGATTCAAGCACCCGGGCCTTGATCCCGGGAATGACAATTGCATTGCCCGCCGCGCCGAGTCCCCGTAGGCCATGGCCGAGTTAGTTACCCCGTCCGCGCCACCCCAGCATGAATGCGACTCTCCCCAGGATCCTGGCCAAGGGCCATGAATTGGATGTTTCCGGCGATGCGTTTGGCGAGCTGCGACGCTCCGACGACGTGCAGGACGACCCTGCGGCGCTCCGCGAGCGGTTCGCCGAGGACGGGTATCTGTTCATCCCGGGATTCTACCCGCGCGATGAAGTCGTCGAGGCGCGCCGGCAGCTCACCGCGACCCTCGCGCGCAAGGGCCTGCTGGATCCGGCCTATCCGGTCGACCAGGGGGTCAAGCTCGCCGGCGCGGACATGTCGTTCCTCGCCGACCCCCGCCCGGCCGTGGATTTCATGAACAGCGTGGCCCGCGGCAATGCGCCCATGCAGCGGCTGCTTTACTCCGGGAAACTGCTGGAGCTGTTCGCCGGCTTCTTCGGCGAAAGCGTGCGGCACTTTGATTTTACCTGGGTCCGCACCATGGGCCCGGGATTCGGCACCGACCCGCACTGCGACACGGTCTACATGGGACGCGGCAGCTCCCGGCTATGCTCCGTGTGGACGCCGTTTGGCGACCTCAGCTACGAGATTGGCGGACTGATGATGCTCGAGGGATCGCACCGCCAGGGCGAGCGCCTGAAGCACTATCTGAGCCGCGACGTGGACACCTATTGTGAAAACCGCGCCGAGGCCGCCCGGATCAAGTCGGGGGAGATCCCGTGGAAATGGGGCGGCATTCTCTCCAACAATCCCAAATCCCTGCGCGGGCACCTGGGCGGCCGCTGGCTGACGACCGAATACCGCATGGGCGACGTGCTGATCTTCGGGATGCGCACCGTGCACGCCAGCCTCGACAACCAGACGCATTTTTTCCGGTTCTCGACCGACACCCGGTACCAGCCGGCCTCGGAGCCCATCGACGAGCGCTGGGTGGGCGAGAACCCGATCGGTCACGGGGCGTCCGCCAAGCGCGGCATGATCTGCTGACGGCCGTCGCGCCCGCCTCAATTCAGCCGGAAGCCGAGGGCCGCCAGTTCGCTGAGATGGAACGGGGCGCAGGCGAGCACTTCCTGCAGCCGGGCAAGCGCCTCGGCCAGGCTCGGGGCATCCGCGAGCGCCGCGCCATCATCGCTGTCATGCACGTGGACCGCCCACGACGTGGCGTCCGCGCTCACCTGGAACATCGAGCCATGCAGGTAATTTCCCGGCAGGCCGGGATGCGGCCCGGCCCCGGGCACGAGGAAGACCGAATGGACCGGATCGTGAAAAACCTCGTGGCCGTGCCTGGCCCGGTGGTGAACGGCCTTGCCGATCACCATGAGGCGGCAGGCCTCCGCCTTGGCCCGGAGCGCGGCCGGCAGCGACTGCACATAGCGGTCATAGATGCTGGCATTGGACTCCAGCTCCGGCGGCGTGATCTTTCCCTCGATCAGCGCCCCGAGGTTGCCCGCATGAAACAAGGGCAGCTTGGCAAGCGACCGGGCGGTCACGTGCCCGTCCTTGTGATCGGCGTTCGCATAGGCCTGATGGGAGGCATGGAGCCGCTGCAGCGCATCCTGGTAGGCCGGGGTATGCGGCACCGCGCCCCCCGGACTGTGGTCAATGAGGTCGAGGACGGCATGGTCAAACTGCTCATGGGGGTCGTGGGGCATGCGGCCACCCTACCCGCCGATCCAATCAACACGAGGCGGATTTGGCATTTGATCGCCCGGCAGCGCAGGCGCCAGGGCCCGGGCCAGGCCTGAGGCTTCAAATCCGGAACCATTCTCCGGCCGAACTTGGCCTCCTCGCGTCGCTGCGCTTATCCGGAATCAGTCCCCGGCGTAGCCGGGAATCTGGCTGACATCCACCTGGTCGATCAGCTCCGGGGTCATGAATTCCCTGGCGTAGCGCTCGTAGACGCGGTTCCGGACGAAGATGTCGAACAGGTCGGGGTCCACGTGGCCATTCAGGCGCATCAGGCCGAGGATGTAGAGCGACTCGGTGAGGGTCTTGCCCCGCTTGTAGGGCCGGTCCCGCGCCGTCAGCGCCTCGAAGATGTCCGCGATGCCCATGATCCGCGCCTGCACCGACATCTGCTCGCGCGTGAGCCCGCGCGGGTAGCCCTTGCCGTCCATCCGCTCGTGATGGCCGCCCGCAAACTCCGGCACGTGCTGCAGGTGCCGGGGCCAGGGCAGCGCCTCCAGCATCTTGATCGTGACCTCGATGTGGTGGTTGATGACGCGCCGCTCCGCCGCCGTCAGCGTGCCGGAGTAAATCGTCAGGTTTTCGATCTCATCCGGCGTCAGCAAATCCGCCTCCTCGCCGTGCGCGGTCTTCCAGCGGTACTTTTTGGCGATCGACTGGACGCGCTCCCGGTCGGTGGTCTTCATCGTCTCGCCGCCCACGTTGCAGGCGCGCAGGAAACGGCGGTCCGCCTCGATGTCGCGCACGCGCTGCAGGAAGTCCTCGTCAATCTTCACGGCCTCTTCCTCCGTCACGCCGACCCGGGAGCGAAGCGCCCTGATCTCGGCGTCGCGCTTCACGATCTCGAACCGCGCATCCACGAGTTCGATCCGGTCATGGATGGTCTGGAGCTTCGTGGCCTTGTCCACGACGTGGACCGGCGTGGTGACCTTGCCGCAATCGTGCAGGAGCGCCGCGATCCGGAGCTCATAGCGGTCCTTGTCCGTCATGTGCCAGTCGGCCAGCGGGCCCGCCTGCGCCTGATCCACGGCCTCCGCCAGGAGCATCGTGAGCACGGGAACACGGTAGCAATGGCCGCCGGTGTAGGCGGACTTGTCGTCGATCGCCTGGTTGATGAGCTTCACGAACGACTCGAAGAGGTTTTCCAACTGCTGGATCAGCAGCCGGTTGGTCAGCGCGACCGCGGCCTGCGACGCCAGCGACTCGGCCAGGCGCTGGTCGGTCGCACTGAACGGGCCGATCTTGCCGGTGGCGCGGTCCTTCGCATTGATCAGCTGCAGCACGCCGATGATGTCCCCCTCGTGGTTCTTCATCGGCACCGTCAGGAAGGACTGGGAACGGTATCCCGTGCGCTGGTCAAAGGCCTTGGTCCCGGAAAAATCGAACCCCTCCTCGCGGTAGGCGTCGGCCACGGCGACGGTGCGGTCCTTGAGCACGGCATACGCCGCGACCATGGACGTGTTCTCCCGTCCTTCGGGTGTGCGCAGCTGGATGGGCTCGAAGGTGATTTTCGCGCCCGTGGTGCCGCCCAGGGCGAGCTTCAACGAATCGGTCCGGACAATCTCAAAGTTCAGGGTATCCTTGCTGGCCGCCGGCCGGCGGTAGAGCGTGCCCCGTCGGCATGCGTGATCTTCATGGCCGCGATCAGGATCGTCTCCAGCAGCCGGTCGATGTCCTTCTCCTGGGAGAGCGCGATACCGATCTCGTTCAGTTCCGCGAGCCGGCGGATGAGGTCTCCTGTCGACTCCTGCATGACGTCCTGCGTCGCGGTGCGTTCCATCCGGTCAGAATGAAGGAATTAAGTGAGCCGGTTCAATCCGCTTGTGGGAAAATCTGCCGGCGCCTGAACCGCACCGGCGTTCTTTTACAAATGCCGGCCCGCGCGCTTAATCTCCCGCGATCACGGAGCGGCCGGGATCACTGCTCCGCCTGCGTCCCGGGCGGAGCCGTCTCATCCGGCAGCGGGGTTTCCGGGGCGGCAACCGCCGGCGCGGGAGGCTCGGGCGGCAAAACGGACACGGACGGAGCCGCATATGCGGGAACGGGCCGGCGGACCCGCGCGGGCGGCTTCGGCCTGATAGCCTTCGGCCGGACCGGGGTGGCATGTGCCGCCGCCAGCGTCTTCTTGAGGGCCTTGTAGTCCCGGCGGGCCTCCTTCACGGACTTCTTGGCCTGGCGGTGCGCCTTGCGGACGCGTTTGAATTCGAGCTTGGCCTCCTTGGCGAGTTTGCGGGCCGCCTCGACCTGCTTCTGGGCGGCGGAAATCTTGGCGACGATCTCACGGAGCTTGGATCCAACGGCCGGGCCGGGACTCCGGACTTTTTTGGTCTTCATGGTCGGAATGATTGGCGCGTACTGCGCCAACCCAGCCTGACCTGCGGCGCAGATCTGGCAATCGCCGCAATGTTACGTTTTTTTTGGGGCAAAGCGCCGATTGCCAACCGCGCGGAATAATTCCATGAAAGCCCGCGTGCCCGCCTCCGCCAACGATCCGCTCCACGGTATCACCCTGGAAAAACTCCTCACCGCACTGGTGGAACACTATGGCTGGGAAGAGCTGGGGCGGAGGATCGACATCCGCTGCTTCAACTTTGACCCGAGCCTCTCCTCCAGCCTGAAGTTCCTGCGCAAGACCCCCTGGGCCCGGACGAAGGTCGAGGCGCTTTACGTGGAGTTCAAGCGGTCGGAGTAAACCGGATGGAAGCGGAATGATGCGCAGGCGCTGAGAACGATCGCAACGGAGGAGTCCATGGTTGAGCTGCGGATCTCGCCCCGAACTTCGCGCCTTGGCGCCGTCGCGATTATCACCACTCGCCCACGCTCAGCGACTGGCCGTTGTCCTTGGGGCCGAGACCAAGGATGAAGGGGGCGGCAACCTTGGCCCACGCCTCGGCCTTCGGATAACCTGCGGCGCCGTCCGCCCATGCCTGCCGGAGCATGTCCGTGTCGATCACCCCGGGATTCAGCGGCACCGCGGCCATGCCCGCCGGCAGTTCCGCGGCCAGCGCCTTCGTGAGTCCCTCGATGGCAAACTTGGTGGCGCAGTAGGGCGCAACTTCCGGCGACACACTCCGGCCCCAGCCGGAGCTGAGGTTCACGATCACGCCCCGGCCTGCGGCGACCATCGCGGGCACGAAGTGGCGGATGACATTGGCCACGCCGCGGAGGTTGACGTCCACCACCTTCGTGAACTCGCGGTCGTCCTGCTCCCAGAGCGGCGACAGGCGGTTCATCAGGCCGGCATTGTTAATGAGCAGGTCCGGCGGGCTGCCGGTCTCGAGCACCTTCGCCGCCCAGAGCGCGACCTTGCTGTCCAGCGCCACATCCACGACCGAGAAGTCATGCGGCGCGCCATACGTCATCCTCAGGTCAAAGACCGCCTCACCGCCCCGGCCGCAGCCGAGGACCGTGTGCCCTCCGCGGATGAACTCCTCGGCCACCGCCCGGCCCAGTCCGCGCGTGGCGCCGGTGATGACGATTTTCATGCATCGAGCGCACGCCACCCGCCGGCCTGCGTCAAGACGGCAGGCGCGCTACTGCGACTGCAGGCTGATCTTCATCATGCCGTTCTTGCGGCACGCATCCCAGACATACGTCACCTTGCCAAGCTGGGTCGTCACGTCCGCCTTGATGAGGACGGGGATGTCCTTGTCGACATTGTGCACCTGGCTGAGCAGCGGGAGAATCTGGTCGTCGGACACGGGCTTGCCGTTGAAGGTCATGCCGCCCTCCTTGTTGATCGTGATCGTCACGCTGCCGCGGAACTCGTTTTTGCCCGCGGTCTCGACCTTGGGCAGCGTGATGTTGAGCGTCGCGGCCGACTTGAACTGCATCGTGACGAACGCAAAGAAGATCAGCATCACGAGCACGTCGATCAGCGGCACGAGGTTGAGCTCGGGCCGCTTGCGGCGCTTCTGGTAGAACCCGCTCATGAGCGACCGCGCTTGAGGATGCGTTCGAGGAGCACGTCGAGCTGCGCCGCGTAATTCTCAATCTTGCGCTGCAGGTAGCCGCTGCCCACGAGGGAGGGAATGGCAATCGTCAGGCCGATCACCGTGGCCGACAGCGCGAGGGCAACGCCCTTGGTGAAATTGACCGGGTCGGGCAGGCCGGTGTCGGGGGCAATCTGGGAGAACACCTCGAGCAGGCCGGTGACCGTGCCCGTCAGGCCGATCAGCGGTGCGGCGGCGTAGATGATGTCGAGGTACGGAATGCCCCGCTCCATGCGGTTGATCTCGAGCCGGGCGAAGGCCTTCACGGCATCCTCGTCGTTGGGATGCTCGCTGGCAAAGTCCACGATGCGGGCCAGCACGCTGTGCTTGCCGCCGACCAAGGGCTTGCCGCCGACGATCGCGTCGACCAGATCGTGCGGCATGACCGCGCCCTGGCGCAGGGCATAGGCCCGCTCGAAGATGATGAACACGGCCCCAATGGAGCAGATGGCGAGCGGGTAGATCAGCAGGCCCGCGCCCTTAAACACTTCAATCATGGCAATGGACATAGGGAAAATGGTGGTTGGGACGCGGTTAAGACGCCGGCAGGGTAAAAAAGGTTCAGTTTATTTTTACCGGGCCGCCAGATAAGGCAACCCCGCTGCCGTGGCCGCGACGGCCTCCCGGCCATCCAGCAGCTCCCCGATGGGGTCCCAGCGGCCATGCACCAGGGCATCCCGGGCGGAATCCCTCATCGTGAGCTTCACGGCCTGGCCGCCAAAACGGATCTCCCGGGCCACCAGGTCAACGGTCAGCTCCAGTGCCGGGTCAGCCCCGATGGCCGCGGCCAGCCGGGCGATATCCGCCCGTTCGGCGCTGACACAAGCCAGTCCGATCGTCGTAGCGTTGCCGAAGAAGATCTCGGCATAGCTTTCGGCCACGACGGCCTTGAACCCGAATTTCTGAATGGCCTGCGGGGCGTGCTCGCGGGAGCTGCCGCAGCCGAAGTTCGCCCCGCTCAACAGGATCTTCGCCCCGCTGAACCGGGAATCATCGAGTGGATGGACTTGGCCGGCCGCGCTGACCGCCTTCCGGGCATCGTAAAAGAGCCCCTCCCCGAGTCCGTCAAAAGTCACGGCCTTGAGGAAGCGCGCGGGAATGATGCGGTCGGTGTCGATATCGTTGCCGGGCACGGCCAGGCCGCGGCCGGTGATCGAGGTGATGTTTGCGAGTGCCATGGTGGTCCCTCAGTTGTTGACGCCAAAAACCTCGCGGGCATCCGCCACCCCGCCTGTGACCGCCGCCGCGGCGACCATCAGCGGGCTCATCAGCAGCGTGCGGCCGGTCGGGCTGCCCTGCCGGCCCTTGAAATTGCGGTTCGAGGAACTCGCGCAGAGCTGGTCGCCAACGAGCTTGTCGGGATTCATCGCCAGGCACATCGAGCAACCCGCCTCGCGCCACTCGAAACCGGCCTCGCGGAACACCCGGTCAATGCCGAGCTCGGCGCAGAGCCGGCCCACGATCTGCGAGCCGGGTACGGCGATCGCCTTCACCCCGGGGGCAACGCGGTGGCCCTTCAGGTACTTCGCGACCTCCTTGAAGTCGGACAGCCGCGCGTTGGTGCAGCTGCCGAGGAACGCCACGTCAATCCGGGTGCCCTTGATCGGCGCACCGGCGGTGAGCTTCATGTAACCCAGCGCCTCCGTGATCGAGGCCTGCTCGTCCGCCGCGCCGGCCTTGGCCGGATCGGGAATGTTCTCCGTGATCGCAATGCCCTGCCCCGGATTGATGCCCCAGGTGACCGTCGGGGGAATGTCCGCTCCCTGGATCGTCACCACGTCGTCGTAGGGGCAGCCCGGATCGCTCGCCGTGGCCCGCCAGCGGGCCACAGCCGCATCCCACGCCGGGCCGGTCGGGGAATAAGGCCGGCCCTTGAGATAGGCGAACGTCGTCTCGTCGGGATTCACATAGCCGACGCGCGCCCCGCCCTCGATGGACATGTTGCAGACCGTCATGCGCTCCTCCATCGAGAAACCGTCAAAGACCGCGCCGCCATACTCGTACGCAAAGCCGGTGCCGCCGTTCACACCCAGCGTGCGGATGATGTGAAGAATGACATCCTTCGCATAAACCCCCGGACGCAGCCGGCCCCCGACATTGATGCGGCGGACCTTGAGCGGCCCGAGCGCGATCGTCTGGGTCGCCAGCACGTCGCGCACCTGGCTGGTGCCGATGCCGAGCGCGATGGCGCCAAACGCGCCGTGGGTGCTGGTGTGCGAGTCGCCGCAGGCGATCGTCGTGCCCGGCTGGGTGATCCCCTGCTCCGGGCCGACCATGTGGACGATGCCCTGGCGGCCCGAGGCGAGGTCGAAATAGGTGATGCCGTGCGCGGTGCAGTTCTTGCGCAGCTCCCTGATCATCGCATCGGCCAGCGGATCGCTGAACGGCTCGCTCTGCCGGTCGGTCGGCACGATGTGGTCCACCGTGGCAAAGGTGCGGTGCGGCATGGCCACCTTGAGGCCGAGGTCGCGCAGCATGCCAAACGCCTGCGGGCTGGTCACCTCATGGATCAGGTGCGTCCCGATGAGCAGCTGCGTCTGGCCGTTCGCCAGGGTGCGAACGCTGTGGGCGGACCAGACTTTTTGGAAGAGGGATTGTGCCATGGAAAGCGTGCAGGCTACCAGAAGGTTGCCATGCCTGGAAATACTTAATTGGCTTCCAGTGATGCCGCGGGAGTATCAGTATCCGTTTGAACTGCGTCACCTCGTGTATTTCCGCGAGGTGGCCCGGCAGCTCCATTTCCGCAAGGCGGCCGAATCCCTCGCCGTCGCCCAGCCCGCCCTCAGCCGGGCGCTCGCCCAGCTGGAAAAGGCGCTGGGCGTCGACCTGCTCAACCGCACGCGGCGCGGCGCGGAGCTCACGCCCGCGGGCCGGATCCTCCTGGAACAGCTGGAGCCCCACCTGCGCGGCCTGGCCGCCATCCCCCGGGAGATGCAGGCGCTGGGCCGCGGACAGTCCGGTCGCGTGCGCATCGCCTTCACGGGCCTCGCGATGGCCACCGTGCTGCCGGGCATCCTGCGGGAGTTCACCGCACGGTTCCCCGCGGTGAAGATCGAGCTGAACGAGTCCCCGACCGCCGCCCAGCTCGCGGCGCTGGAATCCGGCGAACTCGCCTGCGGCTTCTTTCATCCCGATGCCCCGACCCCCGGCCTCCAGACCCGGCTGCTGCTGCGGGAGCGCAACGGCGTGCTGCTGCCGGCCACCCACCCGCTCGCCGGACGGCCCAAGCTGCGGCTGCGTGATCTCGCGACCACGCCGTTCGTCCTGTTTCCCCGGTCGCACAACTCCGGCTTCTACGACCGCGTCCTCGCGGCGTTTACGCGCGCCGGGGTCACCCCGCGCATCGCCGATGAGGTCTGGCCGCGCGCCAACGGCATCGGGCTGGTGCGGGCCGGACTCGGCGCGACCTGGATGACGCCTTCGGAAGCGCGCTACCTTCCGCCCGAGGTCGTATTCCGCTCCCTCGAAGGACCCGCGCCCGAAAGCCGTCTGGTCATCGGCTGGCCCAAGGCCCTCCGCACCGATCCGGCGCTGGCGGCCTTCCTTTCCGTCGCGACGAAAGCCGGAGCCTGAACCTTCGCGGGGTCTCCACCGCGGCCTTCCCGAGGTGGGCCGGCAGGTCCCGTGCCGGCAGGGGATTCCGGGCGGGTGAGGCCAAAGCTGCGACCACCCGGCCCTGCCGGGGAAATGCGGGCACGGGACGCCCGCCCACCCTCGATCACTGCCGTACCGGTGCGGACATGAAAAACCCCGGTCCGTTTTATTCGGGACCGGGGTTTTCATTGGGCGGCGGTTGGCCGCCGTTGGTTCAGGGCGCCACGCCGGTGTCGGCTGTGGGCGTCTTCTGCTTGAAGATGAGCTTGTCGCCTTCGCGGTCGACCGTGCACGGCTCGCCGTCCTTGACGTCGCCGCGCAGGATCGCCTCGGCCAGCGGGTCCTCGAGGTAGTGCTCGACGGCCCGGCGCAGCGGGCGGGCGCCGTACTTCTCGTCGTAGCCCTTCTCGATGAGCAGCAGCTTGGCCTCGGCCGTGAACGTGAGGGAGATCTTCCGCTCGCTGATGCGCTTGGCGAAGCTGGCCGTCTCGAGCTCGACGATCTTCGTGAGGTCGTTCTTGTCGAGCGGCCGGAAGAAGATGATGTCGGAAATGCGGTTGAGGAACTCGGGCTTGAAGACCCGCTTGGCCTCCTCGAGCACCTTCTCCCGCATCTTCTCGGAATCGTTGAAGTTCAGCGACGCGGCGGCGAAGCCCATCGACGTCTGGCGCTGCAGGAGCTGCGCGCCGACGTTGCTCGTCATGATGATGATCGTGTTGCGGAAATCCACGGAGCGGCCGAGCGAATCGGTCAGGCGGCCGTCCTCGAGGATCTGCAGCAGGATCTGGATGACATCGGGGTGCGCCTTCTCGACCTCGTCGAAGAGCACGACGGCATACGGCTTGCGCCGCACGGCCTCGGTCAGCTGGCCGCCCTCGTCATAGCCGACGTAGCCCGGGGGCGAGCCGACGAGGCGGGAGACGGCGAACTTCTCCATGTATTCGGACATGTCGATCTGGATGATCGCGTCCTGGTTGCCGAACATCTGCGCGGCCAGCTGCTTCGCGAGCATGGTCTTGCCGACGCCGGTGGGGCCGACGAACATGAATGAGCCGATCGGGCGGCGCGGGTCCTTGAGGTCGGCGCGGGAGCGGCGGAGGGCGCGGGCGACGGCGCTGCAGGCGATATCCTGGCCGATGACGGCCTTCTGGAGCTCGGACTCCATGGAGAGGAGCTTCTCGCTCTCCTTCTTCTCCATGCGGTTGAGCGGGATGCCGGTCCAGTCGGCGACCACCTGCATCATCAGGTTCTCGTCAATGGCGACACGCTTTTCCTCGCGGGCCTTCTTCCACTCCTCGGTGACCTGCTCCTGCTTGGCGCGGAGCTGCTTCTCCTGGTCGCGGAACTTGGCGGCTTCCTCAAAATGCTGCTCGGCGATGGCCTTTTCCTTCTGCGCGCAGACGGCCTCGATCTCCTTGGTCATGTTCTCGACCTCGGGCGGGCGGCTGAGGGCGCCGATCCGGGCGCGCGAACCGGCCTCGTCCATGACATCGATGGCCTTGTCGGGCAGGAAGCGGCCCGTGATATAGCGGTCGGACAGCTTGGCCGCGGCCTCGATGGCCTTGTCGCTGAAGGTGGCCTTGTGGTGGTCCTCGTACTTCGAGCGGATGCCCTTCAGGATGAGGATGGTGTCCTCGACGGACGGGGCCTCGACCTTCACGGACTGGAAGCGGCGGTCGAGCGCGGAGTCCTTTTCGATGTACTTGCGGTACTCGTTGAGGGTGGTCGCGCCGACGCACTGCAGCTCGCCGCGGGAGAGCGCGGGCTTGAAGATGTTCGAGGCGTCCATCGCCCCCTCGGCGGCGCCGGCGCCGACGATGGTGTGGAGCTCGTCGATGAAGAGGATGATGTTCCGGGCGCGCTTGATCTCGTCCATCACCGCCTTGATGCGCTCCTCGAACTGGCCGCGGTACTTGGTGCCGGCGACCATGAGGGCGAGGTCGAGCGTGATGACCTTCTTGTCGGCGAGGATCTCGGGCACGTTGCCGGAGGCGATTTCCTGGGCGAGGCCCTCGACGATCGCGGTCTTGCCGACGCCGGCCTCGCCGATGAGGACGGGGTTGTTCTTGGTGCGGCGGCAGAGAATCTGGATGACGCGGCGGATCTCGTTCTTCCGGCCGATGACGGGGTCCATCTCGCTCTTGCGGGCGAGTTCGGTCAGGTCGCGGCCGAAGGCCTTGAGCGCGGGCGTCTTGACCTCCTTCTTGTCCTCGGGCTGCGCGGCGGAGCGCGCCGGGTTGCCGGCGGCGGCCTCCTCGCCCCCGCCCTGCTCGCCGGCGGAAAACTGGGGGTCGAGTTCGCGCAGGATCTCGTTGCGGGTGCGCTCAATGTCGATGTCGAGCGACTTCAGCACGCGGGCGGCGACCCCCTCGCCCTCGCGGAGGAGTCCGAGGAGGATGTGCTCCGTGCCCACGTAGGAATGATTGAGCGTCTTCGCCTCCTTGCCGGCGAGCGCGAGGACCTTCTTCACGCGCGGGGTGTAGGGAATGCTGCCCTGCGTCTTGGTCTCCTGGCCGGTGCCCACCTGCTTCTCCACGGCGGCGCGCACGGTCTCCAGGTCGAGCCCCATCTTCTGGAGCACGCTGACGGCGACGCCCTGCCCGAGCTTGATCAAGCCCAGGAGGATGTGCTCCGTGCCCACGTAGTTGTGGTGGAAGCGGTCGGCTTCCTTGCGGGCCAGCGCGAGGACCTGCTGGGCACGGGGCGTGAAGTTGTTCATCGGCTCCTGGGACATAGGCGTGATGGGTAGGGATTAGTTCGGTCCGTCTGGGGACAGAGTAAAGTTGGGTTTCGTGAAATTTGCAAACTCCGCCCGCAGCCGGCCGGCCCGCAGCAGGTCGCGCTGGCCGGGCTCGAACTCGCCGTGCTGCGCATGCTGGAGATGGCCGGGCTGGGCCTCGATGAACAGGCGGTCGATCACGCAGCGGTGCGCATCGGGAAACACGCCGAGGTCCACGCCGAGGCGGATCAGGGAGAGCAGGTTCATCGCCTCGCCGGAGCTGAGCAGGTGGCCGTTCTGCAGGATGCCGTAGGCGCGGCCGATCTTGTCGAACAGCTTGCCCGCATCCGCCTCGAGGAGCTTCTGGCGGGCGTTCAGCTCGTGCTCGATGATCGAGTTGAGCACGGTGCCGAGGCGCTTGATGATCTCCTCCTCCGCCTCGCCCAGCGTGGTCTGGTTGGAAATCTGGAAGATGCTGCCGCTCGCGTCGGAGCCCTCGCCGAACAGGCCGCGCACCACCATGCCGAGTTGGTTCACCGCGCGGACCACCTTCTCCATCTGGTTGCCGATCACCAGCGCCGGCAGGTGCATCATCGCCGAGGCGCGCATGCCGGTGCCGAGGTTGGTCGGGCACGCGGTCAGGTAGCCGAGGGTCGGCGAAAAGGCGTAGTCGAGCCGGTCCTCCAGCGCGGAATCCAGCTCGTTGATCGCGGCCCAGGTTTTCTTCAGCTGGAAACCCGAGCGCAGGACCTGGATGCGGAGGTGATCCTCCTCGTTGATCATGACGGAAACCGTCTGGTCCTTGCTGATCACGACGCCGGCCCCGGCCTTCGCGCCGCTGAGTTCGCGGCTGATGAGGTGCCGCTCGACCAGGATCTGCTTCTCGAGGTCGCTGAGCTCGTCGACGTTGATGCTGAGGCTGCGTTTCATCGGGGCCGTCGCGGCCACGGCCTCGCGGCAGGCGGCGAGCACATCCTCGCGCTGCGCGGGCTTGGCCCAGCCGGGGAAGGAGTTGCCCGCCAGGTTCCGCGCGAGGCGCACCCGCGTCATCAGGACGATCGCGGTCTTGCTGCTCGTGGCATCGGTCAGCTCGGACGGCGTGTCGATGAGCGACGCGATGGTCATGGGTTCAACGCGGCGGTTTTTGCCCGAAGGTGTGTTTGACTTGGTTGATTTCATCGCGGGTGCGGGCGGCGTCCTCGTAACGCTCGGATTTGATCGCCTCGGTGAGGTCGAGTTCGAGCTTGTTCAGCCGGTCGGAGAGGGTCTTCCGGGCCAGGGCCTTCTGCGGCACCTTGCCCGTGTGCGTCGTGCCCTTGTGCATCGTGTCGAGCATCGGCTCGATGATCGCGCTGAACGTGTCGAAGCACGCCGGGCAGCCGAAACGGCCGTGCTTCTTGAAGTCGGCCTGGGTGAAGCCGCACTGCTCGCACTTCATGCCGCCCGCCGCCGGCTCAGGATTCAGCGAGGCCTTGAGCAGCAGGTCGGCCAGCGAGAAACCGCTGGGGTCCGTCACGCCCTTCGCCTGCGCGCATTCCTCGCACAGGTCCACCTTGTGCACCTTGTTGTTCACGATCTGGGTGAGGTGCACCGTGGCGGGCTTGGAGCAGAGGTCGCATTTGAGCGGATTGGCCATGGAATGTGGTAAAAGTTACTGCACGCACCATGCCACAGACGCACACGCTGGCAAGCGCCCGCGCGAATTCCCTGAAAAATGTGGCGGCGCGAGTCCGGCTCAGATCCGCGTGCCCTCGACGAGCACCCGGCGGCGGAAGGCCGCCAGCACGCGCTGCGTGATCGGGCCCGGCTTGCCGGTCCCGATTTCGCGGCCGTCGAGCTTCACCACGGGAATCACCTCCGCGCCGGAGCCGGTGAGAAAACATTCGTCGGCCACCCAGACGTCGTACCGCGTCATGTCCGCCTCGCGGATCGGCACGCCCAGCTCCTCGGCGATCGAGAAGATGGCCGAGCGCGTGATGCCTTTCAGCGCGCCTTGGGAGGCGGCCGGGGTGATGAGCGTCCCCTTGTGCACGATGAAGACATTATCCGCCGTGCACTCGGCGATGTACCCCTGGTCGTTCAGCATGATCGCCTCGAGGGCGCCGAACTGCCGCGCCTCGATCTTGCCGAGGATGTTGTTCAGGTAGTTCAGCGACTTGATCGTCGGCGGCAGCGCCGCCGGGTTGATCCGGCGGGTCGGCACAGTGACGATGGCGAGGCCGTTGTCATAGTGCTCCTGCGGATAGAGGGAAATCCTGCTCGCAATGACGAAGATCGACGGTTTCGGACAGAGCCATGGCGCCAGACCCAGGTCGCCCACGCCGCGCGTGATCACCAGCCGGATATAAGCGTCCTTCAGGCCGTTCTGGCGGCAGGTCTCGCAGGTGATGTCGCTCAGTTCCTTCCGCGTCAGCGGCATCTTGAGCAGGATCGCCTTGGCCGAGTACTCCAGTCGCTCGAGGTGTTCCTCGAGCCGGAAAATGTTCCCGCCATAAAGCCGGATGCCCTCGAAGACACCGTCGCCGTAAAGCAGGCCGTGATCGAACACGGAGATCTTCGCATCGGCTTCGTCGACGAATTTCCCATCCAGATAAATTTTCATGGCGGGTCACGCTAGGTTAGATCGCAAAGGCTTGTCGAGTCCTGCGGGGAGTTTCTGCTTGTGCGGAATATTCCGCGGGCGAAACGTCGTGGCGTCACCCCGAAAATCATATGCACAACCACCCCCATCGTTCGTCCGCCGGTTTCACCCTGATCGAGCTCCTCACCGTGATCGCGATCATCGGGATCCTCGCCGCCATCATTATCCCCACCGTCGGCACCGTGCGCGAGAAGGCGCAGCGCGCCGTGGACGCCAACAACCTCCGCGAAATCGCGAAGGCCGCCATGATCTACGCCACCGACAACAACGACCGCCTCCCCGACCCCGCGGTGCTGCAGCAGCAGGGCGGGCTGACGGCCGCGTCCCCGGCCTACCTCTGGCCCGCCGTCCTCGCCCGCAACGGCATGCTGAACGACCCGGCGTTCTACTTCGCGAAGAACGATCCGCTCTTCAACGGTGCCTACCCCGACGCCATCCTGGCCAGGACCGATGCCACGCGGACGACCCTCGACGCGAGTTTCACGGCCAACGCCGCGTTGAGCTGGGAGTTTGTCGGCGGCCTGAAGATGGGCGACCCCGCCACCACGCCGATCGCGTTCACGCGCGGGCTGACGGCCAACGGCACCTGGGATGCGGCGAATGGCGTCTACAAGGGCACCGGCGGGTACGTGGCCTTCATCGGCGGCAATGTCGCTTTCTATCCTGATGTGGCCCGGAAATTCGTCTCGAACCGCTCCGGCCAGCTGGTCGGCAATGTCCTCCAGTCCCTGCCCCTGGCCGGCCCCGCCCGGGTCTATGCGACGGCCAACGGCGGAGTCGGCACGCCCGCCGGCACCCCGGCCGAGGCCGGGCCCTGAACCTGGCCCGCCCTCATCCACCCGGCCCCTATTCGGCCGGGTTTTTTATTTCCCGCTTTCCCCGGCGCGCCGCGGCCTCCAAGTTAACCGGCCCGCATGACGCCCGCTCCCACCGCTCCTTCCCGACCCGCTCCCGCCGAACCCGCCACCGGCACCACGTATATCGTCGGGCACAGGAATCCCGACGCCGACGCCATCTGCTCGGCCATCGCCTACGCGGCCTTCAAGGAGCAGCACGGCGAGCCCGGGTATGTCGCCGCCCGCTGCGGCAATTCCAACGCCCGGATCGACACCATCCTCGCGCGCTTCCGCCAGCCGCTGCCGGTCTACCTCAGCGACGTCAGCCCCCGCGTGCGCGACCTGATGGCCGCCGATGTCATCTCGGTCACGGAGAGTTCCACGTGCGCCGAGGCCCTCGAGCTGATCGACCGCCACGATATCCGCCTGCTGCCTGTCACGGCTCCGCGCCGCGGCATCGTCGGCACCGTTTCGCTCGCCGCCCTCGGCGGCATCTTCATCCCGCGCGTGCACGAGCCCCGCCTCATGCGCCAGGTCAACACGTCCCTCGCCAACATCTCCCGCGCCCTCCGCGCCCGGCCGCTCCACCTGGTGGGCGAGCGCAGGACCGAGGAGCTCTACGTCCGCCTCGGCACCATGGACATCAAGTCCTTCTGGAGCATCTCCGAGCGCGAGAAGATCCCCGCCGGGCAGTCCATCATCATTGTCGGCGACCGCCGCGACGTGCAGCAGCGCTCCATCGAGCTCGGAATCCGCGCCCTCGTTGTCACCAGCAACCTCGCCGTCGAACCGGAGATCATCGAGCTCGCGAAGGCCAGGGGAGTCAGCCTCATCATCAGCCCCTACGATTCCGCCACCACCGCGTGGGTGGTCCGCACCGCCTCGACCATCGAGCGCGTCATCGACCGGAAATTCACCACGGTCAGCGCGGACCTGCGCATCGCCGAGGTCCGCCGGAAGTTTTCCACCGGCTCGCAGCACGCCCTGCTCGTCACCGACGAGGAAGGCGCCCTGCAGGGCATCCTCACGAAAAGCGACCTGCTCAAGCCCGCCCAGACCCGGCTCGTGCTCGTGGACCACAATGAGATGACCCAGGCCGTCCCCGGCGCGGAGGAAGTCACCATCACCGAGATCCTCGACCACCACCGGCTCGGCTCACTGAACACCCAGCAGCCCATCCTCTTCATCAATGAGCCCGTCGGCTCGACCTGCACCATCGTCGCCGACCTCTTCCGCCGCGAGGGCCTGACGCCTTCCCCCGAGATCGCCGGCATCATGATGTCGGGTCTGATCTCAGACACGCTGTTGCTTAACAGCCCGACCACGACGCCGAAGGACGGCGCCGTGCTGGCGTGGCTGGCGCAGATCGCCGGCGTCGATCCCAAGAAGCTCGCCGACGAGATCTTCAGCTCCGGCTCGGTCATTCTGGCCAACCCGCCGGCCAAAGTCGTCCGGTCGGACTTCAAGGTCTACGAGGAGGAAGGCGTCCGTTTTGCGGTCTCCCAGGTGGAGGAACTCGGCTTCGGCAACTTCTGGCAGCACGCCAAACCCCTCTCCGAGGCGCTCCAGAACCTCCGCGACGAGGAGCACCTGGCGTTTGCCTGCCTGCTGGTGACAGACATCAATACCCAGAACTCCCTTCTGCTGGTCAAGGGCGACGCCGGCCTCATCAACCGCATCTCCTACGCCCACGTCGAGCAGGACGAGATCTTCGACCTGCCCGGCATCGTGAGCCGCAAAAAGCAGCTCATCCCCTACCTCGGCAGCCTCCTCCGGGAAATGGCCGCCGACGGCGCCCTTCCCGCCGGGACGTCCACCGCGCCGTTCCGGAAGAAAAAATAGCCGCGCGCTCCGGCGCGCGTCCCCGCCGATCCGATCAGGCGCAAACTGCGGCGTTGCCTCGCACCCGGCCGCCGCTCAATTTGCCGCGTTATGACCGTTGAGCCCACCGACCCGAACACGCCTGCGCCGAGCGATTTCATCCGTGATATCGTGGCGCAGCATGTCGCCGAGAAGCGCTATCCGAAGATCGTCACGCGCTTCCCGCCCGAGCCCAACGGCTACCTCCACATCGGCCACGCCAAGGCCATCTGCATCAATTTCGGCATCGCCCGCGAGAACGGCGGCACGTGCAACCTCCGGATGGACGACACGAACCCGGCCAAGGAGGAGATCGAGTACGTCGACGCGATCATCGATGATGTAAAGTGGCTGATCGCCGGCTGGGCCGATCACCAGCTCGGCTTCAAGCGCCAGGGCGCCACGCCCGCCGCCCAGGTCGTCGGCGGGAAACCCGATTACTACCTCGCCTCGGTCGACGCCGGCTCCGGCGCGACCGGGATCGAACCGTTCTTTGCGAGCCACTACTTCGATCAGCTGCATGGTTATGCCGTCGAATTGATCCGCCGCGGCCGCGCCTATGTCTGCGACCTGTCCCCGAAGGACACCGACGACTATCGCGGGGCGCCGGACCGCCCGGGCCGGGACAGCCCGTTCCGTGACCGCTCCGTCGCCGAGAACCTCGACCTGTTTGCGCGCATGCGCGCCGGCGAATTTCCCGACGCCGCCCGCTCGCTGCGCGCGAAGATCGACATGGCGTCGCCCAACATGTGGCTGCGCGATCCCCTGCTCTACCGCATCCGCCACACCGCCCACCACCAGACCGGCGACAAGTGGTGCATTTACCCGCTCTACGACTACGCCCACTGCCTCAGCGACTACCTCGAGGGCGTGAGCCACAGCCTCTGCTCGCTAGAGTTCACGGACCACCGGCCGCTCTACGACTGGGTCCTCGCGGCGCTCGACCTGCCGCGGCCGCTGCCGCACCAGTACGAATTCTCCAAGCTGCGCCCGACCTATATGATCGGCTCGAAGCGCAAGCTCATCGGCCTCGTCAACTCCGGCGTCGTCACCGGCTGGGACGATCCGCGCCTGCCGACGCTCCGGGCGCTGCGCCGCCGCGGCGTGCCCGCCAGCGCCGTGCGCCGGTTTGCCATCGGCGCGGGCGTCACGAAATTCATCAGCACGACCGACCTCGCGGTCTTTGAGCACGCCGTCCGCGAGGAACTGAATCCCATCGCCCAGCGCCGGCTCGCCGTGCTCCGGCCGGTCAGGGTGGTGCTCACGAATCTCGCGGCCGGCGAATCCCTCGAATGCGCCGCCACCAATGACCCGCAGTCCGCGACCCCGACGACCCGGACGGTCCGCCTGACCCGCGAAGTCTATATCGAGAGCGATGACTTCGCCGAGGTGCCGCCGCCGAAGTATTTCCGCCTCAAGCCCGGCGGCGAGGTGCGGCTCAAGTACGCCTGCATCATCCGCTGCGACGAGGTCGTCCGGGACGCCGCGGGCGCCGTCGTTGAACTGCGCTGCACCGCCGACCTGACCACGCGCGCCGGCGGCCCGAACGTCGACCGCAAGGTCAAGGGCACGATCCACTGGGTCAGCGCCACGGAGTGCATCGGCGCCGAGGTCCGGCTCTACGACCGGCTGTTCACCGTGCCGGAACCGGGGCTGGACGACGACTTCCTGAAGAACGTCAACCCGCATTCGCTGGAGGTCGTGGCCGCGAAGCTGGAGCCCGCCCTCCAGGGCGCCGCCCCGGCCCAGTACTTCCAGTTCGAGCGCCTCGGGTACTTCGTGCTCGATCCCAAGGACGCCGCACCGGGCCGGCTGGTCTTCAACCGCACGATCCCCCTGAAGGACACCTGGGCCAAGGCCCCGGGTGGAAAATAGGGGCCACAAAGCCGCGCCGGTTTGAGCCCATGCGGCCTTGAGCGGCGTCCGGGAATCCGCGGGCCGCTCAGGACTTCGGCTGGGCCGGAGCCGGGGTCGTCGCCTCCGCAGGCTTTTTCTTCTTGTGATGCTTCTTGCCCTTTTTCTTGGCGGCTGGAGCAGGCGTCTGCTCCGCCGGGGCCGCCGGGGCCGCCGGTGCGGCCGCAGCCGGGCGCGTGGGTGACGTCGGTGTCACCGCGGGCGTCGTGGAGGGCAGCGTCACCGTGGGCGAGTCCTCGGCCACCAGACCGGTCACGGTGAGGCCGAACAACAGGGAGAGAAGGGTCATTTTTTTCATTCGCGGCCAATGACGATGCCATTTTCAGGAAGTTACCATCCGAAATGTTCGGCTTGGTCCCCGGAGTACAAACGGCTTCAGGCCGCAGCCAGGAATCGCGCCAGCCGCTGCCGAACGCGCTCTTTTCCGAGAACGCGGAACAGGCTCGTGAGACTCGGCCCGACGTTGGTGCCGGACACCGCCAGCCGGGCCACGGGCTGATAATCGCCAAAACCCAGCCCGTGCCGCGCCGCCAGGGCCTTGATCGATTCCTCGATCGCAGCATCGCTGGAAAAATCAAAGGCGGACAGCCCCGCGCTGAGCTCGCTGAGCCGGGTCTTCGGGTCGCCCTTGGCCATGACTTTTTCCTTCACCTTGGGATCCGTCCCGTAGTCCGCGGTGAAGAGATACTGCGTATAGGCCGGCAGTTCATCGAGGCCCTTGATCTTCGGCTGGCAGAGCAGCATCACCTCGCGAAAATAGGCGGCCTCCGCCAGGAGGGCCGGAGCATCGGCCGCGTGGAGTTCGAAATAGGTGCGCGCGCTCTCGACGAACCGGTCAGCCGGCAGTTCCAGGAGATAAAGCATGTTCATGTGCGCGAGTTTCTTGTCGTCGAAACGCGCGTTGCTCTGGTTGACGCCCGGCAGGTCAAAGAGCCGGACAATCTCCCCGATCGGCATCTTTTCGCGGTCGTCGCCCGGATTCCAGCCGAGCAGGCAGAGGAAATTCACCAATGCCGCCGGCAGGTAGCCGCGCCTCTGGTACTCCTCGATGAGCGCGCCCTGGTCGCGCTTC
>Ga0164296_1000914_pt1 | contig 33190 bp, 39 predicted proteins | sample GEODES057metaG_FD_113533 | JGI IMG/M metagenome (GOLD analysis project Ga0164296, IMG submission 113533) | Dystrophic lake water microbial communities from Trout Bog Lake, Wisconsin, USA - GEODES057 metaG | ecosystem: Environmental > Aquatic > Freshwater > Lake | place: USA: Trout Bog Lake...
GATCTGCTGGTGCTACTCCTGGTTCCCAACCCATAACAAATGCCCAACGATGGGTATTAATCTGTGGAGGAGTTGAATTATCAGTCCATGTAACACCAACTACTGTGATTGGAGTATGGCTACGTGCATCTGGTAAAATGCCACCTGTATAAAGTCCGCCTGGGAATGTGATAGCCACGGTTCCTGATGAAGCATCAATTACCTGTACATTAGTACTGGTTGAAATCGTGCCACTTGGGAAATAACCAATGATCTGGCTACCTGAAAAATTTGGTGCACCTGTTGTATTACTGTATGAAATTGAATTTGCGACTACTGTTTGATAGTCTAGATAAAAAGTCCAACCTGTAATATCTTGTGCGAAATTATAAACGACTGTTCTTTGTGTTGAAGGGAATGCCTGTTCCGTTTGTAGGTTGTCGTTACCGCCCACGTATTGGCTAAAATCTAATAAGCCTGCCATATCTGCTCCTGTAGGATTGATTGTAGGGGACTGTAGCCCCCTGCGTTACTATTTACAACTATACCTTAATTTGTAATGGTAAAGGTAGTATTTGTGCTGGTTGATGCTAGATTATAAAAATCTCCATTATATGTTGCATATAGAGTTCTAGTTCCAGTACTTGAAACACCTGTTAATACATTGTAATTAAAATATGCTTGTGCAACTGTACCAGTATTCACACCCATTGGGTATGGTTGATTTGTTGGAATAAAATTATTGGTATATCTTGCCGCTGTAGTTATTCTAACTTCATCAATAGTTCCAATAGTCACTGGATTGCCATATGTTGATGGTAATTCTATTACATGCTGACCTGTGGTATTATAATTCCATGGATCAAGCATTGATGTAACTGCAACACCATTTATATAAAATACCGCTGTACCATTATGTTTTACATAAGCATAATGGATCCATGTATTATCAACCCAATATGTTGTTGGAATAGTTGAAGAATATTGTGTTACTCCATTTGGTCCTACGTTAGCAACATAGATAGTTTTTGGTGTAAAATCAATAATCATATATCCAAATTGAATACTTAAAGGAGGAAGTATAGTTGAATTCGCATAATACCAAAATTCATAAGTAAAATCACCTGTTCCAAAAGTATAATTTGGAGGAGCCTCTAAACCTCTAATTAATGAAAATGCATCAAAATTAGTATTCAGTGCATTATTAAATTTGCCCTGTACTGGATTGGCATTTAGATAATTTGCATACTGTTGACTTATTCCAAACAAACCATTAGGATTATCTACAGGAGTTACTCCTGCAGGTGGATGGCTATTAATAGGAGGACGCTCAACAAATAACGGAGCAGTATCTGTTCCATAATTTTGATAAGTCACTACATTTGGAACACCATTATATGTAATAGTTGTTAAATTATCAAATTTATAATAATATAATGTTGAAGATGAAAAACTATCAATATTAGTACCTGGTTGAATGATATTTGTAGTAGCGATTGGTTGTGATAATTGCTTATCCCAAAGAGTCACAGTTCCTGTAAATTGATGTGCAGGATAATCAGGTGAAATCGTAGCAATCGCATAATTTATTGCAGGACCATTTGAAATACCATAACTTGTGCCATTCACTGATAATGAAATAGTTGTTGAATTAGCATTGAATATAGTTATTGTGGCAGTATTTGAAATACCACCATAATAATATGGAGCCGCTCCTTCAAATGACAGATATGTTCCATTCCAATATGCTCGTAATGAATGTGTTCCAGAATTTAATGTTCCTGCTGGAATATTAAATGTGATAGAATTATTATTAAATGACGCTGTAGTAATTACATTTGTTCCTGTTCCTTCTTTTAATGAAACTACACCTTTTATTGATGTAGAAGTATTAACGGTCAAGGTTAATGTATTTGCCATTATTTGATTATATAAACTAATAGGATTTGTTAAAATCAAACTACCTGGATAGGTATGTGCAATTATAGTAGCAGTAACTATATTACTATTTGCTGTTCCATTTAGATAATATGTTCTTGATGGATCTGTTACATTTAAAAATTGTTTATTGGTTATAATACTTGCATGTAAATTATGGCTACCTGTAGTAAAGTAAGTAACCTGCCCTGTTAAAGTATTAGGATCTGTAAATGTATTAACAGTACCTGAATTATCAATATAAACTGTAGCGGTAGTACCTTGCCAATTATAATATTTTGTAGATAAAGTATCACTTATATTAAATGTTATTGGTTCTCCTACATAACCTACATTAGTTGAAGTAATTACAATACCAGGTGTTTGTCTTAATGCCAATGTGATAGTATTCGCATAATCAATTTCTTCTGCATAATAGTGACCATCATTGATCTGTGTTCCAATCCAATCACTGTATGCGATTAGTTTAGTGGCAGTTGAATAAGTGATAACCGCTGTGGCTGTATTACCAACAAAAGTTTCAGCACCCAATGGATGATAATTTGGTCCTAAGAACCAAATAGGAACTCCTGCGGTTGATAGATATATGGACGTGTTTAATGTAAGACTATTATTGCCAGTATTGGCGCTGACCACTGAAGCAAGATACTGTGTACCATAGATATCATGATATAAGCGTGTGCCTGGAGTATATCCACTGATGGTACTGCCAACTCCAAATATTACTGTGCTGGTTGTAGAATTTTCACAAACACTAACACGGTCACTGATAAACGTATCATCAATAGTAAATGTCGCTGTTGAACCATTTACAGTAGTACCTGTGCTGTTGTTAGTCAACACTAGATTAAATGGTTCATTTACATAATAACCAGGTGCTGGATCTAAGTATGTATTAGATTCAAATGCTAGGACAAAACTTAAAGGTTCACCAGAAAGTGTTGCTGTTGTTACTACATTAGATTTTTTAGGATATACTTTAGGTTGTGTTGAACTACCTGCAAAGTAAGCATATAGATTATGTGTTCCAGTATTCAGCGTTGGAAGATTAAGCACAGCATGATTTTGGTAATCTACAGTTGATATTCCTAATAAAATATTTCCATCATAGAAACTGATTGATTGACCAACTATACTATTAGCCATCGTTGATGCATCTACTACGGCTGTTAAGGTCACTGGTTCTGTGTAATAAGTATCAGCAGGTGATAATGTCAATGTTAGATTAGTAATAGTTTCTTTGGCCAATACACTGAAGTAAGTGGCAGAACTAGCGATAGGTACATACGAAGGATGATTAGGTTGATTACCATCCCATACAGCCACTATCTGATATGTGCCTGTGGATAATGTATTAGGTAATACTGTGCTGGCTCTATTAAAAACATTGTTTTGGATTGGAACAGTATTGATCAATTGAGGAGCAAATGGATTGATACCTGGACCACTGGTTAGATAAAAACTGATATTACCAGGAAGTGTGCTTGGCAATGTTACACCTGGTTCGCCTACAGGATAAAGCACAGCCTGTAATTGATTACCAATTTCATTTACGATACCATGATTTGGAAATATAGTCAATGACATAGTCACTGTGTTACTGATATTAGTACCAGAATTAACTACGTAGGTAGTTGAAGTTGTCAATGCAGGATAATCAGTACCATTGACTGTGGCTCCTGGCCAAATGGCCTTAACTGTATGGGTACCTGGACTGAAATCAGGAATATTAATAGAAGCATTATTATTATAAACAGGAACAACACCAATCTGTGAGTTGTCTTTGTAAAAAATAATATTGCCTGTTAGTTGTATAGGTGTAGTTGCCAATATTGAAAACGTAGCAGTGCCTTCACCTGCTATCAATTGTCCACTGGCAGGATAAGCATAGATAAAGAAACCACCAGTGAGTGGAGTGCTTTCTCCTACATTAACTGTCAATGGAACATTTTCAGTTGTTACTGGAGCATAACGATTTTCACCGGGCCATGTTGCATAGATCTGATGTGTACCTGCGGCTAAACCATAATAGACCAAAGGAGCATTAACTGTGTCAACAAATGTGGCTGTACCTAATGTGATAGTTGATGATGAAGTGCTGTTGATAGGAGTAAAATTACTGTAGAAAGTAACTGGCTCAGTCTTATACATTACAGCATTACTGATAGCCTTGATAATAATCTGTTGGTTGGCCTTAATAGTTGAAGTTGAAACACCAACAGCCATGTTTGATGCTTTTGTTTTATAGTCTGTTGGTGGCTTAACACCGTTTTGACTTGCTTTAGTAAAATCCATATCTTTTAATCCTTATCCATTTACTGAAACGATAGCACCACCTGCACCTACCGCAACAAATACATTTAAGTCAGGGCTGTATGATAAACCGTAGAATTGACTTGTAGTTCCAGGATTTCCTTTGACCCATGTGTTTCCATTATCAGTTGAATACTGTATAACGCCCTGTGATTGACCATTGATTGTTAAATTGCCAACACAGACAAATTTGCCATTACCATAGGTCATATAATACCATTCTGCTCCTGGAATAGCGCCAGTACGTTGAAACCAATTAGTTCCATCACTGCTGATATAGATACTGTTGTTTGTACCAGCCGCTATGAAAACATTGTTTCCATATGATACAGTATTAAGACTATACAATGTAGAACTTGTGGTTGTAGTCCAATTATTAATAAAATATTGTGAATTCAATGTACCTGTTAATATACCACCACCAAGAACATACTGTCCTGTCAATGGATCAATATTTCTGTAGCAGGCCACCACGGTCGCATTATTAGTAGCCTGTGTGGCATTTGAGGCTGCGCTGGTATAAAATTGGCTAGGACTATAGTGTGTGAATCTAGTAGTGATAGTGCTACCACCCACATTAACATCCCATCCTTCATAGATATATCTAGCACCAACAAGCACAGAGGCTATACCATCTTTTAACATAAAAAATTGTAAATTAAGACCACCAGAGATTGGTCCACTTTGATCCACGATAGCATAATCATTAACCATACCATCAATACCATTTGGACCATCATCAAATCCTACTAGGGCACGATTATCATAAGTGTTAGGATCAGTATATACGCCAAAATAAACAATGTTATTATAAAAAGGAACTAGTTGAGCACTTCTATAACCATTGACACAGTTAAAACTAATCTGTGAACTAGTTGAGTAGGTCTGCATTTTAACCCAATTATGTCCATCACGGCTACGGAAATTGACTCCATTGTTACCTACAGCAACAAATTCGCCTTGGCTATAAGAAGTATTAGTGCTCCAAGATTTAGTCCAGTTGACATCATATAGATCTTCTGTATTAGTAGCAAGATCAATAGGACTAGTTGAAATCGTAACAACACCTTGTCCATTGGGTGCTGAAATATAAATTCCAGTGCCTGCAACAATTTGATTGACAGTGGCGATAACCGCTGTTCCAGAATTAGCACCATTTGCATCTGCTACATTTGATTGGAATAGATCTAGGCTACCTGCTTTATAAGTTGAATCACCTGTAAAGCGTGTTTGTATAGTATTTTGACCAACGTCAGCAGAACTAAATGTTTTTGTATAGACAGCCTGCTTGGTAACAGGATCAACAGTAACAGCAGAAAGGATCTTGCCATCACCACCCATAAAGTTAAATGTGGCTGAAGTAGCATTAGTCGCGGCTACACCATTAGTGCCTCCACTTGATCCTCCAGCACTGCCTGTGCCTAGTCCTAAATTAAAAAATCCCATTCAAATCTCCTTATGCAAAATCGCTAAAATCACCACCACCACCACCTGAATAATCACTGAAGTCGCTATAATCACTTAATGGACCAGGATCAGGTGTTGCATCTGCTACTATCTGTACAGTATCTCCTTGTTGTGGTGCGGCGATTGGAGTACCATCTTCTGCTAATAAAGTAGTTGTTGGACTGACAGGAGTTCCACCTGCATCATTACCACCACCCTTAGGTAAGAAGTCTGCTGGCAGTAGACTATCAAATATACCCTGTTTGTAACCATAGTTCACAGCGGCCAAACCAAGTCCACCCAATAACAATGGACCCATTGTATCAAAGAATCCTTTTGATTGGCTAGTACCTTGTGTCGCAGCATCACCTGTGGTTACCTTGGTACCTGGAATACTGTTATCAAGGATCTGGCTGCCATTGATTGGTGTAGTTACAGAAAATAAGTTAGTCCAAGTAAACGCTTCACTGATCAGACTAAAATCACTAGATGATTTAGGACCAATGGCCTTGGTAGCAAAATAGTAAGTGTTGCTAGGCAAGTTTATAAAATTACAACTTTCAGTTCCTGTATTAGGATACAATGAAACAGCACTGGTTGATGTAGTGCCTGTTGAATAATACTGTACTTCATATAGAGTAAAATTGTTTACTCCAATAGTGCTGGTAGTTGAATACCAAAATTGCATTTCTTCAACTTGTCCAAATGTAGGCAAGTTAGAAGTTACAGTAAAATAGTTTGGTGAACTGGCTGTGGTAGCATAAGTCACTGTAGGTTGGCTTGGTGTTCCAATCAGTGTTGGATCTGTTAAGATACCAAATGGTGCTGGTGTTACATAAGCGGGATTAGTTTCAAAATAGATCGCATCATTGTAACTTACAGCAGTTACCTGTACTGATAAAAATCCATCTGTGGCTTTTTGTTCACGTACTTGTGTTACACGGAACGGACGCCCAGGCCAAATATTATATCGTGTTTGATAAGTGCTCCAACCATACCATTCATGATTGATACAGACAACATCACCTGCATTGATTCCAATACCTGAATAGTCCATGGTAAATGTTATGGCTAGATCTTCACGGCCCATGAACAGTTTCTTATAACCTAACCAACTGGCCTGTAGACTGTCTGTTACCAATGGATAGGCCAAGGTAAGATTATTATTAGGTTCATTTGGATTGCGTTGTGCAGGATTCAAATAGAAATAGCGATAGTCTGTTTGATTAAACAGATCTACGTTAGGGAAATTGATAGTCAATATGTTAGGTGTTGATGCTAGGTCTGTTGGAATTAGATCAATACCACCTATGATATTGTCTGCTGTGATCAGTTTAGCAGTGCTGGTAGATTGTTCAACACCATTGATCACTGTATTTTCCCATGCTTGATTTAGGATAACACCCCAACGTGCTGTTTTTTCATTCCACTGTAACCAACCATCTACCGCATCAGTCATCTGTGCTAGATTGGTCAAGCAATCATTGGTAGTGTCAACGATACCATTGATCTGATATGTAAAGTAATTTGTGGCTGTTGTTCCTGTGGTATAACTGGTGATATTGATAGTATCTACATAGTTGATGTCAAGGTTCAATGGTAGAGCACTGATAGTATCTACATAGGCTAGGCTAGTAGTATCAACCCTTAATGGATCTAGGCCAGCACCATAACTTGTGTTGGTCATATAATCTAGCATAGCAGATCCAGGACCTCTATTAGGCAATGGATTACCAAACTGATCTTCACCTGCACCTAGAGGATTGACGATACGTGCTTTGATACTGCCTAGACCTGAAATACCATGTCCTGCATCATAGTCTAATTGTATGATGGCAAACACAGCATTAGACATCAGTTTAGTTTCATCCCATTGTTGATCTGCTGAAATTCTTGTGTTGCTAGGACCTAAGATATCAAATGGGCTTCTTGTTGAAGTTTGTGGAACAGCATCACCTGGTGCGGCATAGCCATCCACGTTACTTAATGGGAAAGTTAGATATTGTGTGCCAGTGCTTGCAGATCCATTGTTATAGAACCACATGTGTAATTTGCCAGCAACACCTGTTACAACATCTCCACCTTTACGTCCACGCTTGGTAGGCATCACTTGCCAACCTAGGATCTCACCTGGATTATTGTAGTCAAATATCAATAACTTATTGTCATAATAAACTTCACCAAATGATATCTCACCTAGATTAGTATCTGTGGCTTCTGCGAATGTGATCACATACCACATGGTCTGTTGATCTGTTGATAGGATAGCGTCTGTGATGATACCAGCGACCACATGGCTACCATAGACCACAGGGACTTTGTTGTCCGTTGCGGGCCCAAGCATGATCTGTCCACCTGGAGTACCTTGGTTGACTGGTTTCTGATTATTAGTTAATAAACTGCTTAAGGCATAGGTAGCAGCCAAACGTATGGCAAATGCGGCGGCACTAACAGCCAAACCACCTGCGGCAATTTCTGCACCTGTAAAGAATAAAGGTAATATTAAACTTGCTGGCATTAGTTACTCCATGTCTCTTCTAATTTTTTGAAACCAAAACGTTCATATTTCAAGTCAGGGCTGGTTACCATCTTTGAAATAGTGTAATAGGCTATCTCACCTTGGCTTTTCATGATTTCACAAAAGTCTGTATAGGTTTTTAATAGTTTGTAACCTGATGATCCATAACGTGCTTCTGGTTCAACCCAATAGGCCAATTCATTCATGCAGAATGCACTCTTGTCCCACATGTTGACATTCTTGATGGCTATCAGCATACCTTCTATCTTGCCTTGATTGTCTGCTAGTAATACCACACCCCTTGACTGTGTAAAAATCATATCAAGGATCAGTCTGGCAGTTTCTTGTGAAGTGTTCTTATGTATCTCAAGAGGACTTGCTTGCTTGTAGTGTTCAAGCATTTCAATGATTACTTCTGTATCTTCAGCGGTGGCCTGTCTTATCATGCTAATTTGATTCCAAAGTTATAGGTAGCATCATGGATGGCCTGCACACGATCCATTGATGTATCATAATCAGGATTAGGTGTGACCCCATCACTTAGATATGGATTGAGTCCACCATTCCAACTGCTACCATTAGTATGACGTCCTCCTGTGCGATTCTCTAATACTGTCTTATAACTAGAACAGTTCAATTGAAGTGTAAATGTATCAACTTCTGCTTGACGATCTTCTTTGATAGTATAAGAAGTAACGATACCTGTATAACGTAATTCTGGTGTTTCAATTAGGTTATAGTTAGTGTCATAGAATCCACGGAAAACTTCAATCTGCGCCCCTTTAAGTCCTGAGTGGAAGTTTGTACCTGTTGAATTTTGTCCTGCTTGTAGGATATCTTTGATCTTAGTTGGATCAATTCCTACCAAACCAATTTGTGTATCATACGCACTGGCTGATAAATCTCGTTGATGGCTGCTGACACCTACTAGACCACCAAGGCTGGTGAATGTACCTACAGCCTGTGTTGTTCCTGATGAATCTACGATAGTCTCAGTCTTATAACTGTTAGACATAGCATAGACATTTTGGCTACCATCAGGATTGGTTATTTTGACCTTGATAAATTCAGCATTGTTGATCATGCTGTTGGCAAGGTAATTGGTAAGTGTTGAACTAAAAATATCAGCCATTATGCACCTCCAGTGTATTCATAGAGACCAAAGTCACTACTCCATTCTAGATAAGCATTATTAGTTCTAGTTGATCCTGTGTATTTTGTAGCACCTGGAATCAATTTATAAACTGGCATCTTAGGACAGAACATATAAAATGATACCGCATTACCTACAACAAGACCTTGTCCAGCAGTAGGACTGTTTACAAAGAAGTTAGGGCGGTTAGTGGTTATTGAAACAGTATTGACTCCGCCAATAACTGTATAAACCGCAGGAACATCATTGACCACAGTAAATGGATATGGTGCATTGCCAATCTGTATAAAATCTCCAGCACGGAATAGATACTTGCCTGTAGTCCATGTGCCCGCTATGGCAGGTACGTTTTGTATGACTAAGGTGCTACCACTAAAACTGGTAACAGTCAGTGCTGAAATCTGAGCGGCTGTCATATCACCTTGATAAGAACAGATCCAACTTAGATTAGGATTGTTTGAAAATGTGATCACCTGTGGATAACGACTGTCCAAGTAGTCAATCTGTTCAATTAGATCTCTATAGTCATTATATGGTAATGCTGCTTTCATTGATACGTTAATGCGCCAAGGATTGCGTGTTGGGGTTTGACTGACCTTAGCAACCTCAGAGCGTGTGTATTGTACGCCAACAACCTTACGGCGATCAAACTGTATGGTTTCAGCATAGTTTAGGATTGTTTGTAAACCGTTTGCCATTATCTAGTCCTCATTGGTAATTCGCGACGTGCTTGCTCAACCATACCAAACATTGTCATACGGTTTTCTGCGAATAATTGTGCCACTGACTTAGCATCAACGGCATTGATATTGTAATTGTGTGTGGTTGTGCCACCACCGCCCATCATGTCTGCTGTGTTAGGAGCATTGATCACTGATGCTGGACCTTTGATTAGTTCAGGACCATTTTCACCAACTAGACCAAATGTTCCGCTAGCGATAGTACCACCTGAAGCATGTCCACCACCAAATAAACTGGTTAGGCTTCCTAACAGTCCGCCACCTGATGTACTGCTAAACATTGAAAATAATGAACTAGTAGCGGCTTTGATTTCCATCTTGATTATGTCAGTGATGATCGCATTGGTCAAATCACTGAATTTCATCTTACCACCTGTGGCTAGGCTTTCAAAATAACTTTCCACATTAGTTGAGAATGACTTGAATAGGTTATCGGCGATCTTAGCACCATTAGTAGCATCATCTTGATACTGTTTAATTGCACCTTGCCAAGCAGTTGAGAAATCACGGCTTTGTGCGATATTCTTTTTCTCTTGATCAATATTCTTTTGATATGCGGCTGTCAATTCATCAGTGGCCTGTGTTACTTTCTTGATAGCATCTGCTTTAGTATCCCAATCGCTACCATAAGTCTTAACGGCTTCTAACTGGATATTCTTGACCGCTTGATCATATTGTTTCTTGAGATTTTCTAATTTCTTCTCATCAGCGGTCATTCCATATTCTTTATATTCTATTTGTAAATTCTTTAATTGTTCTTGGAATGTAAGTTCTTCTTTGGCAACCGCACGATTAAACTGTGCCTGCATCTGTGCTTGGGCCAATAGTTTATTCTTTTCAGCGATAACCTCAGATTGATTTTTGTATTCTTTTAATTCATCTTGTAGGATCTTGATTTCGCCTGCATGGCTAACTGTGCCACGACTATTAGCCTGTTCTTGGCGTAACTTGGCGATTTGATTTTCAAACTCAAGGACTTTCTTTTGATAAGCAGCATCTGCATCAAACTCTGCCATCTTGCTGCGTTTAACATCATCAGATGCTCCAACAAGACTACGTTCTAGGTCTAGGCGATCTAAGGCTAACTTGTTAGTCAATTGCATTAGAGCAAATTGATTCTTAAGACTTTGTTCTGCACCTGCTTGTGGATTTAGATCCTTTTCACTTAATGCAGGTGTCTTAGGCTTCTTATTATCCTTGCCTGTTTCTTCATTATTCTTTTGTGCGGCTTTGGTATTCTTTTCAATAGAATCTGTTAATTGATCAAGACCATATTTGGTAGCCAATGCAGTAGCGGCACCTACTCCTAATTGGATAGCAAATTTGACCAATGTACCAAGTCCAAATGTTGCGGCATTTTCTGCGGCAACCATAGCCCATATTTCTGCAGTTAATGCTACTACTGCTTCACCAATACCTGCTAACATGGTTGCGATTTTAAGTGCGGCAAATGTACCAAATGCCACAGTTAGAGCCACAGCGGCTTCTTTGGCTGATATCAATCCAGTGCCAGCACCTAGAAGAGGTTCAATCAATCCTAAGAATGCCAATTTAACATCAGTCACGAACTGATTTAATTTCAACATGGCCTGTTGTGCTTTTTCTGCGGCTTCAGCATTTTCACCTTGTGTGCCTGCTGTTTCATGCAGTTGTTGGCTTAGTTCTGCCCAATTGGTTGTTCTTGCGGCCTTGCCAAATAATTCTTGTGCTAGTGCGGCACGTTTGGCAGGATCTTCCATAGCGGCTAATGCATCAACCTGTTTCATGAATGCTTCTGATGCATCATGTGTTCTTAGATAATCTGTTGATGTACCGACCTGATCCAAAGCGGCACGCAATTTCATGTTACCGTCTGCGGCCTGTTGAGCACCAATTAACATCTTGTTCATCATCGTGGCTACTTTTTCACCACTTAGGCCTACTGCTCCTGCGGCTGCGTTAATCTCTAACATGGCCTGTGTAGTGATACCAAACTTCTCAGCCATTTCAGTTGCTTGTGCGCCTGCTTCCATGACTGATTTAACAAATTCAATAATACCAACACCAATCAAGGCAGAACTCATGCCTTCAATCTTCTTGTTGATACCTTCCATTGATTTGCCTAGGTCATCAAAGGCCTTGCCCATTTCAGAAGTTTTCTTCTTGGCATTTTCAGCAGTAGCATTGGTAGCAGCGTCTACTTTCTTTAGACTACCTTCATATTGTGTACTATCAAGTTCAAGGGTGATTTTAATGTCAGCCATTATCGTTTACTCGCTATTTGTTTAACTATTTGTGGAATAAGTTTCTTGGCAAACTCTTTGGTTGGCTCGCTCATACCATCTGGTGCTTGGACTGAACCACGCATCTGTCCATCACGGAAGCCGCGGCCTGCGTCAAGAACAAAAGCATATGGATAGTCTGCTTCTATAACTTTGCCAACTAGGCTAGTGTTTGCCTTGGCATTACCTGTTGCGACAGGAGTATTCTTTACAAATTCTTTTTCAAGTAAGGGCATGACCTTTTGTTGGATGGTAGCAAGATCAGCCAACTTGGCTTTAAATTGTGTATTTTGGATACCGAATTTAACTGTCATTGCCTCTTACCTGTTTAATAACATCTAATAATACTTCTTGCTTGACATCTGGCATTATACCATTTGCCTTGTTCTGTTTCAATTTTTCCCATGACCTAGCGATATCTAATACTTCTAGGTCAAAGGTGTTGGCTGTGTGTAATATCTGGCTGGGCAACATTCCATATCGTTGTCCCAACTGATCCAGGGTCACAGCAACAAAAACTTCAGGGCCCGCAGGATCATATTCACCCTGTGTTACTTTCCCAAGACTTCAACCATCTTGGTGAATACAGCGATCATGACCTTAGGTGGTAGAACATAACCATCTTCAATGGCTGGTGAACCATCTTCGTTCATGACCATATCTTTTAATACTTCTGCCATTACAGCAAAACTTCTATCTGGGCTGGCAGCAACCTTTAGGAATGTGTCCATAGGCTGGCGATCCCATGTGTAAAAGTCAAGACTATCTCCATACTGTGCAACGATATCTGCATCGTCTATGGTAAGTTTGATTAATTGGGGTTTTGCGGCTAGGTCTTTTAGGTTCATATCTTTATATCCTTGTTTTTAAATGGTGGATTAGTGCTAGGATAAACTTCTGTCTATTCTGTGCCTTTTCCAAATCTTGTTGTGCGTGTGTGATTTCGCTAATTGCTTTAGCGACTTCACCTTCTAGTCCTTGAAGGAGTTCCTTCACGGGATGTTCGTTAAAATCCATATCTCTAAATCCTTCTTATTGTTATTTACAAAAGACAAGGGGAACCCTTTAAGATTCCCCTTTCTTTTAACTCATTTGATTAGAATGAGTTGTAACTTCCATCAACTTCAATCACTAGTGGTGACAACCAAACTGGTTGGTCTGGAGTTACCTTAGGTGCTAAGTTTGCTAAGAAACCTGAACCTGTTACATAGTGAGTTGAACCGCCACCCCAAGCGAACTTGAAATAAACGCGGGTCTTGCTGTTTGAAAGATCAAACAATCCTTTAGTTGCACCTGCTCCTGTAAAGAAACTTGTGTCATCTAAAACGATGTTAAAGTTCAAACTGTTTGTTGCTGGAGTTGCAACTACTGCTCTACTTGTGCTATCAAGTTGAACCCATCTAAAAGTACCGTTACTGTTAGTTACGGTAATATCTTGAAGAGCGGGAACTGTAATAGTAGTAGAAGTAGAAACAACCCAATCATTTGTTGTAGTTGACAAGGCACCTGACTGACTACTGATCTGTAGTGAGACAAAGTTACTTGGGCTACTTACATTTAGATTTGCCATTTTACTTTTTTCCTTATATAATTTGCAATCTTGTAAGATCGAATATGATCTTATAACGTTCTGAATTATTCACATACTGTTGTTCTATGGTATGTTCACGTTGGAAATATCCGCTGAATAAATCAGCATCAATCAATGTAGGGAATATACTCAACAGGTTGTTCACAAAAGTGTTGACCTGCTGAGTCACTACATACATTTCAACGCGGTCCTTGATCCAGTAGATGTGTCCACTAGGAAGGATACCATTCGTGTGTATAATCCTATCTGCTTGATAAACACGGGCCACATAGATACCTTCGCTGATCTTATTTTGATCAGAGGGGAATTCTGTAAATGTTTCAACCAAATTGGTGCCAGTCGTTGCTGACTTGGCAGTATTGATCGCACCAATTACGTCTGTGGTAGTGAATAACGGCATTAGAAATATCTCCTATCACCTTCAAAGAAGTTTATGTCTGCTAACCAATCTTGTTGGTAGGTGCCCACGAATCCAATATTGCGTAGATCGTAGAAGTAACTTTCTTGTTTGGCTTTTTCCCATTCTTCTTCAAATCTGCGGCGAGCAAATTGGAAGTTTTGTGCATCCTTTTCATTGATGTTTGAGTTGTCAGTTACTAAAGTTGAGTAGAAAATTTCTACTGCCTTATAAACTTCCAATTGGATCAATGTTTGGTTTTGCTTGGCCAACTGTGCTGGATTGAATGCTGTCATAGTCATGCCTGCGGCTTGTGCTGGGACAGGTAAGTTGTTTGGACTTACTGTTGGAGCGGCTGGACTCGCAGGTTGTGCACCTGCACTGGCAGACTTATAGTAGAAAGCACCTAGAGTGCGTTCAACGAAAGCCGACCACCAGCCAAACTCTAACATATTCAATAGTTCAATTGACGCTTTGGGAAATAGAGTGGAGGTTAGATAGAGATCCTGATCACCCGCGATGAGTTCATCAGTTTGTGCTATCTGCTCCATTCTGCGATAGGCCGCACGATCATAGAACTGTACATCGCTGGGCTGGGCCACAGAGACCTTGTAAAGACCCACTGAAGGGTTTCCACTGCGGTCATAAGTGATCTGAAGACCAGGATCAGTATATGATAAAAAACTCGTTAAAGCCATATTTTCTCTCCATTATTGGGATAGTTGCCTATCCCTCCCGCTATTAATTGTATGAGTCAACGATCGCGATTTCTAAACCACGAGATTGATCTACAACACCTGAACCAAAATAGCCTAAGCCAGTGATCCAAGTTTGTAATCCACCGTCTTTATCACCCATAGAGATGTCAAGACCTTTAACCATAACAGTTGTAATGGCTTGTGGACCAAATGCAGCACCAATATGGCACTGAGCAGAACCACGCTTAACAGTACGAGTAACATTGGTTTGTAGGAATGTTGAGAAGATTACTGTGCAACCGTATAGGTTACGCAACATACCAGTAGCCAATAGTTCATCACCCAATGCTGTTAAACCAGCGTTGATTGATGTTGAACCTTGTGTACCTGCTGGGTTGTAAACAGCACCACCAGTTAATTCTGTTAGTAACTGTTGTTCTTCGCCTGGTCCTAAAACTAGTGTTGGACGACCTGGGTTACGTGCTTCTCTCCAACGCTTGATAATGTTACGGATTAGACCAGAAACAGTAACAGCATTGTCACTATCAACTGCTAGAGCAGAAGTAGATGTAGATTCAATCAATGATAGACCTTGTGAGCCCATTGCTGAAACACGAGTGAAACCGTCAACGATACCTACTGAACCACCTGTGTAAGTAGCAGTAGAAACGTCATAGTAACTAGCACCTTGAGTTGCTTTGAAACCTGCTTGTGAAACATCTGTTGATGTAACATCGCTTGGGTTACCAACGAATGCGCGAGTAACACGTTGATCAACTTTTTCAGCAAAACTTGCACCTAACTCAGAACCTAAATTGTTTGCTAGGTCGAACGCTGTTGTCCATCCTAAGAATTTAGAGAACGCTGTTTGTGCTACTGCAGGAGTTGCTACAACTTCCTTAGCAGTGATGCTGGCTTGTTGCTCATAGATACCATAAGGGTTCGCACCAGAATCAGTGTAATCACCGTAACTGATAGGAGCCATTTTAGGAACCTTATATGTGTTACCTTGGTTAGGCATCACAACATTAGTCATATTGACTAGACCTTGAGATTCGTGTAGAACCTGAATTGCACTATTTTGAATAGTTTTTTCAAACGCGGAACTTTCACCTGATGTTCCGCCAATAAAATAAGCCATTATTTTCTCCTTTATATATTATCGTTAAACGATAGGCTTGTTAAAAGAGACATTCATACCTTTAAGTGAACGACCACCAATTCCTTGGCGTTCTTTCCATTTCTTCCACCCTTCTAAATCTTGTCCAGCATCAGGGATTTCATTAGAATCACCTTGGATGCCCATACCAAATTTAGAACCAGTGCCAGAACGGCCATCATCCGCGGCCAACTTAGGTCTCTGTCTCAATATGTCCTGGGCGAGGAAGTCTAGACCAACGGGGTTACCATTTGAATCTAGTCTTGGTCCGCCATTAGGACCTTTTATATAAAAGTTACCATCTTCAGTGTAGTCAATCTGACTTTCAAACAAAGGAGTAGCGATGTCAAGCATGTTTGGATCAAATCCAATCTTGACTGCTGTTTCCTTGATCTGGCTCTGTAGTGTGGTCTTGCGAACTGCTTGATCTTTCTGTTGTAGTTGTGACTGCAACCCTTGGATCATGTTACGCAATTCAGCGATCTCACCAGTACCACCTGATTTGGAACTTTTATTGGCTTTATCGTTGCCACCGGTGTTCTTCAAACTTTCTACAAACTTGATAGCGTCTTTCGTTTTACTGAAATCAACACCAGCAACCTTGCTCAGGGCTTGGAGAACTTCTTGTTGCCCACTCTTACGGATCGCACCTAAGTTTGGTCCTTGTTGTGTGGTTTGTTGATTGTAGTCAGCGGCGGTATTTGCTGGCTGTGTATCAACTGCTTGGCTATTAACGGGAGCCCCCGCGTTTGATGTATTTTTGTCCATCTTTTTTCCTTTTAGAGTTTAAGGGCGTCTAGCCCAGTGCTACCTATAACGCTAGGTAACTTAGCGAAAAATCTTATCTACCTACGCCCAACATGATCAATTGACGAGCGATTGGATCGTTAGTTGTGACACCCTTGTCTTGGATCTCACCACCATATATGTTTGTTTGATTCTGTAGATTAGTCTGTGTGACCAAACTGTCTTGGACATAATCTGTAGTATTGTCTGGAGCAGCCAAGTCATAAACACCAATCTTGGCCAAGAACTCTGCTTGTTGATCAGCAGGAGCGATCATCTTGATCACTTCTTGGTCTATGATCTGTTTGACGATCGCATTGTCACCAGATAGTGTTGCGGCTGTTTGCAACAAGGCCATACGGAATTGTAGATCCTTGTCTTCATAGTCTGTGTTGTAGTTGACATCACCTGCCCAGAATGTGTTCATCCAACGGCAGACTAGATCAAATATTTCTAATTCTGCGGCTTCTAATTGACGTGCTCGCTGTGCGGCTTTACGATGTAGGCTACGGCGTTCTTCAATGATTGAAATGCCTGACTGTGTCTGCATACGAGTAGTGCGTAGGCTACCACGGCCACTAAAGCCATCTAGGCGTTCAATTAGAGCATCTTGTTGGGCACGGATCTGTGCTATGTCTTGTGTTGGTATCTGGAATACTTCAACTTGGTCTTTGTCACCACGGATGATACCACCGCCACCTGCTGGAACACGGATTCCTGCGGCAGCACGGATAATTGGTTTAGAGAAGCGAACTGAGTCATAGGCTTCTGCTTCTAGTTTTAATAGTTCACGCTGGACATCTAGGGCTTCTGTTAGGTCTGAGACACCTAGGTCTGATCTGCGTTGATCTTGGCGTGTTTGCACTTGGACCACAGGAATAGGAATTCCCATAGGTAATGTCCAAGTAGATTCTGGTTCAATAGGCTCATCCAGGTTAGCCATATGATTTTCACGGACGATATAGCGTTCGCAATATGTAGGATTGTTAGCATCACCTGCATACCAAACTTTGAATATAGTGCATTCAAAATCTTGATATTCAATGACCTTCATATATTCAAAATAGTCGCGACCATATTCTGTGTAGATAGTCCAATCAATGATATTTTCTGCTGGGCAATATGAAATGTAAGGACGATTGTTAGGACTTGGATTTTCTGGTAAGTCTACGAAGACCCAGCACCAACCTTCAATACCAGCCATGGTGCCAATGGTTTCCATGCAACTGGTTAGGCTATTACCATTAAGGTCTGCATCATCACAAAATGCTTCCCACCAATCTGGTGCATCAACTATAGGCATGCCCGTCTTGGTAAGAAACGCTGGATGGCGAGTAGGATCGTCTTCAAAGACCACGTCAATAACTTCGTCTACGATGGCTTTACAAATGGGAAGTGCGGCTACATTGATTAGTTTGTCTCTGAATAATGCGGCGTCTTCAGAGGGACGCTTTACGAGAACAGCATTCTTAAATGCTGGACCGCCTTCATAACCTGCCCTCAATGCCTGCATCTGCGGTATGATGGCATGCATCAATGCAGAAGGCTGGATAAGTTCTCTTACGGTTAGAGCCATGTGTTTAGGTTCCTAATTTGATATCTAGAATATTTATGTAGCGGGCTCGTAATGGGATAGATATTCACCATTTTACATCCAACTTTCGTCAGATTCTGGGAAGAAATTCTGTTTGATCAGGCTATCTATGGTTGGCATACCATCTACTCTAGAACGAGCATTAGGATCCATCATGTATTCATGTCCTGGTTCTACGCTCTGTTGGAAGTCTCCATCTAGGTATTCAGGTAGGATAGGTTGTTCATGTTGCATTGGAAATAGATAGTGTATGCCGTAGCGTAGTGCATCACCTAGACCATCAATGTGTGCATATTTTACATCTGAATATTTTACCAATTGTTTCCTAGAACCATCTTCATAGTGATAAGTGTCTAGTGCGTCTAATAGTTTGGTTTCTGTATCGTTGATCAATAATCTACGCTGTGATATGAAAGCATTACTAGAGTTATCAGTGTCTGAAACTAGAGGATTTGACTTGGCAGTGTTTATGATGCGGAAACCATACTTTTCTAGGATAGTTTGGTCAGTGATACCAAATTGTGAGGTAGTATCTCTATTAACCTGTGATCCTGAGCGGTCCATGATGCTTTGTATAGGACGATGTGGAAAGTCTGATCTGATCAACTGTGCGATACCTTCTGTGCCACAGTCTGGTACTGCATAACTTTTTAGGATTTCTAGACGGCCTGTGGTGCTACGGATATCTCCCACTACCTGTGCTACTATCGCACACATGACCCGTTTGTTAAAGTCATGGAATGAATATAGGGTCTTGCCACGATCCACTATGCGTTCAGGATGTACAAAATTGCGATTCCATGAATAGTAAAATTGATCCTGCACTGAACCCCAATCACACAGTAGATCTTTCCTAAATTTAAGTGGACTCAGCAGATACATCTGTTCTTCAACCCATTGTTTAGGCTGTACACGCATGGTCTGCCATGTTTTATGCAGATAGATCCAACGATCAGGATGCTGTTGTGCATGTTGGGCCCAATCATAAAACGCATTCTTACCTTCAGGGGTAGAAATCAATATGATACGTCCTTGTGCTTGGGTTTCACCTGGGCTAGGTCTGATACGATTGGATAGTTCTTGCAGTGCTTCATCTGTGTATTCTGCGGCTTCATCTGCTACGATCAATCCAGCGTTGATACCTTTAAGTCCTGTTTCTGAACTTAGGCAAAATATACGGATACCATTGGGAAATGTGATAGTCTTTGATGAATTGTTGATATCCTTTTCATCTTCTAATCCCCACATTGAGATACAGCGTTGTTTTAGGTCTTTCCATATGATTCTAGAAATCATAGGTGCTGTAGGTGCCACATAAAGGATATCTTTACCCTTGTGTATGGCGGGTGTTGTAGCGGCTATGGGTAGGAGTAATGAGGCAAGGAAACTCTTACCTGAACCTACTGGTAAGACAGCGCAGACGTTTTTATCTGATAGCATGGCTGACCATACTTCTGACTGTGCGCCCCAAAGTGTTATCTTATGCGTATTATTCATTGATTTGGCGGACTTCTGCTTCTACATAGTCAGGAAGTTCTTGCACACCAAATTGTAGGATTGGAGCCTGTAGGCTTTGTCCATTAGTAGTAATATCTACTTTGTCAGCGATAACCTTGCTTAGGATCAGTTGATGATATTTGGCCACTAGATGCTTGTCATCATCAAAACGTGCGGCTAGGAAGTCATTGGCTAGGATAACTTCATAAGGTATGCCGTTGTTGGCTGAGGTAATTGCGGCTAGTATTTCTTTGGCAGATAGTTTATTAGTAGTACCAGCGATCCTACCTGCGCCTGGGCGGGCTCCACCATGTCCATTTGATTGTTTTTCAAGTTCCATAGTGGTATTTAATAGGCAGGGGAGAGATTGGGCTTATATGTGGGGAAAACGGAAAAACCTAACCACAGGCATCCTCTCTAGTCCGTTTAACGCCCCTGCAGACTATTTAGACAAAAAAAATAGCACTGGGACGTCCATCGCAGTGCTAATAAAAATCCTACGGAGATATAAAGGAAATGTCTGTAACCCTTATGAAATATAGGATTTTTTGATCTTTTATATACTGCAATTATATATAATCTTTTGATCAGATCCTAGTGGTTATTTGCTCAAAATATATCTGATGGCTTCTAGTCTGGCTGACTTCTTGTCATTTGAGTCAATCTGTATCCAAGGTGCATAATGGGTGTCTGTTTGTTTGAACATGCGGGTTTTGGCCTGTGTATAATTGTCCCATAACTGTTGTGCCTGTAGATCTACCATGGACAGTTTGCCTTGACGTAAGGGATTGTCTATCCTACGTGCTAGGCGTTCTTGTTGTGTTTCTTTGGTGATTGAAAACCAAAATTTAATGATCTTGATTCCTGACTGTGTCCACATCTTTTCCAAGCGGGGACATTCTGATAGGAAACTGTTCATTTGATCTCGGGTGCAGTAGCCCATGACTGGTTCTACTAGGGCACGGTTATAGTAACTGCGATCCCAAAAGGTAATTTCACCTATGCGGGGAAATTGAGCAATATGTCTTGACCAATACCACTGACTGCGTTCTTCTTCTGTGGGCTTGTCTAGGGCCACGATCTTGACTGCTCTAGGGGGTAGATTTTCTGTGGCTGCACGGATAAAACTGGTCTTGCCAGCCATGTCTCTGCCTTCGCAGATTATGATCCATTGTTCACCCTGTTGCTTGACTCGCTGTTGCCACTGATTAAGTTCTAGATCCAGTTGATACTTTTGATCTTCATAGGACATTTCGGTCTTTAGGAACTTTGATTAGGATATAGTCTTGTGGATTGGCTGTGAGTTCTTCTACAGTGGCTTCTGTCATGCCCACTTTATGCACCCACGCTTCACGCAGTTCATCTGGTGAATATAGGCTCTGCACGGCATTTTGATTCTGTATCACCCACATCTGTTCCATGGCATTCCAGCGATCGTTGCCTATGGTTTCTCTGCAGAACATGACTGCATCGCTTGGACTCCAGTTGTTTTCAATCTTACCTTTGGCCATCTTTTCCATGGCATCCATGATCTTATAAGTTTCATCTTGTGTAAGATATGGACTCATAGCATACATGATGCGATCTAGGTGCCAAAAACGTGCAGTGGCCTGTGGTGAAATCCTAGTGTAGTCAGCGAAGACTTGGGTGTTAACGGGTTTTCCGTTTAGTATCATATCTCTAAATCCTTTAGGTTAATCAAGCGTAGGTGTTGGTTGCGTCACCGCGGCTATCGTGTACTATCTGATTCTGTTGATTATAGATCTTAGCGTGGCTAGATCCGTTCAAAAAATGCTTTAGGTATTCATGGGCTTGTTCTAAACTGGCATGGAATTCATCGCGGCTGGTTAGTGTGCCACCATCCCATGAATATATTCTAGTCATATGTCGCATTAGATCTTCTCATCGTTGTCTTCTTCACCAACAGCCTTAGCATGCCAGATCCAATGATCTAATAGTTGTATGTAATTGGTTATAATTGAAGCGATACCAAATTGTTCAACATCGTGTGCTCGCTTGTGTGCTTTTACAGCACGATCGCGGACTGTGTTAAAGTCTTTGACCAATTGGCTATTGATATCTTCTACATTAGGAACTTCAGTAGCGTCTTTGATCTCTGTCAATTCTTGGATGCGTTCTATTGATGCTGGAGGAGTTTCATCCAAATAGCGTATAGTATGTCCAATCTTGTGATTAGAACGCATGATGTGCTTGGCTACTTTCTTGTATTGTCTGTGCGTGAATATACCAATTGGGCCTTCAGCACCTAGTGAGAAACCTTCTACTTTAGCATGTAGACTGATATTATCAGCCCAAAGTTTTTTCAAATGGTCTACTAGTTTATCTTCTAATTGTGGATCTATATCCGCCATATCTTTATTTCCTCTTTTTAGGTGGTTTGGGTCTTGGTGCTTTGTAAGGGTTCTTAGGCCAATCGTATGCCATCATTTCGCTCCCACCCATTTCTTGCACCAATAGTAATTACGAACAGGTGCATCAAATAGGTCGCAATATCCTGAAGCATAATAACGACAGTTACCACAGTTTTCACCTGCAGGTACCATGGGCATGTCTGATGGTTGATAAGCATCTGGTAGGCTAGTGGGTATCAGACTACCGTCTGGATATCTAGAAGGTCTAGTATAAGCCATTAGCGTCCTCTACCTGATTTCATTGAACTGCCTCTATAGCCAGCGGCATGTGCGGCTCGGCCCTGTGCGGCGGCCTTGGCTTGTGCTCCAGGTCCAGTGTAGACCCGACCATGGCTACCCCATTGATAGCCCTGCTTACCATTTTTTGTCGCTTTATGAACTGGCATATTTATTTGAACCCTAATTGTTGGGCAAACCCCCCAGGATTTACCTGCTGTCTTAAAATGCTAATCTGATTGCCCTGTATCTTGTTCAATTCAATCAACTGTGCTACCTGTTGATTCAACAGGGTTATAGCATTAGCCTGATGATTAATAGCCGATACCATCTGCATCTTATCGTGCATAAGGCTATTAATGTTAATCTCTAAGGCTTCTAAGCGGGCCAGAGGATCTTGGACATTTTCAAACATACTCATATTTACAATTCAAACCCTACTTGGAACTTAATAGCGGTGAATTCTGGGAAATATGAAGCCATAATCACGCTGATTACTTCAATGGCTTCCATTTGCTTCTTGGTCAGATCACGCTGTCCACCAAATGTTAGGTTTTCTAGCATACCTGAGACAAAACTGGCGATTGAGTTAGGACCTTCTTTGCCTTTGGGCAAATTGGTGTTGCGTTCATGTAGATCTGTGCGTAGGATACGGATATCTCTATCACGGCTAGTGTCTAGTTCATTGATACGCAACAACCAACGCAGGAACTGTTCCTGTGTCCAACTCATATCATTGATATCAATTTCCACATATTCTGTGCGAGCATGTGTGATCTTAGGTATGTATTTGATTATTCTTTCATTCATTTTGTTTTCCTCAAGTTTACTAGTTGACGGAAAGCACTGGCACGTTGCAGTTGCTCACGTCTGGTTACGATAATAACATTGTCTAGGGTCCAAGCACCTTCTGGATCTTCACGTGTCATGGCCAAGTTATCAGCATGGCGACCTCGTTGTGCCCAAAGTTCATCTGGCCATATGGTTTTCCAATCTTCAAATGTGATATCACATTCTTCATCACGGAAAGCGCATTGTGCTTTGAATCTCAACCAAGGTTCATATTTCTTATGCTGTATGGGATCTTTTTCTATCCATACCTGTGGACGTGGACGACCATAACTTCTGCTGGGTATGCCTAGATTGCTCTTGCCCTGTGTGGTGGCCATGATGTTGCCTAGTTCAAATGGCCGGTTGCGATCAATCCTAGTCATGCACAAGTATTCAGCCAACATAGGGCCTGTGTGCCTAACGTTTTTTTCTACACCCTGTGCTAGCCACCAAGCATACCAATCTTCAAATGTGATCTTGAATTCATTACCAGCGGCTATCTGGCGCTTGCGATTATCGTTATATCTGCGTTTGGCCCACTTTAATGGGTTACGTGGCCTTCCTCTAAGTTCTTCCATATCTGCATATCCTCTTTGTTTTAATTATTTATATCTCTGTCATGATTATTGTTATATTTTGCCATCGTTTTGACTCGTTCATTGGCTTCATTGATCTTGGCCACCAGATCAGGTTCTTTGAGCAATCGTACGAGATCTGCATTGGTCATGCGATGTTCTCTCACACGACGGCATATGGCATTAAATTCAACAACAGGTGTTAGGTCAAGTGGTTTAGTCATTGTTTTATTTTTTATTAAAATTTCACCCAGCGACATTGATTTTCAGGATTTAATTCTTGTTTAATTTTATCCCAAATATTACCTATTTCTAAACGACAATGTTTATCTAATACACTACCTAAACTATCATTGCGATCAAAAATAATCTGTCCTTGATCTCCTTTGACAATCCAATAATCATTTTGTGTTGCAAAAACCCACACATTGAATAATTGATTATGGACTAGACACATATCATGATCTTGGCTATATCCTTGACCACGTTTATTGATTACAAATAAGGTTAAGGGACCTAATGCATCGCCTGCATAACCAACTACCAAATCTTTTTGCCAACTGCGTAATTCTGATTGATTTTGATCAGACCACCAATCACTGATTGGATGTTTGGTTTTATTATATTGAAATGTTTGATAAAGATCACCTCTATCAGTATCAATAACTATTTCGCCGTTACGTTTGCGATCTAAAATAACACGTTTATTATATTTGATCATAAGCCTAAATCCTCTAGTGATAGCAAAGGTTGTTTTTCTTTACCAATAAATTTACTAGCAATAATATTTCCATTCCTTTGACTTTGGCTAGTTGTTCCTGATTTGTTTAACCAATAATCAAATCGTTTGGCATTAAGCACTAGGATCACTAACCATTGATGATCTGTTTCTGCTAAAAATCCAACGATTTCTGTACCTTTACCTTTATGGGGTAAACTAAATTTACTACATTTATAATCTATTTGGCTTTCTTTAAATTCTTGTTGTATTTCTTTGATCATAGTCCAATGATTATTAACAGCATCTACAGGTTCTACACCTCTCCATATATAACGAGTAGGACTATTCATATGGGCACGAAGATTCTGTGTAGTCCCATCTGATTTAATCACGCTAATACCTAATTTTAAATTAGTTTGATCTCTATTAACACTATTGTCAAATAAGTCTATTTTAAGGCCCCTCCAGTTTCTAGGAAGGATTTCTTCTGCGGGATTACCTACACAAGAAACAAATGACCCATCTAAAGAGAGCGAAGCGAGGCCATCTGCCCCCGCAGGGGTAAGCGAAGCAGTTCCTGGAGTTGTGTCACTTGGGACACAACGATTATAGTTAAAGTCTTTAATGTTATTATTGTTGTTATTGTAGTTAATGTTATTAATGTTTGTTTCCTGATTAATCATTTTATCCTCCACGTTATTTGATGTATGCCTAATCACAGTTATTTATAACTCTTTAAAATAATAGCACTAATATTGGCAATTTACAAATTGTTTGGAGAAAAGAAAACCCCCTAACATGGCCACACACTAGGGGGTTTAACTGTCTTGAGGAAACAGTACAGAATAGAGGTAGTTGGAAACTGCGCTTTGAATGATTAGGACAAGGCACAACGTGGAGACCGAACTATCCTGCAGTTTTATTTATTTGTATTGATCTCAGAGGTGTGGAAATTTCGTTTTTGTCCGCAGTCTTGGCATTTCGCTGCCCATACGTTGGATCCAGAAGAGCGGCGATAGAGTTTTTCTTGGCTACAGGTGTCTCCACACCATTCGCAGGGGTACTCAAGTGGTTTGTGTTTGAGCACAACAGTATAGCCTTTTTCTGGTGGGTGGTATTGATTTTTAGTCCCCTTCTTTTCAGTTTTACAAACAAGTATATCTGTGGCCACTGTCCATTCAGTTAATTGGTCGAGGTGCTTATGGAAGTGATCTTTCTGCATCCATTATTTAGAATAGTATTCTAAATTGGATTGTAATCGTGGATTATTTGGATCATTAGCCAGAGCCAACTTGCCATATTCAAGTGCTAGGTCTCGTTGTCCTAGATGATAAGCGGCGATAGCACCTAGGTCATAGGGCTTCCAAGTCCAGTTGTCGTGGACTTCTGTATAGACCCATTCACGGTCAGTGATTTCTAGTGTTTGTTTTACTGCTTCAAGGCATTCACGCCACATGCTGTTCCTATAAAAGAAATCAGCCATGTCCATATATGGTTCGCGGACTTTTGGTGCTTCCTTGATAGCCATGCGATAGTATCTTAGACTATCAAATTTAGGACCTAGATTTTCCATGCACTTGGCCTGCACACGTCTGGCATAACAGCGTTCGTGGTTCCAAGTAGCACCTGGTAAATTCAAATAGCGTTCGCACTCATCGAAGGCTGCTTGCCAATGTTGATAAAAACTCAATTCGCGAGCATAGTAAAATGCGTTGCGGGGATTATAGGGATCTAATTTAGTATCAGCGGCCAGTAGGTCTAAGTATTGTCCGCGGCTCTTTGTGGGATCTGGTTTATGGACTATCAACAGTTGATCTGTTTCTGCCCAATATTCTGTGATGCGGCTGTCTGGATAAAGTGCTTCATGGCACATGCTACGCCAACTATAGCCTGTGCGGCTGTGTATCTTGTCACCGTAGAATATTAGATTGTTGCTCCAATCAAAACGATAACGCATACGTGTGGTATGGTTTTTCCATTCACGTTCTATCACTTCGCGCCAGCCTGGTTGTAGTTCTTCGTCTAGATCTAGTGAAATACAGACATCTACGTCACTAGGTATTAAACTTAGTGCGGTGTTCCTAGCGACGTCAAAACGCCATGGTTTGACGCTGATATTGAACACTTCTGCGCCACTTTGACGCAATAATTGCACCGTTTTGTCAGTTGATCCTGTGTCACATACTATGACCTCATCTGCGTCAAGACATGACTTCATAAAACGGCGAACAAATTTCTCCTCATTTTTGGAGATGGCATATATACAAATCTTCATGCAATTATTTACTAGTGTACTGGGACCTTGGTCAAAATAACGCCAACCAAGCCAATCACTGAAACAATCACAGATCCTGCTGTGGCTATACAGGCTTTGATGATAGCAGACTTGTAGTCAACTACCGCTGTCTTGACTTCATCCATCTTGACTTCAAGCACACCCAATCTCCTATCCAATTCAGCATAGCGTTGGGCACATAAGTCCACATGCAGTTCTAGATCTGTTTTTTCTTTATCTATAGTTTCTATAAAGTTCATGATATCATAACAACGGTTAACCAACCACCATCAAGGCCCTGTTGAACAAAGGTATCTTGTTGCCCTTGTTGTATGGCTGTTTGCCAATCTGCTTCTTTGGCAAGGTCCATATTAAATCTTGTGATTACACCTGAATAGGTGCTCCATATTTCTAACATATAATCTCCTTATGGCGCTTGGTATTTGTAGGGATGGCTGTTGGCAAGAAGACCTTGCAATCCCCACTTCCATGCTAGATAACCAACTATCTTATCTGAATCACTGACACTTGGTGCTGAACTGAATAACATCCATTCTGCTATGTTACCATTGTAAGCAGAGTCACTGGCCGCCGCATTGTTACCCAAGCGTAGGTGTGTAACAGATATGGCAGTTGAATCACTGTCAGTACCTGTGGTAGTCGCACCATTTAGATAATTGCGTATGGCTGTACCTGTTCTGGTAAAACCCAATTGGTTCCAAGTGTTGGTTGTAAATGCCGCACCACCTGCTTGGACAGCAGAGTTACGATATAGGTCATATTTGTTGTAAGCACTGGTACCTGCGGTATATAGGATACCTGATGCTTGGTTATAGTCGTCTGGGTTAGCGGGCCAACCTGATAACAATCGTCCATAAACATAACTAGTACCTGAACCATTATATGCGTTTGGTTGTGCTACGCAGAATAGGGCCACGTTAGCACCACTAAAAGCAGAAGGAGTAGTAGCATCCAGATAGTTACCACTACCACTGGTTCCAACGAAACCTACTGTAGGTAATCCATTCAATAGGTTCGTTGAAGTGTTTAGGGTAGGCTGTAAAGTGCTAGTAGCCTGGTTCATGTTATTGTTGTTGCCACTGATATCCTTCCAAGCAGATATCTTACCTGATGAAACAGTAAAGTTACCTGTGGAACTGGCATCTAACCAAATGATCGGCTTAGTAGACAGATCATTTGGTGTCCAACTTGGTTTGCCTGCGTAGGCTGCTATTCTTGAACTAAAGAATGTCATTATTGGAATCCTCTCACTAGTGTACCTAGTGTATTAACTCCGTCATAAGTTAGTGTAACTACGTCAATGGCATTACTGGTAGTTGTTAATGTTTTAGCACCACCTGCAAATTTTGCACTAGATGTTAGGGTTCTTGAACCAGTCGCATCTTGTTGCAGGATCAGACTTACAGTCGTACCTGTTGTGCTTGTGGTTAAACCGTTAATAGTCACGTTACCTGTTAAGGTAAGTCTATGGATAGTTCCAGAACTTGCGGCAATGGTGTAAGTACCAGCGGCCGCGTTACCCCAGTTATAAACTGTTTCAACACCTGAGAATGTGCCGTTAGTACCATTAGAACCTGCAGGGCCAGTAGGTCCTGTTGTTCCTGTGGCACCTGTAGTTCCTGTGGCTCCCTGAGGTCCTGTGGGTCCAGTTGCACCAGTTGGGCCTGTAGGTCCTATAGATCCCTGTGGTCCTGTTGCACCTGTTGGTCCAACTACACCTGCTACTGCGATATTCCATGAACTATAACTGCTTGGTCCATTGATATAATCAACTGTAAAGACTAGTGTATTTCCGCTGAATGAAGTGATGATACCTTCTGCATATACAGTATTGATAACCGCACTAGAAACATGGATTCTAGTACCTACGGCAAATGCTGTGGCTGTGGAGGCCAAGTTTGTTGTAAGTGTTTGACTACCTAACGCAGGAGTAAATGTAGTGTTAGAAGTTAAACCACTGTAACCTAAACCAGTAGCGCCAGTAGGACCAGTTGCCCCTGTAGTTCCCTGTGGTCCAGTAGGTCCTTGTGTGCCAGTAGCACCTGTAGTTCCTGTGGCTCCCTGAGGTCCAGTTGCGCCAGTAGGACCAGTTGCCCCTGTAGTTCCCTGTGGTCCAGTAGGTCCTTGTGTGCCAGTAGCACCTGTAGTTCCTGTGGCTCCCTGAGGTCCTGTTGCGCCAGTTGGTCCAACACTACCTGTTGCTCCAATAGGGCCAGTAGGTCCAGTTGCCCCTACAGTTCCAGTAGCACCTTGTGGTCCAGTTGCGCCAGTTGGTCCAACACTACCTGTTGCTCCAATAGGGCCAGTAGGTCCAGTTGGTCCAGTGGCTCCATTACTTCCATTAGTTCCTGCTGTTCCCTGAGGACCAGTAGGGCCTGTTGGGCCTGTTGGGCCTGTTGCGCCATTCGTTCCATTTGTGCCTGCGGTTCCTTGTGGTCCAGTTGGGCCGGTTGGTCCAGTGGCACCTTGTGATCCATTCGTTCCATTTGTACCTGTGGCTCCTTGTGGACCAGTAGGTCCTGTCGCTCCCGTAGTTCCTGTGGCTCCCTGTGGTCCAGTAGCACCTTGTGATCCATTCGTTCCATTTGTACCTGTGGCTCCTTGTGGACCAGTAGGTCCTGTCGCTCCCGTAGTTCCTGTGGCTCCCTGTGGTCCAGTAGGTCCTGTAGGGCCTTGTAATCCGTTTGCCGTTGTTACATAAGTTCCATCGTCAAACTGTAATCCGTTTTTAATTTTAAAATATTTTTCTGTTGAACTCATTTAAGTTTCCATATTCCACTTAAGGATAAAATTTAGAGGGGGCTTTTCACCCCCATTGTTTTTATTCGCTAGCGATAGATGTTAGATGAACTACGATATCAACGCTAGTGATTCCTTCTGCTGGTGTATATTGAAGAACAATATTACCACTAGAAATCACATTGTTAAAATCACCTAATGAAGTATCTGATTGGACAATGCCATATTCAGTTTCATATAAGTTGCCATTTGCGTAAACGCAAGTGATTTCTTGTGAGTGGATTCTTGTGCTACCACTGGCACGATCAATCGCTTGGACTAGATACTTAATAGTTGTGTAAGTTCCTGCATCAATACTGCTTAGGCTAACAACAGCAGTTCCTGAAATGTTTTGGACATAGAATGAACTAACTCTAAAACTTTCAGCATCAATTACTGTGCGAGTTGAACCAGCACTAACTTCTGGAATATAAACGCTAGGTGCTTGAACTTGTTGTTGGAATTGCCAACCGCTTGATGATGCTCCAACTGTTTTTACATTATTATTGTAAAATTGCAAGGCTCCATCGTCATCACTGAACATACCAGTGTCATATCCGCCATCATTTTGAAATGAATACCCCACTCCAGCACTTGGGGCACCTTCACTGGCTAAGAATTGATTTGCTTTAACTGAATGGAAAGTTACATCACTAGTTGAATCTAAACTTTGACTTGGTAATGTTGGTAAATTGCTTAGGTCATTATAACTACCTGAAGTTGCAACTGTTGCCAAACCAACGATTTCGCTTGTTGCCACAGTTCCAGTCCATGCTGTAGACTGTGCTGTGTCGTCAGGGAATACTAACTGTGCAGGTTGTGCACCATTTACAGGTTCAAATTTGAAAGTGTAAGTTGTTGTAGTATTGCTTTGATTTGCCACAGTAATTCTTGCAGAATCAGTGTTAGACAAATTGATACGGTGCCATGATTGGTGGCTGAACAAGCGATAGTTAGAAGTATCTACGTCTGATGTAAACACACCTGAGAATGTACCTGTAGCACCTGTTGGACCCATATCCCCTTGAGGACCAGTTGGGCCAGTAGGACCTTGTGGGCCAGTAGCACCAGTATTACCTGTATCACCCTTTTCGCCTTGTGGACCTGTTGGACCCATATCCCCTTGAGGACCTTGTGGACCTGTTGGGCCAGTGGCTCCATCATTACCTGGGTTACCTTGAGGACCAGTTGGACCAGTCGCGCCTTGATCACCTTTGATTTGACCTACGTCAGCCCATGTGCCATCAGCATAGACCCATAAATGTCCTGTGTCTTCTGCGATAACACCGTTACCATTACTAGCACTTGGGTATGCTGTGTTTAGTGTTGATTGATCTACTACTGTTGGAACTGTGCCAACGATAGTTACTGAAGTACCATTAGTACCTGGGTTACCTTGAGGACCAGTAGGACCTAGATCACCCTGTGGACCTGTAGGGCCAATATCACCCTGTGGACCAGTAGGACCAGTAGGACCAATGTCACCTTGTGGACCTGTTGGTCCTTGTAATCCATTGGCTGTTGTTACATAGGTATTATCAGGGAATTGAATACCATTGCCAACTCTAAAATATTTTTCTGTTGTTGTTACGCTCATTTAAGTGCTCCATTATAGTTGGCTTATACAGCCATTAGTGTTTTGATTACTCTAATACTCATCAATGCAGCATTGACTGGAGTAAACAGTAATCTCATGTTAGACCCACTTACATCTGCTGTAAATGTTCCTAATAAATCTCCGTTAGTTACTATGCCATATTCACTAAACCCAATGTTAGTGCCATCATAGAACATAACGATTTCTTGTATGTGGAAACCATTTCCATCATTTTCTCTAACTCTTACCAAATACTTTACAGTATCAAACTGTGTGGTATCAATAGTGTCAAGTTGTACCTGTGTGGAACCAGTGATACCAGTATAGTTAAGTGTAGATTCAGTAGACGCAGTTGATTGCTGTGTTCCATCAGGGAATGTTAAACTACCATCTTGATTGAACCACCATCTGCTGCCATCAACATAGATATTGAATGGTGCTCCAGTAGTATATAAGAAACTGCTGGTTGTTGATGATTCTAATCCCGCTGGAAATAAACCAACGGCAAAAAACTCACCACCTGCATCTGGACTATCAAATTGGATATAAGTTGATGAACTTAGTTCCAGATTAGATATGCCACCACCATTAAGTGTTACTGATGCACCTGTTGATGTGGTTAATTGGAATCCTACGCTGGTTCCAGTAGGTCCTTGTGGTCCTGTTGGTCCATCATTTCCTTGTGGACCTGTAGCACCTGTTGGTCCAACTACACCACCTAATACCATAGCCCATGTAGTTACAGTTCCTGTTCCAACTACTTCTATTACTTGAATATTGATACTTGAAGTTGTGATAGAACTTACGATACCAGAAACATAGTGTGTTTGCAATCCTAAATTTGTTGCATAAGCAATGATAGGTTGTGTAACTGTCCATGATGTGGTAGTAGGATCAATATTCGTGATGTTTAATGGTAGATATCCATCAATCGCACTGAGATCAATATTATCTGATGATCTTAAGATTGGAAATCCAGGTCCTTGTGGTCCAGTTGGTCCTGGTACTGTTGAATCTGCACCTTGAGGGCCTGTTGGGCCTGTTGGTCCATCATTTCCTTGTGGTCCTGTTGCACCATGCGGGCCAGTAGGTCCCTGTGGTCCTGTAGGTCCAGTTGCGCCATCATTACCCGTAGGTCCTGTTGGTCCTGTTGGTCCATTACTACCTGCATATCCACGTGGTCCTGTTGGTCCTACTACGGTTCCAACATTGATTAAACTGCCATCTGTTAAAGACAATGATAAATCACCACTGGCATTTATGCTGGCATTTTGTATGCTAGTGCCAGTAGCACCTGTAGGTCCAGTTACTCCATCATTACCTGCGGGTCCTTGTGGACCTGTTGGACCAGTAGGTCCTGTAGCGCCAGGTACTGGATGGTTAACGATACCATTTTGCACTACCTGTACAGTAGTGCTGGTAGATTGTACCTGTACTACCTCTTGATTTTCTGAAACAACAATGTTAGGTATTGTCTCATTAATTGTAAATGAGAAGGTAGCCATTGTTAACCTCCAATAGTGATTGGAACGTAACTAGGATCTAAAATAGGATCTGCTGGTGCTACTCCTGGTTCCCAACCCATAACAAATGCCCAACGATGGGTATTAATCTGTGGAGGAGTTGAATTATCAGTCCATGTAACACCAACTACTGTGATTGGAGTATGGCTAC
>Ga0164296_1000917_pt1 | contig 33148 bp, 31 predicted proteins | sample GEODES057metaG_FD_113533 | JGI IMG/M metagenome (GOLD analysis project Ga0164296, IMG submission 113533) | Dystrophic lake water microbial communities from Trout Bog Lake, Wisconsin, USA - GEODES057 metaG | ecosystem: Environmental > Aquatic > Freshwater > Lake | place: USA: Trout Bog Lake...
AACTTCTGCATGACGAGAGAGATCGTCATCTCGGTGAGTGAGGTAATTCTCGTGACACCCGTAGGAGTTCCCTGCAGAGTCCGTGTTGTTCTTGAAAAGGTAGATCTCGCCTTTGATGCCTTCTTCATGGAGGCGCTCTTCGGCTCCGCGGACGAGATCTTGGAGCACCCACTCCCCTGCTTTGTCATGTGTGACGACTTCCGAGACACGATCACATTCGGGGGTGGCATATTCGGGGTGAGACCCGACGTCAAGGTAGAGACGAGATCCATTCGCTAGAAAGACGTTTGAGGAACGTCCCCACGTAATGACTCGGCGAAACAAGTACCGCGCAATCTCGTCTGGACTCAGGCGTCGTTGTCCGCGCAGGGTAAAGGTGATGCCGTACTCATTTTCCACTCCGAAGATGCGACGGATCATTGCCACCGACCGTAGTGGCGCATCAGTGGTGTCTGCGAACTAGGCGGAAAGCAGCGCCGTAATTTCTTCGTCGTCAAGGCGTCGAAAGGTCCGTCGTCCATTGCCATCCGAAAGAACGGCTGCCTCAATGCCAAGGGCATCAAGTGTGCGATCTGGACCCGAGAGTGCAGCGGTCGCTGACTGCAGCGCTTTGGCAAGTGGCCAGTTCTGTTCATAAAGACCTGCAAACGCAGTACGGATGGCTTCTGCTTCACCACCGAGGACGGCGTAGTTGTCCTCATCGGTGATCGTTCCTTCGTAGGCAATATGGAAGAGTTGCGTGGGTCTGCTGCCGTGGCCGAGCTCTGCAACCAATATCTCGACCTCAAGAGGCTTCATTTCGTGGGTGAACACGTTGCCGAGGTGCTGTGCATAGAGATTGGCAAGCGAGCGGGCATCGACGTCGTCGCGGCTAAAAGCAAAGCCCTTGGTGTCGGCGTGGCGAACGCCGGCAACGCGCAATTGGTCGTACTCGTTGTATTTGCCGACACCAGCGAAGGCGATTCGGTCGTAAATCTCGGAAATCTTGTGCAACGTGTGTGACGGATTCTCTGCAACAAGCAGGACGCCGTCGTCGTAGACGCAGGCAATGAGTGAGCGTCCGCGCGCAATGCCCTTTTGGGCGTACTCCGCCCTGTCCTTCATGACTTGTTCGGGCGCTACGTAGTAGGGCATGCTCATCGAAGTTCACCTCCTGCATTGCCGCCAGTGGCCTTTCGCCGTTCAATGGCTGCCTCGAATCGTTCCGCAATCTCGTCGGATGCCACTTGTTCATATCCTTCTGAGGTCACTGTCGCCACAATGGGGAAAATTCCGCGCACGAGGTCTGGGCCGCCAGTTGCTGAATCAGCATCTGCGGCTTCGTACAGCGCCAACACTGCGAGTTCAATGGCCTCTTCTCTGGTGAGATCTTCCCGATAGCCGAGCTTGATGGTGGTCCGAGCGTCACGACCTCCTGAACCAGTGGTCTGAAAATCGGACTCTTCGTAATGACCGCCCGCTGGGTCATAGGTGAAAATGCGTCCCTTTTGCGAGGTGGTATCGAAGCCGCAGAAAAGCGGCACGACGACAAAACCTTGCATGGCAAGAGGGAGGTGCCCTCGAACCATTTGGGCCAATTGATTCGCTTTGCCCTCGAGACTCAGGGAGACGCCTTCAACCTTTTCGTAATGCTCGAGCTGGACCTGGAACAAACGAACCATTTCGACAGCCATGCCCGCTGAGCCCGAGATCGCGATCGCTGAATACCGATCGGCCGGAAAGACCTTTTCCATCGCCCGATGTTCAATGGAGTGCCCTGCGGTAGCTCGGCGGTCGCCCGCCATTACGACGCCCCCTGCGAATCGAATTGCCAGCACCGTGGTGCCATGAGGTTGCGTCACTGGGGTGGCTGAATTTTGGATCGGAAGGAGGCCCTCTCGATCGAGGAGGGCAGCAAAGTCCGGTCCGGGGTCAGAGTGTGGGGAAAACAGCGGCAGTGCCATTACTCGCCGCCCTTTTGAACGTAGTTCCGCACGAATTCCTCCGCATTGTCTTCGAGAACCTCGTCGATTTCATCAAGAAGATCGTCGAGGTCCGCTTTCAATTTCTCGGCTCGCTCCGCGTTGGCCGTTTCGGCAACCCGATCCTGCGAGGAGACTTCTTGCTCCGCATCTCGAGTTACCGGCTTTCGAATCTGTTCTCGCTCTGCCATGTTTCGTGCCTCTTTTACTACTGCTCAAGTCGTTCTACGAGTTCCTTTGCGGAGTGCACGCGTCCCAAAAGATCTTCGGTGAGCGCTGCCGATCCTCGCAATGGATCCATCATAGGGATCCTCCTCAGGGGATCAGTTCCAAGATCGAAGACGAGAGAATCCCAGTTCGCTGTTGCGACTTCATCAGGAAAGCGCTGGAGGCACTTTCCTCGGAACCAGGCTCTGGTTTCGCGAGGGGGTTCCGTCACTGCCATCGCGACTTCCTCGGTGCTTACCAACTCTTCGAGTCCGAGGCGGTCAAAGAGTGAACGTTCCGGGCGAAGATCGTGATACTGCAAATCCATCGCACGAAGTTTCGGATCGGTTGCATTGAGTCCGTGTCGCTCTGCATAGGCCTGAAAGAGTCGTCGTTTGGCTATCCAATCGACGCTGCCGGCGAGAGAGTCGGGATCGGTGGCAAGACCATCGAGCGCAACGCGCCAACGTCGGAGCACCTCATGCGCTTGATCGTCGGAATGAAAGACCTCTCCCCCGGCTCGGTCCACATAGTGAGCCGTTTGCTCATAGAGGTCCTCTTGGATGGCGAGTGCACTTACCGTCGATCCATTTTCGAGGACTACTAGGTCCGATAAATCTGGATCGGCGCTAATTGATCGCAAAGCGGCAACGGGGTCGGCAAGAGTCAACGCCGAGCAGTCGAGGAGTCCCTCTTCAATCATGGCGAGCAGCAGTGCCGTTGTTCCGAGCTTCAAAAATGTTGCAACTTGGCTTCGGTTGGCATCCCCCAAGATGACGTGCAGTCGACGGAAGCGTGTGGCGTCAGCGTGAGGTTCATCTCGGGTATTGACAATCGGGCGGCGCAATGTGGTTTCGAGACCGATGAGTTCCTCGAAGAATTCAGCACGCTGAGAAATCTGGAACGGTGGCGGCGCGTCGAAAATACCTGTTTCCGTGCCTACTTTGCCGGCGCCTGCAAAAAGTTGCCGAGTAACGAGATGGGGCACGATGCCGGCCACGACGTCGGCAAAAGAGAGATCTCGAGAAATCAGAAAATTTTCATGCGTCCCGTAGGTATTTCCCTTGGAGTCTGAATTGTTCTTGTAGACAACGATCGGTGGCGCTTCAGGAAAGCGTTCTCGTGCCGCAGTCATCGCTGCGCGCAAGACGGATTCACCAGCTGCGTCGTACAACACAGCCTGCAAGGGACTCGCACATTCGGGTGACGAATATTCGGGATGGGCGTGATCGACATAGAAGCGCGCACCGTTGGTCAAGACGGCGTTGGCGAGATGGGTTTCCACCATTGGCGGCAATGCGCCGGGCCGCGCCGATCCTCGCTGGTCGCGCCCAGGAGATTCGTCTTGGAAATCCCATTTGATGTGATGGCGCAAACCTGAGGCGTAGGCACTCACCAACAAAGTTGAGAGGAAGATGGGATCGACATCAGGAGTACCAGATGAGATTCCGTATTCCGTTTCAATGCCGAGAAGTTTCGCGACAGCCATTATGTGAGGCTAGACCGGTCCCACCACGCAAGGGGCTTCGGGAGCCTTAGAGGTACTGGCCTGTCCCGACGTGATCGATGGAGCGGCCACCAAGCTCCTCGTCCTGTTCCGAGATCAGCGTCCTGATATAGACAATTCGCTCACCCTTCTTGCCCGAAATTCGGGCCCAGTCGTCAGGATTTGTCGTATTCGGCAGGTCCTCGTTCTCTCTGAACTCTTGACGGATTGAATCGAACAGATCTTGGGCGCGAATCCCCGAACCAGCTTGCGCTATCTCTCGTTTAATCGCCAACTTCTTCGCCCGTCGAACGATGTTTTCGATCATCGCGCCAGAGGCAAAATCTTTGAAGTACAGAACTTCCTTGTCGCCGTTTTGATAGGTCACTTCAAGGAAGCGATTCTCGTCATCCGTGCGGTACATCTCCTCAACGGTTGCTTCGATAATCGCCTGCGCCGCTTTCGAAGGGTCGCCACCCCCGAGATCACGAACAGCGTCAGCGTCGATCGGGAGTTCGTCAGAGAGATAGCGCGAAAAGATCTGCGCCGCCGCGTCTTCGTTAGGCCGCTCAATCTTGATTTTGACGTCCAATCGACCCGGCCTGAGGATGGCCGGATCAATCAGGTCTTCTCGGTTCGACGCGCCGATGACAATGACGTCTCGAAGTGCCTCGACGCCATCAATCTCCGCGAGAAGTTGCGGCACGATCGTTGATTCCATGTCGGAACTGATCCCGGTGCCCCGAGTGCGGAAAAGAGAATCCATTTCATCGAAGAAGATGATGACAGGAACACCTTCTTCTGCCTTTTCCCGTGCTCGTTGAAACACGAGACGAATTTGTCGCTCAGTTTCACCCACGTACTTGTTGAGCAATTCGGGACCCTTGATGTTGAGGAAGTAGCTCCGAATGTTGGTATTCCCCGTCACTTCAGCGACTTTCTTCGCCAAAGAATTGGCGACCGCCTTGGCAATCAGAGTCTTGCCGCAACCAGGAGGTCCGTAGAGCAAGATTCCTTTTGGCGCTGGCAATTGATAGGTCGCAAAAAGTTCCCGGTGGAGATACGGCAACTCGACTGCATCAGTGATGGCCTCGATTTGGCTGTCGAGACCGCCGACGTCGTCGTAGGTGACGTCGGGGACCTCTTCAAGGACAAGATCTTCAACTTCTTGTCGATCGAGGCGCTCTACGAGCAATCCTGCTCGCAGGTCGTACAACAACGCGTCTCCAGCCCGAAGCGAAATACCACTGAGCGCTTCGGCGACTTCACAGACCCGCTCCTCGTCTCCCCTTCCATAAACGATGGCGCGAGTGCCGTCAGCAAGGAGTTCTTTGAGCTTGACCACTTCGCCGCTTCGTTCACCATCTCTCACGAGGACAACAGAGAGTGATTCGTTCAGCACGACCTCATCGCCTCGCTTGAGAAGCCCTGGATCGACATCAGGACTCAGAGAGACACGCATCTTTCGGCCGGAGACAACGACGTCGATCGAACCGTCAACGTTGAGGCCGAGGAAAGTGCCATACGAGGCTGGGGGTTGCGTGAGCTTGTCGACTTCGTCACGCAGTTGTGCGAGTTGTTCCTTGGCTTGCTGAAGAGCAAAACTCAATCGGTCGTTTTGGGAACGACTTTGACTCAAGAGACCGTTGACTTCCAAGAGGCGCTCTTCAAGGGCTTCAATTTGACCGGCTGCGATTGCTTTGGCGCGAAGTTCTTCGACGTCTCTCTCGAGGGCAGTCACGTCGTCTTCAGTCTGGTCGGAACTATCTTGCTGCTTGTCGTCCATTTCGACCTCCTCGCTGTCGGCCACCCTATAAGAAGGCGCCGGCCAAGGTTCTGTCGGGCAAAGGAGCATCAGACGAGCCGTCAGCAGGTAGCATCGTGTCCGTTCGAGAATCGCCTGCGGAGCGAAGTAGGCCACTGACAAGGGGAAAATGAATGAAGGTCTGGATCGATCAGGATCTCTGCACTGGTGATGGTCTCTGCGAGGAGATCGCTCCAGCCGTCTTCACGCTTCTCGATGATGGCCTCGCCTATGTAAAGGAAGGCGACCAGGTCATGAACGAGCCCGGCGGCTCCGCTGGCATGGCGGCTGTCCCTGATGACTTGAAGGATGCCGTCGTGGAGGCCTCAGAAGAGTGCCCCGGCGAGTGCATCTTTATTGAAAACGACTGACGCTCGTTAGTCGCTAGTTTTCTCTGGCGGTATAAGTCGCCTGGCCGTTGTCAAAAAACCCGTGTGTGCGACCATGCGGTGGTCGGGACGAACACTTCTGTCTTCAATGTGCCAGGTCCGACGAAGTATTTCTGTGGTCTCAGCGAGGCCAAACCCTCTGCGTTCGAGTTCCGCTCGCAATTGCCACGTTTGGTTAATTGTCGGCAAGTAGGCCAGGAAGATCCCGCCAGGGCGCAGCGCAGTTTCTGCGTGCGCAACCACCTTCCATGGTTCTGGCATGTCGAGGAGAATTCGATCGAGGCCACGCTCGTCGATACCTTCGGTGACATCACGGATCTCAATTGTGTAGTCAATGTGCTCTCCGAGCATGGCGACGACGTTTTCACGAGCGCGATCGGCAAAATCTTGACGAAGCTCATAGCCAATAATTGATGCCCCCGCACGTAAAACCGTCATGGAGAGCGCGCCGGAACCAACTCCCGCCTCAAGGACGCGCATTCCAGGTCCGATGTCGGCAGCCATCAAGATGGCACCAAGGTCCTTCGGGTAGATGACTTGGGCGCCGCGAGGCATTTTGACCACGACGTCGGCCAAGGTTGGTCGTAGGACAAGGAAATGACGCCCGTTGTTTGCAGTGACGAAGAGTCCTTCGTCTCTGCCGATGACTAGGTCATGGTCGACGATGCCTGCGTGCGTGTGAAATTGCGCGCCGGGCGTCATTTTGACGAGGTAGCGACGCTCTTTTGCGTCAACAAGCAGGACGCGCTCACCAGGAACAATTGGTTTAATGGCTTCCATACGTTCCTAGGAGTCGATGCGTGAACCAAGTTCACGCATGGTGACGAGAATTCGGTCGCCTGGTTTCACCGGCACGCTCACCACTGCTTCTGAACGTTGTTCACGGTCACGACGCAAAATAAAGGCTCCGAGGGCAACGACGTACCAGGCCCAATGTCCGCCACGCGCCCCTCGTTTCAGCGCAGAGCGATAGAGCCACCCGATGATCGCTCCCATCAAAAACTCAAATCTTCCGAACCTGAACAGTCGCCTTGGCCTTGGAACCGCGGCGTCGACCAATGACGTAGGTCAGCGCCAAGGCAAGGAAGCCAAACGCTCCTGCGACCCCTGCCGCCTTTCGGCCCGTGTCGACGACCGAAGCCTGACCGTCATCAATGAGGCCCTTGAAGGCAGCCTCCAGATCATCTCTCGTGATTTTTTTTGCCTGGGCCACTACTTTGTCTCCTTCGATGGCAGCCGGCGCTTGGCTGGTCCACTCGCAATGCGCCATGCGGCGAGCACGATCACGATGAGTGCAAGGACGGCCACAATCACATAGGGAACCCATGAAAGATTTCCGTGGAAGACGGCGGTCTCCTCTTGGAGGGCCCTGAGGACGGCGGTGAGGAGCAGGATGAGTCCAATGCCAAGAAAGAACGATCCAAGCGAACCGTAGACAACGAAGCGACCAAGTGACTTCAGTGGCCCGACTGTCTCCTGCTTGACGTATGCAGTGACGAGGTCGACGACCCCTCTCCCCTGCTCTTTCAAGCCGCTCAGGCCCTTCTTTCCCCGCACCTTCATGCCTTCACCCTAGTTGCGGTCTCGATAGAGGTAGGTGGACGACACGCGAGACACAATCCTCTCGCTGTCGTTGGTGATCGTTGCTTCCAAAAATGCAACTCTGGAGCCGGCTGAAATCACTTCGGCCACGCAGGTTAATTTGTCGCCAGCTTTGACCCCAGCGAGGAAGCTGATCTTCATCTCTGCGTTGGCCACAACAACTTTCCGGTCTTGGACGTAGGTCACGGCGGCTGCACCCATGGCTGAATCCGCAAACGCGCTAAGGAATCCACCCTGGATGACGCCGGCTGGATTCTGCATGCGCTCGTCTGGAGTCATCGTCCAAACGGTCCTTCCAGGCGTGGATTTGTCAATACACACCATTCCAAGGGTGAGGTCACAGCCCGGTGGAACTTGAATCGAAGATCGGCTCACATCTCTACGCTACCGGAGGCTCAAGATGGGGGTCCTCCAGAGTGGGTAAGTTTGCAGGCGTGACTGAGCGACCTGGTGGCATCGTTGGCGGAGAAGAGTGGGAAGACCTCGCGGTCCGAGTGATTCGTGCATTGGCGATGGACGGCCCCCGTGCGGCCAGTTCTGGCCACCCTGGTACAGCGATGGCGCTTGCTCCTCTGGCTCATGTGTTGTTTTCCAGAGTCATGGTGATTGATCCCGAAGATCCCACATGGCCCGATCGAGACCGCTTTGTCCTTTCTCCAGGACATGCCTCAATGCTGTTGTATTCAATGCTGCATCTCACGGGCTACGACCTCAGCCTTGACGATCTCAGGGCATTCCGACAATTGGGATCCAAAACACCTGGTCACCCCGAAGTTGGAATGACGCCGGGTGTCGAGGTCACGACGGGACCCTTGGGTCAAGGTTTCGCAAATGCTGTGGGTCTGGCGATCGCCGAGCGTCAATTGCGAGCGACGCATGGAGCGGACCTTTGTGATCATCGGGTGTGGTGCATCGTCGGCGATGGCTGTCTCGAAGAGGGAATCTCTCACGAGGCGGCATCGCTCGCTGGGCATCTGGGCCTTGATCGTCTTGTGTGCATCTACGACGACAACGAAATCACGATCGACGGGCCGACCTCGATGTCTCTGAACGATGACACTGCGATGCGGTTTCGCTCCTACGGGTGGAACGTCGTGGAGCTTGGAGCCAAGGCCGACGACCTTGACGCCATCGAAGCGGCGCTGAGGTCCGCAGCAGCTCATGAGGGTAAGCCCTCCCTTGTGATCTTGAAATCAGTGATTGGCTGGCCCTCTGAGAGCCATTCAGGAACTGCCTTCGCTCATGGGAATCCCTTCTCCCCAGACGAGATTGCGTCGACGAAAGAGCGGATGGGTCTACCGAGCAATGAGAGTTTCTACGTCCCTTCAGAAGTTCGCGAGGGTTACCACTTGGCGCTTGAGCGTGGACGTCTGGCACGTGCGGCATGGAGCGACCGCGTGGCGAGTGCGCAGCAGCGAGGAGATGCCTATCTCGCACAACTTTCGGGTGCTGCGCTAGAGGATGCGTCCGCAGCACTTCCAGACTTTGAAGTTGGTGCATCGATTGCAACTCGTCGAGCATTTGGGACCTGCATCCAGCTGACCGCGTCGTCGCTGCCGGGATTGATTGCGGGTTCTGCTGACTTGACTGAGAACACGGGCACGGAACTCAAGGGAGCAACAGCCCAATCGTTTGAGAGTCAAGAAGGTTCTCAGCTTTATTACGGGGTTCGCGAACATGCCATGGGCGCGGTTATGAATGGGCTTGCTCTCCATGGCGGCGTCTTGCCAGTTGGTGGGACTTTCTTCGTCTTTAGTGACTACATGCGTGGGGCGATTCGAGTTGCCGCAATTTCTGAGGCACACGTCGTCTATGTGTTTACCCACGACTCAATCGGGGTTGGCGAGGACGGCCCAACTCACCAGCCGATCGAACACCTTGCGTCACTCCGTGCAATGCCAGGACTGACAGTTCTGCGTCCAGCCGATGCGATCGAAACTGCACAGGCGTGGTCGCTCGCACTGCGTCTCGATGGCCCCGTTGCCTTGATCTTGAGCCGCCAGAACCTTCCGGTCTTGGAAGAGACCTCTCGACTGGCAGCGGAGGGAGTCGCGCGCGGTGGCTACGTGCTGGCAACTCGCGGAACGGGAGATCCTGAACTGGTTCTCGTTGCGACGGGAAGCGAGGTTTCCCTTGCGCTTGAGGCCGCTGATCTCTTGGCAGCGTCAGGTACTGCGTGCCAAGTGGTCTCTCTGCCGTCATTTGAATTGTTTGAACGGCTGAGCCCGCCTGAACGAGCAGTTGTCCTTCCTCCTGAGCTTCCCGTGCTCTCGGTCGAGGCCGCCTCAACCTTTGGGTGGTCGACCTATGCAGACGACTCAGTTGGCATTGATCGCTTCGGCCTGAGTGCTCCTGCCGCACAGGCCTTCGAAGAACTTGGCATCACGGCTGAAAACGTCGCACAACGTGCAGCCGCTCTGCTAGCTCGGGATCCGCAAGAACGTCGACGTCGCCACTAAGGCGCACGATTTTGCACGCATAGAGCCTACGATCGGAGTGGTTATGAGCGAACGCCACCTGATCACTGCCGCTCCGGGGAGCCGTCATGCGACCTGAGGACTGGCAAGAACTGATCTCGGCGACTCCAGAGGACGTTGCGCGAGAGGCTGCGTCAATTCGAGATCGACAAAGCGGGACGCGCATCACCTATTCGCCAAAGGTGTTTATTCCTCTCACAATGCTCTGTCGTGACCGATGCGGTTACTGCACCTTCGCAAAAGCACCTGCGCATCTCGAGAAGCCTTTTTTAGAGATTGACGACGTCGTTCGACTCGCCGCCGCGGGGGCAGAGAAAGGGTGTGCTGAAGCACTCTTCACCCTGGGTGAACGTCCCGAGTTGCGTTACGACATCGCACAACAGTGGCTGACGGAGCGTGGCTACGACTCCACAGTGGCGTACATCGCTGCTGCTGCCGAAGCCGTCTTAGAGCAAACAGGCCTTTTGCCGCACCTCAACGCAGGTGCCCTCTACTGTGACGAGCTTGCTTCGTTGCGTCCTTTTGCGGCGAGCCAGGGAATGATGGTGGAGTCGCTCCGTGGCGATTTAGAAGCTCACCGTCTGGCGCCGGACAAGGAGCCATCTCGGCGCTTGGACACACTGGAATTCGCGGGAGAACTTTCCATTCCTTTCACAACTGGGCTTCTGGTCGGCATTGGCGAGAACCGACGAGATCGCCTCGAGGCACTCGACGCAATTTCGCGCTCGCATGAACGCTTCGGCCACATACAGGAAGTGATCATCCAAAACTTCCTTCCAAAGCCTGGCACACAAATGGCGAACACTCCCCCGGCTCCAATGGACGAATTTCTCTGGACAATTGCGGCTGCACGCGTGATGCTTCCTCCCGAAATTCACCTGCAGGCTCCTCCCAATTTGGTCGATGATCCAACGCTGCTTTTGAAGGCAGGTATCGACGACTTTGGTGGCATTTCGCCCGTCACCATTGACCATGTCAATCCTGAACGTGCATGGCCGGAAGTCGCCCTCTTGAGGAAAGAGGTCGAACGGGCCGGCTTCAATCTGGCGCCGCGTCTGACCTTGTATCCCGAATTCGTTTCCCAACCAGAGCGATGGCTCGACCAGAGGCTCCGCACGCCAGTGCTTCATATGAGTGACGCGGAAGGGTTGTGTCGCGACACCGCATGGGTTTCGGGCGGTGAGACCAAACCGCCACTGCTGGTTTCAAGCGAGCGAGGTCGAACGTCTGGCGGTGCGATCCGAGAAGTGCTCGACGGCATCGCGCGAGGCCAAGAACTCGGAGAAGAAGAAATTGTCTCCCTTTTTCGAGCGAGAGGAGATGAGGTTCGAGAAATCGCCGCAGTCGCAGACGAGATGCGCTCCCGAATCAACGGAGATGAGATCACCTACGTCAAGAACCGAAACATCAACTACACCAATGTGTGCACGTTCAAATGCCGGTTCTGCGCATTCTCCAAGGGGCCGCTCTCGTTGAATCTCCGTGGCGATCCCTACCTGCTTGATCTCGACGAAATCACCCGGAGAGTGGAAGAAGCTGCGACCATGGGGTGCACGGAAGTGTGCATGGTGGGCGGCATTCATCCGTCTTTTGATGGTGAGTACTACCTTGACGTCATCGATGCGGCTCGTCGAGGATCTGCCAACATACACATTCATGCACTGACTGCACTCGAGGTTCACGAAGGTGCCAAGCGATCGGGCATTGAGCTCGCTGAGTACCTCTCGGCACTCATGGAGCGAGGTCTCAAAACCCTTCCTGGTACTGCCGCAGAAATCCTCGATGATCCAGTGCGAGCAGTTATTTGCCCCGACAAAATCAACACTGAAGAGTGGCTCGAAGTGCACGAAGTGGCTCATGGGCTTGGCTTGCGATCAAACATCACCATCATGTTTGGGACCGTTGAATCGCCTCGGTCATGGGCACGCCATTTGCTCGTCACAAGAGAACTGCAGAAGAGAACAGGCGGTTTCACTGAATTTGTCCCTCTGCCCTTCGTCCACATGGCGACTCCAATTTTCTTGCGGGGTACTTCACGAAGGGGGCCGACATTTCGCGAGACGCTCCTGATGCATTCGATCGGACGCCTCACCTATGGGGAACTTGTTCCTCACGTGCAGGCAAGTTGGGTAAAAATCGGGGCCGAAGCGACGCGCCAGATTCTTTCCGCAGGGGCCGACGACCTCGGAGGGACATTGATTGACGAAAATATTTCTCGCGCTGCGGGCGCAGCGCATGGAGAGAAAATGTGGGTGGAAGATCTTGAAGAAATCGTCGCACCACTTGGGCGACCACTGGTGCAACGGACTACGCTCTACGGGCGTCCATGACACACGCTTCGCAATGGCGTGACCTGCTTGAGCAATCCCCCGCTGCTGGCCTGACCGGAAGTCGAGCCAATCTGATCCGCTCGCTTCTTGAGACGGTGGGAGAACTTTCTCGACCCGAAACGAGTTCGCTGGATCTCAAAATTGCAAATGCGGCACTGTCAGAAATGGCAGAAGCTTTCAAGGTGTTTGGACCCTATAGAGACGTGCCAAAACTGACTATGTTTGGCTCTGCCCGAACGAAGAGCGATGACCCGGTTTATCTCTTGGCTCGTGAGCTGGCACGCAAAGTTGCCGACGATGGCTGGATGGTCGTTACAGGTGCTGGGCCGGGAATTATGCAGGCTGGAACAGAGGGTGCAGGTGCAGAGCGCTCCTTTGGGGTCAACATCAAATTGCCCCACGAGCAAGGTGCGAATCCAGTGATTGCGTTCGATCCCAAATTGGTCGAAATGCGCTATTTCTTCACGCGCAAACTTATCCTCGTGAAGGAATCAGCCGCTTATGCGGTACTTCCTGGAGGCTTCGGTACCCTTGATGAACTGTTCGAGCTGTTGACCTTGCTGCAAACCGGCAAGGCACTCCCCGCACCAGTAGTCCTCGTCGAAACGGACCAAGGAACGTACTGGCACGGTCTTGAAGAGTTCCTTGAATCTCAAGCCATCGCCGCTGGCTACATCTCTTCGGAAGATGACACCTTTTGGAGCGTGGCAAATAGCGCTGATGAAGCCATGGCGATTTTTCACGAGTTCTATCGCAACTATCACTCACTTCGAACTGTTGGTGACGTCCTCGTGCTGCGGATGAAACGCTTGCCGTCGACGGCAGAGCTGGATCTCATCAATCGAGAATTCAGCGACATTGTCGTTACGGGAGACATATCCCCTGTTGAACCTTTTCCGGAGGAAATTGCCAACAACGACTCTCTTGAGCTCAAGCGACTGGGACTGAGATTTAATCGTCTCCACTACGGTCGATTGCGGATGCTGATCAATGTTCTCAATGACATCGACGGCTTGTAGAGAGTCTTAGTCTGATTCGAGCTCAATGCTGCGGAGGAGATGACTCGCCTTTTCGACGCTCCGCCGAGCTCGAGTGACAACCTTTTCGGCACGAGCCGCAGATGATGTTTTTGGGTCTTCGTTGGCCATAGCCTCGTGGAGGAGGTCAAGGGCCACGTCGGCAATTCGCTCCGTCACCTGTCTCAGCTCGGAAAGGATTTCTTCGAGTCTCTCTTCTTGCAAACTCATGTCGACGTTCGAGGGTCCAGCGTGATGACAGTGAGCTCCTGTGCTGCATATTGTGAGCGGAGGACCTTCTTGTCGAATTTGCCGACCGACGTCTTCGGTATGGTCTCGACGAAACACCACCGCTCAGGAAGCCACCATTTTGTAACCCGTGACTCCAAGAATGTGGTGAGTTCCTCGGGTGTCGGAGAGGTGCCTGGCATCGGTACGACGCAGACAAGGGGACGTTCCTGCCAGCGGGGGTCTGGGACGGCAACGACGGCGGCTTCAAAGACGTCGGGATGCGCCATCACCTCACCTTCAAGTTCAACTGAAGAAATCCATTCACCGCCAGATTTGATGACGTCCTTCGTGCGATCGGAGATGGTCATGAAACCCTCTGCATCTAGCGTTCCAACATCTCCGGTGCGGAGCCAACCGTCATGAAATTTCTCGGGATCGTCGTCGCCGTAATAGGCGCCAGTAATCCAGGGGCCCGAGATTTCAAATTCGCCAACTGAGGTGCCATCGTTGGGAAGAATTGATCCATCTTCCGCAGCGACACGTACTTTGACGCCAGCGACCACACGTCCGGCCTTCACCCGGTAGTCCATAACCGTCTCAGGATCTGCTCGATGGGGAGGTAGTGCGAGGGCTGCCAAGGGGCTTGTTTCTGTCATCCCCCAGCCCTGCACAATGGGAAGGCCAAACTCCTCTTCGTAGGCTTCGATGAGAACTCGGGGAATCGCCGAGCCACCCGCCAAAATGGCTCGCAGCGACGACGTGTCGATGGGGTTCGCTCGATGGACTTGCAGCAGGTCATTCCAAACGGTGGGCACGCCACAGGCAGTGGTGGGCTTCAATTCTGGAATAATGCGCGACAGCGCCGCCCCCATGAGGTGATGTTGGGGCATGATCAAATCAGCCCCAGCCATCCATGCTGAGTAGGGGGTGCCCCACGCGTTGGCGTGAAACATTGGCACAATCACAAGCACCCGGTCGGATTGATTAATCCCAATCGAGTTGGCAGACGTGGCGGCCATTGAGTGGAGATAGGTCGATCTATGTGAATAGACCACACCCTTTGGGTTTCCTGTCGTTCCCGAGGTGTAACACATGGCTGCGGCATCTCTCTCGTCAAGAACTGGCCACTCATAGTGCTGCGGTTGCCCAGCTATGAACTCCTCGTAATGAAGATGCTCTCCAAGGCCAGGGGTTTCACCTGATCCGGCGACGATGATCGTTTCTACAGTCGTGAGGAGTTCTCGGATCGGTGCAAGGAGTGGGGCGAGCACATCATCAACAATGATCACTTTGTCTTGGGCGTGATTAATGACATACGCGAGATGCTCAGGGGCGAGGCGAATGTTGAGCGTGTGGAGGACTGCCCCCATGGACGGTATGCCGAGGTATGCCTCCATGTGGGTCTGGTTGTTCCAGAGAAACGTGCCGATTCGGTCACCTGCGACCACACCGAGTGCGCTGAGAGCGTGTGCCAATTGCGCAGCCCGTTGGCCGACTTCTCCAAACGTTGCGACTTTGTAGCCATCATCTTCGACCGTAAACACCTGACTAGAGGCATAGACGCTCGCCCCGTACTCGAGAATGTCGCTAATGAGCAACGGTGCATCCTGCATCGTGCTTTTCATTACGCCCCCCTTGATTGACTACTTTGCCTGCATTGAAGCGTACCCGGAGTGCTCCTGTCGTGGTGTCCTCGCGACCGTTGGAGATGTGCGTTTGCTACTCAAATCCGTGGCTCTCGGTGGGCTCCTTCTCTTTGTCTTGCCATGTGGTGCGCTCCTTCTTGGAAATTCGGTCGTCACGGCAAGCAACTTCGTCGGAGTCGGAGGGGAAGCGACCGTTGGCGCCATGACTGGGCAGGCAGTACCCGGCCCATGGCTTGTGGCTGAAGTAGCAGCAGCGACAGCGTGCCCCCCACTCCCCTGGTCCGTACTCGCCTCTTTTGGATTCGTGGCGAGTAGATCAGGACGGTTTGAGGATATGCCGCCACCATGGGCAAGCACGCCGGAGGGGAGTTTTGGGCTTGGCCAAAGTTCAAACGATTTGAACACAGAGGCTGAGAATGCGGTCGCCATCTTGTGCAAGGCGCTTTCGAAGGCGACGACGCTCCATGACGCATTGCTCTCGGTGACCTCGAGCCCCAAAGAAACGTCGGTACTCGAGGTGGTGGCGACGGCCCTCAGCGTTGCCCCGCTGTTGGCTGCGGGGCGAGCTCAGGCAATCCTCTTCGCGGCAAGCGCTCTTGGTCTCCCCTATCAATGGGGAGGAAATGGTCCGACAAGCTACGACTGCTCTGGTCTCATGGTCGCATCGTGGCGCAGTGCGGGTGTTGTCCTTCCTCGAACCGCTCAGGAGCAATATGACGCTACGCAACGAATGGCCGGCCATCCTGCACCAGGCGACCTCATCTTCTTTGGAGCGACGGCGTCGAAGGTCACGCATGTCGGGATGGAAATCGGAGATGGCCTCCTCATTGATGCGCCCTACACCGGCGCCTTCGTTCGTATTGATCCCGATGATCTCTCGGGGTCAGTGGGGACAGGACGAGTGACTTAACGCAGGGCGAGTTGGCCAGGAACGATTGGAGCAGGTAGGTCGCTTGAGCCCATGAGGAAGGCATCAACGGCACGTGCCGCCGAGCGCCCTTCGGCAATGGCCCAGACGATCAAACTTTGTCCACGAGTCATGTCACCACACACAAACACGCCGGGTACCGAGGTCTCCCACGTAGTGGACGCAGCAACGTTGCCTCGAGTATCGAGGGAAAGTCCCAACTCACTCACGAGAGAGCCCTGCTCGGGACCCGTGAAGCCCATAGCCAAAAAGACGAGGTCGGCGGCAAGGAGTTCTTCACTCCCCTCGACAGTTTCGAAACGCAACGAACCGTCAGGCTGGGGAATGGGTTCCACTCGCTCTGTCTTGAGGGCACTCACTCGACCGTCGGTGCCAAGAATCTCAGTGGCCGTGATTTGGTAGAGCCGCTCGCCTCCTTCTTCGTGAGCAGATGCTGTTCGCATGATCACGGGCCACGTGGGCCACGGGTTTGAAGAGGCACGCGATTGAGGTGGTGGCGGCATGATTTCAAGCTGCGTGACGGAGCGAGCACCCTGACGGTGGGCTGTTCCAAGGCAGTCCGCTCCGGTGTCGCCACCGCCAATAATGATGACGTCTTTACCTTCAGCAGAAATGTGATGGGCTGCGAGACTGCCGTCTTGCACCATATTGGCTGGCTTGAGGTATTCCATAGCGAAATACACACCAGCCAACTCTCGACCCGGGATGCCGAGATCGCGTGGTCGAGTTGCTCCGGCAGCGAGAACAACTGCATCAAATTCGGATCTGAGTTCGTCGATTGAGATGACGGAGACATCTGGGGCACATGCGGCCCCTGGATACCGATCAAAGCCAGGCTCGCCAGGAACGGGTTCTGTCATGGCGCCAACGGAAACACCGCAGCGGAAGGTAATTCCCTCGTCAATCAACTGCTCAATACGTCGATCAAGGACTGCCTTCTCCATCTTGAATTCAGGAATTCCGTAGCGGAGCAGTCCGCCCGGCTTTTCACCTCGTTCGAAGACGACGACACTGTGACCTGCTCGTACCAACTGCTGTGCGGCTGCAAGTCCCGACGGACCTGATCCCACTACTGCAACAGATTTTCCCGTCTTTGTAGAAGCCTTCACGGGGCGAACCCAGCCCTCGTCCCATGCCCGCTCGATGATCTCGTATTCGATGCGCTCAATGGCCACCGGCTCCTGATTGATCCCAAGGACGCAGGAGCCTTCGCACGGCGCGGGGCAGAGACGACCAGTGAATTCAGGAAAATTGTTCGTTGCATGAAGACGCTCGATGGCATCGGCCCAGTCGCCACGAAAGACCATGTCGTTCCATTCGGGAATGAGGTTCCCCAAAGGACAACCTTCATGACAGAAGGCAATGCCACAGTCCATGCAGCGAGCCCCCTGCGTGCGAGTCTCGTCTTCGCTAAAGGGTTCGTACACTTCTTTCCAGTCGCGCAGGCGTACCGGCACTGGACGTCGGCGCGGTAGTTCGCGTTCGAATTCAAGAAAACCCGTTGGCTTACCCACGTGCCACCGCCATGACAGCCTCCTCAATGGAGCGACCCTCGCGCTCTGCCTGTTTCGTTGCCTCGAGCACTCGTCGATAGTCGCGAGGCATGACCTTGACGAAATTCTTCCGCGCTTCGTCAAAATCTCTGACAATGAGTTTGCCGACCGAAGAATCGGTTTCGGCAACATGACGCTCAAGTATTGACCGGAGCCAAAGTGCATCCTCGTCGTCGAGAGCTTCGAGTTCGACAAGCTCGGTATTTACTTTTGGCCCGAACTTCCGATCGGGGTCAAAAACGAAGGCGATGCCACCTGACATTCCTGCCGCAAAGTTGCGGCCCGTCTCTCCAAGGACGACGACACGTCCACCCGTCATGTACTCACAACCATGGTCTCCGACGCCCTCGACGACGGCGGTGGCACCTGAGTTACGCACGCAGAAACGTTCACCAACTTTCCCGCGGAGGAAGACTTCGCCTGACGTTGCGCCATAGAGAATCACATTGCCGGCAATAATCTGCTCTTCCGCACGAAATGGCGCTGCCTCATCAGGACGCACGACGATTCGGCCGCCCGAGAGACCTTTGCCGACGTAGTCGTTTGCGTCTCCAAAGAGGCGCAAGGTCATCCCAGCGGGTAGGAATGCGCCAAAACTTTGCCCAGCGGAGCCATGGAAGTGCAACTGGATTGTGTCGTCTGGCAAACCTTGCGCCCCGTATCGCTTGGCGATCTCGTAGCCCGTCAAGGTGCCAACCGTTCGATCTCTGTTCGATATGGAGAGATCGAGCGACACCGGAGTTCCATTTTCGATGGCGTGTTGGAGTTTCGGGAGAAAGTGCGTGTCGAGCGCTTGATCGAGGCCATGATCCTGCGACCTCGTCTGACGAGTCGGCAAACCCTCTAAGGCTGATGGCGCAGCGAGCAGCGGGGCAAGGTCGAGACCCTGTGCCTTCCAGTGGTCAATTGCTTTCACGCTGTCGAGCAAGTCCGTGCGACCAATCGCCTCGTCCAAGGAGCGAAGTCCGAGTGACGCAAGAATTTCTCGGACTTCCTCAGCGATGTACTCAAAGAATGTTTCAACAAATTCTGGCGTACCTGAATAGCGCTCTCGAAGCTCGGCTCGCTGAGTGGCAATGCCGACCGGACACGTATCGAGATGGCAGACACGCATCATGACGCAACCCGAAACGACAAGTGGTGCAGATGCAAAGCCGTATTCTTCGGCACCGAGAAGTGCCGCAATGACGACGTCGCGACCTGTTTTCATTTGGCCATCCACCTGAACGACGATGCGATCTCGTAGTCCATTGAGCATCAACGTCTGCTGTGTTTCTGCCAAACCCAATTCCCACGGAGCACCTGCATGCTTCAGAGACGTCAGCGGCGCAGCCCCCGTTCCCCCGTCATATCCGGAGATCAAAACCACCTCAGAGTGCGCTTTGGCAACCCCGGCAGCGACCGTGCCAACTCCAACTTCAGAAACCAATTTCACGTGGATGCGTGCAGTGGGGTTGGCTGACTTCAAGTCATGAATGAGCTGGGCGATGTCTTCGATGGAATAGATGTCGTGATGAGGCGGCGGTGAGATCAACCCCACGCCCGGTGTTGAATGGCGCGTCTTGGCGATGGTTGGCGACACTTTGTGTCCTGGCAACTGCCCACCTTCACCGGGCTTTGCTCCTTGAGCGATTTTGATTTGAATGTCGTCCGAGTTCGCAAGGTACTCAGCCGTTACTCCGAAGCGCCCCGAAGCGACCTGCTTAATGGAACTACGGCGTAGATCGCCATTGGCATCGGGCGTGAAACGCGCGGGATCCTCGCCGCCTTCTCCTGTGTTGGATTTTGCGCCAAGACGATTCATGGCAATGGCCAGCGTCTCGTGCGCCTCAGCAGAAATTGAGCCATAGGACATGGCCCCTGTTGAGAAGCGTCGAAGGATAGATGCAGCGTCCTCAACTTCCTCAAGCGGAATCGAGGTCGCTTCGCCCACCTTCAGGCGCAAGAGGCCACGGAGCGTGTGTAGTTTCTCTGCTTGATCATCAACGAGAGAGGTGTATTCCTTGAAGATGTCGTAACGCTTTGATCGAGTGGCGTGCTGAAGTTTGAAGACGGTCTTTGGATTAAAGAGGTGGACTTCTCCCTCTCGTCGCCACTTGTATTCGCCGCCCACTTCAAGCTCACGGTGTGCACGCTCACTTGGTCGTTCGAGATGAGCGTCCCCATGACGTGCGAGGACTTCTCGGGCGAGAATGTCGAGGTTGACTCCCCCGATGCGACTCGCCGTGCCAGTGAAATAGCGATCAATCACTGAAGCGTCGAGTCCAATAGCTTCAAAGATCTGTGCACCGGTGTAGGACGCCACGGTCGAGACGCCCATCTTGGACATGACCTTCAAAACGCCCTTCGAAGCGGACTTGATGTAATTCTTGTGCGCTTGTCGTGGCGTTACGCCTTCGAGCAGACCGGTGGCGATCATGTCGTCAATTGATTCAAACGCCATATACGGGTTCACGGCTGCTGCGCCAAAGCCCACGAGCAGCGCCATATGGTGCACTTCGCGTGCATCGCCCGATTCGACGACGAGTCCAACTTGGGTTCGTTCCTTTTGTCGGATCAGATGTTGGTGAACCGCGGCAGTGAGCAAGAGAGAAGGTATCGGGGCCAGGTCCGACGTGGAATTGCGATCTGAGAGCACAATGATGTTGGCCCCTTCGGCGATCGCAGTCGAAATCGACGCACAGATTTCGTCGAGCGCCCGGTGCAAGGCGTCTCCTGCACTCTCACCGGCTGCGGGAATTTTGAAGAGTCCATCAACGATGAATCCCTTGAAACCAGGGGTCTCTCCTTGCTCGTTGACGTAGAGCAATTTCGCAAGATCATGGCGGTCGATGACGGGCGCAGGGATAACAATCTGATGACAGCTCTCCGGCGTTGGCTCGAGCAAGTTTCGTTCTGGGCCCACCGAGTTCGAGAGGGCCGTCACCAATTCTTCACGAATTGCATCAAGTGGTGGATTCGTGACCTGAGCAAAGAGTTGCGTGAAGTAGTCAAAGACAAGGCGCGGCCGCTCCGAGAGAACCGCCAAGGGCGTATCTGAACCCATAGAGCCAATGGGTTCCGCTCCCGTAGAGGCCATTGGCCCCACGATGAGACGTAATTCCTCTGAGGTGTAACCGAAGAGTCGTTGGTGCGACACAACCGAGGCGTGCTGAGGGGTCAGCATGTTGCGCTCTGGGAGGTCTTCAATTGGAACACGATTGGCTGCGAGCCACTCCGCATAGGGGTGTTCAGCAGCAAGCTCAGCTTTGATTTCGTCATCTTCGACAATGCGACCAAGGGCAGTGTCGATGAGGAACATCCGTCCTGGCTCAAGACGACCTTTTTGGACCACGGTGGCAGGGTCAATGTCTAAGACGCCGACTTCACTCGCAAAGATCACCCGACCCGTGTCAGTGACCCAATAGCGAGCCGGACGCAGACCATTGCGGTCAAGGACTGCTCCGATGACGGTGCCGTCAGTAAAGGCAACATCTGCAGGCCCGTCCCACGCCTCCATGATCGAAGAGTGGTATTCGTAGAACGCACGACGTGCGGGATCCATCATTTCATGGTGTTCCCAGGCTTCTGGGATCATCATGAGCACTGCGTGGGGCAAGGTGCGCCCGCCAAGGTGGAGCAACTCGAGCACTTCATCAAATGACGCGGAGTCACTTGCACCCGGCGTGCAAATTGGGAACAAGCGTTCAAGGTCGCCAGGAATAGCGTCAGTTGCGAGGAGTGCCTCTCGAGCACGCATCCAGTTCCGGTTTCCTTGAACGGTGTTGATCTCGCCGTTGTGTGCAATCAAACGGTACGGGTGGGCCAAGGGCCAGGCGGGAAAGGTATTTGTCGAGAAACGAGAGTGGACCAGTGCGAGTGCCGATGCGAGACGCTCGTCGGAGAGGTCTAAGAAGTACTCGCGAACCTGACCGGAGGTCAGCATTCCCTTGTAAACCATGGTGCGAGCGGAAAGCGATGGGAGGTACACATCGTCAATTTCGCGTGACACGCGATTGCGGAACGGGTAGATCAGGCGATCGAGAGCGAGGCCACTGGCGCGTTCCTCTTTGGCCACGACAATGATTTGCTCAATGCGAGGCTCAACAGACAACGCCGTTGCGCCCAAACTTGAGCCATCAACGGGAACAATTCGCCAGGTCAAAATGTCAAAGTTCTCGTCGGAGGCGATCTCCTCGAACCTCTTGCGTGCTTTCGTCGCCATCGACTCATCTCGAGGCAAAAAGACGAGTCCTGTGGCGTAAAACCCAGCTTCAGGAAGTTCGACGTCGAGCGTGGCCCGGAGGAATTCGTCTGGAACCTGGATCAAGATGCCGGCGCCGTCACCCGTTGCTTCTTCGGCCCCCGAAGCGCCGCGATGGGTCAGGTTCTCGAGAACAGTCAGTGCGTCGTTCACCGTTGCGTGGGAAGGGACCCCGTGCATGTCAGCGACGAAACCGACGCCACACGCATCGTGCTCAAATCGAGGGTCGTAGAGACCCTTTCCTTCACGGATGGCATCGAGGGGATGCGACATCATTATCCTTCCAGGCTCACTCGTCACGGTCCGACACCGCGACGGTCGTCTCACTACAGATCGCTACTGGGGACGACGTTGGCCCGAAAGCAGCACTCTCACTTTAGCAGTCGAGTTCCCTCCCTCAATTCCGACCCCTACCATGACAGTTGTGCCCACGCCTGACGCCAGTGTTTCGCCTGAGACCGACATTGCAATCGTCGGTGGCGGAGTCATTGGTTTGACCTGCGCGTTCGAACTGACCAAGCGCGGGCGGCAGGTCACTGTCATTGATCCATCTCCCGGCCGAGGTGCCTTGTGGGCAGCCGCAGGAATGTTGGCACCCATCTCAGAATCGCATCCCGAGGAAGAGGATCTACTCGCCCTTTTAATCGAAGCAGCTCGGTGCTGGGCTGAATTCGCGAAGGATCTTGAGGCCGAGGCCCAGATGTCAATTGGGTATCGCAAGAGTGGCACTTTGCTGGTCGGAGTGGATGCTGGTGACAAGTCAGAGCTCGCTCGCGCTGCGTCACTGCACCGTCGCTTTGGGCTCGCCTCGACACCACTGTCTCGCGAGGAACTCCACGGGCTCGAACACAACCTTGCCCCTTCGGTGCGGAGTGGCCTCTACATCCCCGACGACCATCAGGTAAATAACCGACTGCTGGCCGAAGCTCTCCTGCAAGCCTTGCGTTCTCGAGGCGTGACCTTTGTCGAACAGCGAGTCGTTGAAGTACGTGGCGCCACGCTCGACCTCGATTCAGGTGCAACACTCGCGGCCTCCCTCGTGTTGGTGTGCCCCGGTGCACATCTCGGGCAAATTAGAGGGCTCGAAAGCGCTCACTTGCCGACCATTCGACCAGTCAAGGGCCAAATCCTTCGCCTCAAAGGCGCACCGATCCTCGAGCGAACGGTTCGAGCCTCTGTGCATGGTCGTGCCCTCTACTTGGTTCCCAGGGAAGATGGAGAATTGGTCGTTGGCGCTACCGTTGAAGAACGAGGTTTTGACACCCGAGTGATGGCAGGCGAGGTCTTTCGCCTGCTCGACGACGCGCGCCGAGTCGTTCCAGGGATCGATGAACTTGAGATAGCGGACGTCACCGCAGGGCTGCGCCCCGGGAGTCCCGACAATGCACCCACGTTGGCCTGGCTCAATGACGGGAAATGCCTTGCTGCCGTTGGTCACTTTCGAAATGGCGTGCTCTTGGCGCCGCTTACCGCAAGCGTTGTTGCTGCTCTCGTTTCCGGAGACATCCATGACGCCATGACGCTCTTTTCTTCCGCGCATCTCGAGCACCAAGGGTCATGATTCGTATCAACGGACAAGATGCAGCGTGGGCTGAGGGGATGACGGTGGCTGAAGCTGTTGTCGAATTTGGGGCAACGGGCAAAGGTATTGCGGTGGCGCTCAATCGCGATGTCGTACCGCGCTCGGCCTGGGAAAGCACTCGTATAGAGGCAGGTTGTGAGATCGAAATCGTCTCGGCCGCCGCAGGTGGCTGAGATCAGCCAAACTAGAGGTGTGACGGATCTCAACGAACTGATAGCTGCAATTGACCAGCGCATCCTTGATGCCCTCGAGGCGAAGGCAACTGGTGAGACCATTGTGCGGCTCGCCGAAGCTCGAGCATGGCTCACAAACCCGGATCAACCTCACGGTGGAGCTGGCGCAAACGCCTGAGGACCAGAATCTCAGCCTCGGAGGAGAGGAAGCGCCTCCAACGAGTGCCGAAGGGAGGCCTCTGGCGAGAGGCTGGATACACTTCGGCGCAGCCATCGTTTTTGCGCTCTTTGCCCCCCTCCTCTTTCTGAAGTCTCCGGATGCTTCAGCATCCTTTGTGCTGGCCATCTACGTGTTTTCAATGGAGTCGCTCTTCGTGGTTTCGGCCCTCTTTCATCGAGTTCGATGGGGGGAACGAGGTCGGCGACGAATGCGCCGTCTTGATCATTCGACCATCTTTCTTGCTATTGCGGGAAGCAATACGGCTGTTGCTGGACTGGCACTCCACGGTGCGGCTGAAGTCGCCATCTTGCTCATTGTTTGGATTGGTGGAGCGGCAGGAGTTGCGATCCGGCAGTTGTGGCTCGACGCGCCAAAGTGGGTGAACGCAATTCCCTATGTCGTCCTGGGCTGGAGCGCTCTTCTGGTGCTCCCCGAACTCCTGACGTCACTCGGAGGGTGGGGCGTGTTTTGGCTCCTTGCGGGCGGACTGGCCTACACCGCAGGCGCCCTGTGCTACGCCCTACAGCGTCCGAACCCCGTCCCAGGAGTCTTTGGCTATCACGAGCTCTTTCACGCGGGCACTGTGGTGGGCGCAGCCTGTCATTGGGTCGTGATCTATTTCTTCGCACTTGATGTGGCGATTCGCCTTCATGGGTAAGGCCCGATTCGTCACCCCTCACGAAGGACGCCTAGGATGGAATTTTCACGGGCTGTGGCGCAGCTTGGTTAGCGCGCTTGACTGGGGGTCAAGAGGTCCCGGGTTCAAATCCCGGCAGCCCGACCATTTCTCGCACCTTTGGGTGCGAGATTCTGAGAGTGGAAAAGGTCTCACTTCACCAGGAGTGAGACCTTTTTGGTTCTGCGATTTCCTTGCGACCCATAGGATTCCCTGATGGCACGCTCAAAACGTCGACGTCGACACATACCGTTTGCCGGCACAACGCCTGACGTGGTCGTGTTGGGTGGCGGTTTCGGGGGCTTGCAAGTTGCCCGCCGTCTTGCTGATGAAGAAGTACACGTCACCATCATCGACCAACACAACTTTCATACCTTTCTCCCCCTGCTGTATCAAGTTGCAACTGCTGGACTCGAGCCCGCCGACATCGCCTATCCGATTCGAACGATCTTCGGGAAACACCAGAACATTTCATTTCGTCATGGGCGGGCCGTTTCCGTTGATCATGCTCGCCAGGTCGTCGTGTTGGCTGATGGAGCTGAAGTGCGTTTTGACCACCTCGTCCTCGCCACGGGCTCAACGGCCGCGTATTTCGGTATTCCTGGGGCATCAACGTTTGCCAAGCCCCTCTACTCGCTGGCCGATGCACGCAAGTTGCGCAACCATCTCTTGCTCGCTCTCGAAGATGCAGATGCCAAAGGCGAATCAGCGGGGCCACTGACCTTTGTCGTTGTCGGAGGCGGGCCAACCGGAGTCGAAACGGCCGGAGCGGTCTCCGAGCTCATCGACGTCTGCATCAAACGGGATCGGTTGCGAATAGATCCAGCTGCGACGCACGTGGTTTTGCTCGACGTGGCGCCCCGACTGCTGAATGGATTCCCGGAAAAGGCGAGCGACTATGCGGATCGCGCGCTTTCAAAGAAGGGAGTACAGATTTCACTTGGCTCATCAGTCACCGAAGTCCTGGCTGATGCGGTGATCCTTGACGGCGGCGAGCGACTTGAAACAGCGGCGGTCATTTGGGCTGCAGGCATGACGGCTCGCGGGACGATGGCCGATCACTCTGGAGCTGCCGAGGGCCCTGCGGGGCGAGTGAGCGTCAGCAGCGACCTGCGCGTCGTGGGCAGCTCAAATGTGTGGGCCGTGGGCGACGCTGCCGCAATCCCGACGGGACTTGAAGAAGGTGGCTATTGCCCGCAGCTCGCGCCAGTAGCGATCCAAACAGGCCGCCATTGTGGAGAGCAGATTCTCCGAGTTCTTTCAGGCCAAGAGTCGCAAGAGTTTCGCTATCGAAATAAGGGAATTATGGCGACCATTGGTCGACGCGCTGCAGTGGCGGTGCCGCCGAAGGGGCCGGTGGTGACGGGAACCGTCGGATGGTTCTCGTGGCTCGCTCTGCACTTGTTCTATTTGGTCGGATTCCGGAACCGAATCAGAGTCATGGTGAACTGGACGTGGCGCTATTTCGATTGGCCTTCGGGACCTCGACTTATCGTCGCTGATGCTGATACCGCAGAGAACTAAAAGGTTGAAAACGCGTCGAGTGCCCTAATCGATTCGGACAAGCTCGGCAGCAAAAAGTTTCGCATTGTGCTTGTAATGAGCTGCCCCATGCATGATTGCCTCACGCGAGGACGCACCCTCGCGTACTTTTGCTGGAATCCCGAGTGCAAGGCCATCGCTAGGCACGACCATGTTGTTGGGAACAACAGCGTTTGCTCCCACCGTCGCCCAGGAGCAAATACGGGCATAGTGCAGGATCACTGATCCTGAACCAATCAGAGCATCGTCTTCTACGGTGCAACCTTCAAGATGCGTGTTGTGCCCGACAACACAACGAGAGCCAATCGAGGTGTTGAAATCAGGGCCGCAGTGGATGACGGTGCCATCTTGAATTGAGGTGTCATCACCGACCGTGATGATTCCGTGGTCGCCTCGAAGGACAGCGCTAGGCCATACCGATGACCCTGCTCCTATGCGGACATCTCCAATAATGACGCAATCGGGAGAAATGTAGGCGTCGGGATGAATCTGCGGGGTCTTGTTGCCGAGTCGATAGATGGCCATCTCGTCAGCCTAGGCGGACACCTCTCAGTGAGAAAGCCACGCAATGAGCTGCCACAATCTCCATAACAGGTAGATAATGGTGGCGCCGATCATGAAGCGAAAGCGCCACGGTAGCGGTTCGCGTGGTTTTGCGATGAGTGAGGTTCCGCATTTGGGGCAACTGCCATCGACGAGATCGTCATCGTCGACAAGGCGGTCGCACGCATCACACCACGGCATTGCTCAACCGACCCGGACTCGAATCTTGAGTGGGGTTGATCCCATATCGAATCGTTCTCTGAGTGATCTCTCTACGTAGCGCAGATAGGTCTGGGGCAGGCGCCCAGAGGCAAAGAGGGTGAACGTCGGCGGGTCAATTGCTCCCTGAACGGCATAGCGAATTCGCACTCCAGGTGCTGGGTGAGCCGACTGGAGGTCTCGTAGCGCTCGATTCAGTGCTCCTGTTGAGACCCGTTGGTGATAGGCATCAGTGGCTTCGAAGATTGCAGGAAGCACCTTGTGCACTCCTCGACCCGAATTTGCTGAAATTTTGATGACTGGTGCAGAACCCAAAAAGGCAAGCTTCTCCCCCACGCCTGCCAAGATCGATTCTCGCTCCTCAGTGGCAATCAAATCCCACTTGTTGAGAAGCACCACTGCAGGACACCCCGCAGCCGAAATGCGTTCGGCCAAGCGTTGATCTTGATGTGACGCACCGATGGTTGCGTCGATGACGAGGAGCGCGATATCGGCCCGGTCAAGGGCGTCGAGTGCGCGAATGACAGAATATTGCTCAGCACCTCGTTCGGTCCGTGCTCGACGCCGCATTCCTGCCGTGTCAATGAAGCGAATTGGGCCTTCTTCGGTTTCAACGACTGTGTCGATTGCATCTCGGGTCGTCCCAGGCATGTCGTGGATGACTGAACGGTCTTCGCCAATGAGGTAATTAAAGAGAGTCGATTTGCCCACATTTGGCCGACCAACGATGGCAACTCGAGTTGTGGGATCGTCCTCATCGTCCTCAATTCCCCCACTTTGTAAGTGCTCCTCGGGAAGTCGTGCAACGACAGCGTCGAGCAGATCTCCTGTGCCGCGACCATGCAAGGCACTGATTGGAAAAGGATCACCGAGTCCCAAAGACATGAAATCCCAAATCCCATTCTCGTGACGCTGGTCATCGACTTTGTTGGCAACCAACAGGATGGGTCTTCCAGAGCGTTTGATCACTCTGGCAGCAAGGACATCTTCGTCAGTTGCACCGACGGACGCATCAACAACGAACAAGATCAAATCTGCGTGCCCGAGGGCCTGTTCGGCTTGAGCAGAGACTTTGTCGTCGAGTTCTGACCCACTGGCCAACCACCCTCCGGTGTCTACGAGTTCAAAGGGAACACCTGTCCATTCGGTGTCGACACTCTTTCTGTCACGAGTGACGCCTGGTTGCTCTTCTACGACGGCGATTCTCTTGCCAACGATGCGATTCATTAGTGAGGACTTGCCAACATTGGGTCGCCCGGCAATAACTACGACAGGTTTTGAACTCATGTGCCTACCTCCGAGGTTGGCTTGCGGGCAGAAGCGAGGAGTTCTCGCAATGCCGCACCAGTCGTCGCGATCACTTCAACGGGCACGCAAAGATCATCAATGCTACTCCCGTCGAGAAAGCGTCCTTCATTCAGACAGACATCTGGGAGAACAAAACGCTCAGAAGTACTTCGAGAGGCCAAAACGGCGTTCAGGTCTTGGGCAGTGAGCAAGCCGGTCACTCCAATGGTGCCTCCAAAGAAAGTGTTGGGAATAGGGAGAATCTCGATGTCGCTCCGGCCCATGAGTTCCAGGCTTTGCCTGAGGATTGGAGCACCAAGCTCGCCAGTGAGCAACACCGGACTTTCATTGGAGCGAGACGAGGTTAAGGCACTACGGACGGCTCGATATCCCCAAGGAGGAGCACCGTCGACAGCTTGGAAAAAGCCAGTTTCCCGCTGGTCTGGGCCGATGGTGGCACCCGTGGCTTCGGCGATGAAAAGCGCTGACATGCCAATTCCATTTTCGAATTGCTCGATGTCGGCGTAGTAGTCGAGCGCTGGTAGCTCTCGATGAGCCATGAGGTAGTACTCGTCGGAGGCGAAGATTGTTCGTTTGCCGCGGAGCCGAAGACCCGCATCAGAAAGTGCTTCAACGAGCTCGAGAACCGAAGTGGCCTCCGCTCTCGAGTGTGGCCGCATGGCAGCTTCATTTGAATGATCACTGAGTCCCAAGGGAACCACGGCGACACTGGCGAGGGCACCAAATCGATCGAGGCAGTCAAGGAGCGTCTCTTCAAGCACCTGACCATCATTGACCCCAGGACAGACGACAACTTGGCCATGTACTTCTATGCCTTCTTCGAGCAAGATGTCGAGCCATCGAAGACTTGTGGCTCCACGTGGGTTCCGGAGAAGACTGGCTCGAACCGCTGGGTCCGTGGCATGAATTGAGACGTAGAGCGGACTGAGGTGTTCAGTAATGACGCGCTCTGCATCAAGTTCAGTAAAACGCGTCAGGGTCGTGAAATTCCCATACAAGAAAGAAAGTCGATAGTCATCGTCTTTGAGGTACAGACTCTTTCGCATCCCCTTTGGCAGCTGATAAATAAAGCAAAACTCGCAGTGGTTGTCACAGGTGCGAATTCGATCAAAAACTGCAGAATCGACCCGGATGCCGAGTGGCTCGCCGAGACCCTTCACGATGCGGACTCGCCGCCCGATTTGGGACTGTGGTGACTGCACGATGAGCTCCACCACGTCATTATCAACGAGTTGCTGGTACTCAATGACGTCGAGCGGTTCTGTTCCGTTGACGCTGAGGAGAACGTCACCTGTGATGAGTCCAGCGCGGTGCGCTGGAGAACCCTCGGCGACCTCTGAAACGACGGGTGCCGACACGTTCTCAGTCTAGGCCTCGCACCTGCTCGAACCCTACAGGCGGGTAGCCTTAGAACCAATGCCCGTTGACAAAGTTCTCCTAGCCGCCCCGCGAGGTTTTTGCGCAGGGGTCGAAAAGGCTATCAAGGCGCTGGCCTGGATGGTCAAAGTCTTCCCAGCACCGGTGTACTGCTATCACGAGATCGTCCACAACCAATATGTGGTGGATGAATTCAAGAAGCAGGGTGTGATTTTCGTCGACAACGTCGACGACGTTCCAGCGGGTTCTCCCCTGATGCTGAGTGCCCACGGTTCCGCCCCTGATGTCGTGGAGAGCGCTCGTGAAAACGAACGAATCGTCATCGACGCAGTCTGCCCACTCGTCACGAAAGTGCACCATGAGTTGAAAGTTCGAGCGGCAAAGGGTTACGAAATCCTCTACGTGGGCCATGCCAACCATGAAGAGTCTGTCGGGACTATGGCCGTCGCCCCGGACGCTGTGCACCTCGTCGAAGATACGAATGATCTTGAAAGAGCCACTGCGGTCATAGCTGAAGGCACGCCCGTCGCCTTGCTTGCTCAAACAACGCTCAGTCACGACGAGTGGCGAGGATTGGTTGATCAGGCACGGGAGAGTTTTCCTGACCTGTGGATGCCAGGACGAAGTGATCTGTGCTTCGCAACGACCAATCGACAAGCAGCACTTCGTGAAATAGCAGGACGCGCAGATGCGGTTGTGGTGATCGGCTCGGCAAACTCCTCCAACACGGTTGCTCTTGCCAAGGTTGCAGCAGCATCGGGCTGCCCGCGTGTGCTTCGCATTAATACAGCCGCCGAACTTCCTGATGATTTGGAGGGCATTGTCGGCGTAACCGCTGGAGCCTCCGCACCTGAGCGGCTTGTCAGTGAAGTGCTCGAACGCCTTGCCCCGGCAAAAGGTGTCGAAACTGTAGTGACTGTTGAAGAAGACGAGTACTTTCCTCCCCCACCTGAACTTCGCGACCTGCTGCGGCAACTCGAAGAGGGTGGGAGGACTGGTATTGCGGAGGCTCTCATGGCCGACAGGAACACGTCGGCGGCTGAAGTACTTGAAGATCTCGCTGGTAGAGCCTGATATGGCGATACATGAGAGACTTCTCTGATGGATGCGCAGCAAACTCAGTCCTTCACGCGAATGGACGAATCGACCCGTGAAGAATGGGTCGCCATCATTGATGAAACGATTGCCGCACAATCGCGCGTCGCGGATGCCATCTTGGGTCTTCTGCGTTCGCTGGCCACCATTCAAGATGGATTTGCCGTCGATCAATTGACTCACTGCCTCCAGACCGCAGCGCGAGCCGAGGAAGCTGGAGCCGATGAACAGGTCATTGTGGCGTCACTCCTGCATGACGTTGGCAAAGCGATTTCGGTCCCCAATCATCCCAAGATTGCAGCCGAGATTTTGAAGCCATACGTTCGCGATGACGTGTATCAAATGATCCGAGCTCACCAGGATTTTCAAGGGCTGCACTACTACGAGCATTTAGGGCTTGACCCGAGGGCTCGCGATCACTATGCAGGGGCCTCTTGGTATGGACTGGCCGAGCAATTTGCCGACGAATGGGACCAGATCAGCTTTGACCCCGAAGGGCCGATTCCACCCCTTGAGCATTTCGAGCCTATGGTGCGAAGAATCTTTTCTACCGCACACCAAATCTAAGGAACTCTCAACATGGCAGCACATGACCTTGAAGCGCGTCGCCTTGCATCTCTGCGGGACTTCGCAATTGCTGAGGCGCGTGAGAAGTTTGATGCGAAGTATGGCCCTGAGCTGAAATTTCCGACAACTGTTGCATTGATTTGCGCCTACGAGGAAGAAGGTTGCATCGGAGACGTCCTCGCCAAGATGCCGACAGAAGCGTGCGGCCTCCCCGTACTGACCTTGGTCATCGTTGACGGAGGAAGCGACCGCACGGCAGAAATCGCAGATGCAGCGGGGGCTACGACCTTCGTCTTCCCCTCCAACCTCGGACATGGGGTTGCACTCCAAGTTGGCTACCGGCTGTGTGTCGAAAAAGGTGCAACCTACTGCGTCACGCTCGATGCCGACGGACAAAATGATCCCGCAGAGATACCCGTCATGCTGCAGCCTCTCCTTGATGATGAAGCTGATTTCGTCGTGGCCTCGCGTCGCCTCGGTGAGGACACGACAACAGATCGGTTCCGTAAGACCGGAGTGGTGTTCTTTTCAGCCATCATGAACAAGATGACGGGCGCCCACTTGACGGATACGTCAAATGGATATCGTGCCCTCCGCGTCACGATGCTGGCCGACGTGGTGAATCGACTCACTCAGGAGCAGTATCAAACTGCAGAACTTTTGATTGCGTGCTTGAAGCGAGGGTGGCGAGTGACGGAGCGTCCGACGCTCTGGCTCCCCCGTCAAGCCGGTGAGACGAAAAAGGGCAAAAACTGGCTCTTTGGCTTCCGTTATGCCCGTGTCGTTTTGGGTACGTGGTGGAGAGAGCGTTAATCCCTCCCGCGTGACAGTTTCTGCTGCGCGGTGTCAAAGGCAGATTGAATACCCTCTTGAATCGCAAGCGTCTGGCGATGTATCGCAGATCGTGGCACGCGCCCTTTTTCGCTTCTCTCCGGAGCTGGAATAAGTTCCCCCAAGTAGACCGTCACCTTCAGTGGCCGTGGCAAGGCTGCTCCCTTCGGCATTGCCTGTGCAGTGCCCCCCAATCCCACCGGCAAGACGGGGGCATTGGAGCGGGCGCTCAAAAATCCAGCGCCCTCGAGTACGTCAGTGACCAGAGGCCCCTCTCGACGGGTTCCCTCGGGAAACAGTACGAGCACTTCGCCAGCGGCCAGCACTGCCTCGGCGTTGGTGAGTGCAGACCGGTCAGCTGACTCTCGGTGAACAGGAAATGCTCCAAGATTTTCCAGCATCCAGCCCAAGATCCGTGATTCCCACAAATTGTCTTTGGCCATGAAAAAGAGTTTGCGTTTCGTTGCCAAGATGGCAAAGGCGAAATCCAAGTTTGAACGGTGGACTGGTGCGATGACCGCTGGACCTTCGTCGGGAATCACTCCCGGACCTGAAACGCTAGGACGGAACCAGGCCTTGATGAACAGCCAAACGGCTCGCCGGCAAAATCGATAGAAGAGAGATTTTGAAGGGTTTGGGGTGAACGCAAAATTATTGCCGGCGCTTGGACGCGTCACTTACCTCTCCTCAGCCTTGTTCAGTGTTTCAAGAACGAGTTCCACCACTTGCTCCACGCTCAGATCTGTCGTGTCGATTTCGAGCGCACCATCGGCTTGGATAAGTGGCGAATGAGTCCGGGTTGAATCAAGGCGATCACGTCGAGCGAGCGACTCGTGTCCTTCTTCAGCTCGACGCCGAGCACGCTCTTGTGCGCTAGCCGTCAAATAGAGCTTGACCGTGGCGTTCGGGAAGACGACAGAACCGATGTCGCGCCCCTCGACGACTCCCCCGTTGTGAGCAGACACCCATGCGCGCTGCCAGTGGACGAGTGTTTCTCGCACAAGTGGATTTGCAGCGACCAGAGAAACGTTGTGGTTTACCGCGTCGCTGCGAATCTCATCTGTGACGTCGCGACCGTCAATGAGGACCCTCTCTTCGACCGAGAGTGTCGCAGCAGCTGCAAGCTCAGCAACCGCAGCCGT
>Ga0164296_1000918_pt1 | contig 33145 bp, 34 predicted proteins | sample GEODES057metaG_FD_113533 | JGI IMG/M metagenome (GOLD analysis project Ga0164296, IMG submission 113533) | Dystrophic lake water microbial communities from Trout Bog Lake, Wisconsin, USA - GEODES057 metaG | ecosystem: Environmental > Aquatic > Freshwater > Lake | place: USA: Trout Bog Lake...
TAAGTCTGTGGGTGGCGGGGGCACAGAGACACTTATACTCTCTTGTCAAAGCTTGGCTATTGATGCAGCTTATGGCTATGTTTTATTCGATGGCTTTGAAATATGAATAACGGCGAACACCACGAGACTAATAAGACCTCATCATCTATCATTGAAGGGCTTGTTTTTGCAGCTACATACTCAAAGAAGCGTCCGTCAGCTTCGCAGGTCAAGACACAATTTTAGCGCTCTTAGCCCTCTTTGCTTTGCTCTGGTTATTTTATGGTCCATGGCAAGATTTCTGCACTGATTGCGCGCGCCAATATATTTTCAAACGCCGCGATGATGTCTTTGATCTCGCACTTCAAGGCAAGCTCGATTTTAACTCGGATGAATATAAAATTATACGCACATCATTTAATCGCATTATACGCTTTGCTCATGAATTAACATTGTTCAATTTTATTCTCTTTTATGCTGATTTTAGCACTAACGCTGGCGAAAAGGCGGCGATCCCAGTTTCACATAAGATAAATTCAGCAATTGAGCGGATAAAAGATGAGCCAACACGCGCATATGTCAAAATCATCTGGAAAGAAGCCGCCCTTGCTCTTGCTGTCATGCTCTGTGCAAAATCAATGGCGATTATATTTTTAACACCTTTGCTCATCATCAAAAGTGTATCAAACAAAATTATAGCTATCATTTTGAAAGAGGCCGAGCATTCCGCCTCTCTCAATATCAAAAAACGCAACAACGCCTATCAGGCGTAATCACCCACCCAAAGCTGATTTGATGGCGGCGCTGGCTTTGGCAAAATCCATTTGGCCGGTGTATTTGGCTTTGAGGTCGGCAACCACTTTGCCCATATCTTTCATGCTGGCAGCGCCCACAGCCGCAATGGAGGCTTTGATGGCGGCCGCCACTTCCTCATCACCCATTTGCTTGGGCAAAAATTCGCTGATGATGGCAATTTCTTCGCGCTCTTGGGTGGCGAGATCATCGCGGCCCGCTTTTTCATAAATGCCCAGTGATTCCTGCCGCGACTTCACCATTTTCTGCAAGAGGGCCAAAATATCCTCATTGCTGACCTCTTTGCCCTGCCCGCGCGCCTCAATATCGCGGTCTTTAAGCGCAGCGGTAATCATGCGCACAGTGTCAACGCGGCGCTTATCGCCTGCTTTCATCGCTGCCTTCAGCATTGTCGTGAATTGCTCGCGCATTTTGAGCCCCTTTTGTCTAATCCTGTCCCGCCATAGCACATTTTAGCCTGTCAATGACAAGTCAAAAGCCAAAAGAGGTGGGATAGAGCGTTTTGACGGCGTTCTTGGGGTTGACGCTGAGCGGCCCCCCGCCTAGTTTGCCACCAATTCAATCCCCTTTCGGCCCAGCCTCGGCGCTTATGTGCTTTGGTGTGCGCGGCCTCCCTGCGGTGATCATCCATGACGAATGCCCACACGACCTCAACGCTGGCTCCCTCCGGCGGCACCGATTCTGCGCTTGCGGGCTGGACAAGCCCCCTCAAAACCGCACGTCTCGTTCTGGCAGATGGCACTGTCATTGAAGGCTTTGGCCTTGGCGCGACGGGCTCTGCGGTGGGTGAAGTTTGTTTCAACACAGCCATGACGGGCTATGAGGAGATTCTCACCGATCCCTCTTATGCCGGCCAGATCATCACCTTCACCTTCCCCCATATTGGCAATGTCGGCACCAATGAAGAAGACATTGAGACAGTCAATATGGCCCAGAGCACGGGCGTGCGTGGCATCATTGTTCAAGCCCCCGTCACAGACCCCTCAAATCATCGCGCGACACGTCATTTGGACGCATGGCTCAAAGCGCGGGGCATCATCGGCCTTTATGGCATTGATACGCGTGCGCTCACCATTCGCATTCGTGAAAAAGGCATGCCCAATGCAGTGATTGCCCATGCACCTGATGGCGCTTTTGATATGGCCGCCCTTAAAAAAGAAGCAGCGCAATGGCCCGGCATTAATGGCATGGATCTCGTGCCCTCCGTCACCACAGCGCAAAGCTATGTGTGGGATGAAACCACATGGGAACTCGGCAAGGGATATGGCACACAAAAAGCGCCACATCTCAAAGTGGTGGCAATTGATTATGGCATTAAGCGCAATATCTTGCGCTTGCTGGCCGCCAGCGGTTGCGCAGTCACAGTGGTTCCAGCCACCACATCAGCGCAAGATATTTTGGCCCATAAGCCCGATGGTGTATTTTTATCCAACGGCCCTGGGGACCCCGCCGAAACCGGCAAATATGCCGTGCCCGTTATTCGCGATTTATTGGCGGCTAAAATACCTGTTTTTGGCATTTGCCTCGGCCATCAAATGCTGGCGCTCGCTGTGGGTGCCAAAACCATTAAAATGCATCAAGGCCATCATGGCGCCAATCACCCCGTGATGGATTACACGACGCATAAGGTTGAAATTGTGTCGATGAACCATGGTTTTGCGGTTGATACACAAAGCCTCCCCGCCAATGCCACAGAGACGCATCGCTCTTTGTTTGATGGCTCTAATTGCGGCATTGCCCTGACAGATCGCCCTGCCTTTTCAGTGCAGCATCACCCCGAGGCAGCACCCGGCCCGCAAGACAGCCATTATCTCTTTAAGCGTTTTGTGGCGATGATGGAAAAAGCCAAAGCCTGAAGTTTAGGGCGTGATGACGATAGCGGAGACATGACGCCCGTAATCATCCTCTGCTTTATGTACGCTGCGGCGATAGCTGTAAAACCGCGTTTCATCGCTATAAGTGTCACAGCCGCAATCATAAAATTCCTTCACGCCCATTTCTTTCGCGCGTGCGGCTATGAAGGCTGGCAGGTCAAACAAAGCGTGCCCTTGCCGCTCTGCGGGAGAGAAAAAACGAGCATAATTTTGATGCGCCTCTTTAAAGCGGGCAACAAATTCGGGCCCGACTTCATATGAGCTTTGGGCAATCATCGGCCCCAAAGCCACACAGATATGAGCGCGCTGCGCACCAAGCCGCTCCATCGCCACAATAGTATTTTCAATCACACCGGTCAGCGCGCCTTTCCATCCCGCATGGGCCGCACCAATCACGCGCGCTTGAGGATCGCTAAATAAAATCATGCCGCAATCAGCGCCCGTCACACCCAGCGCGAGGTGAGGCACATTGGTGACAAGCGCATCAGCGCGCGGGCGCGCATCCTCCGCCCAAGGCTCACGCACCTCCACCACATCAGCACTGTGAATCTGATAGGGCACAAGCAAATGCGTGGGCGCCACACCCAAGGCCTGCGCCATCAAAGCGCGATTGCGCAAAACGCGCGAGGGCTCTTCACGCGAGCCCACGCCGCCATTGAGCGCGGCATAAATGCCTTCAGACACACCGCCTTGGCGCGTGAAAAACGCATGGCGCAAATGGGGGGCATCAATCACAGGAGATGTCAAAAAGGAAAGAGTCATAATATCATCTCATCGGCGCAAAGCCCGGAGGCGCGGGTTGAGATGGGTGCGTAATTGCCATCACCTTAAATAAAGCGCCCATGCCCGGTGCGGGAGCTTCACCCACACCTCGTTCCATTTCATAACTGATGAGCCGCATCAGACCTGCATCAATATCGCGGATTTGTTCAGGGCTCGCATTTTTCTTCAGACTTTTGGCGCGGTTATAAATACCCAATTGCGCCAAAAAATCACCTTGCAAGACCGGCCCATAGACGGCTGCACCGGCAGCATGGGCCGCACGCGCAAGAGCCGCAAAATCAACATGCGCTGTCAGATCTGCCTCACCCGGATCAAGCAAGGGATCGACAGCCTTATGCGCGCGCATGGCTTGCAACGTCTCGCCTAACCGCGTCTGCGTATAACCATAATCAATAATCAGAGCAGCTCCACCTTCGCGCATAAGGCGTTGCGCAATATCACTCATCACGCGTTGCGCTGTGGCCGCCACTTCCAAAAAACTCCCCTCGGGCGCTTCAACATGAATATGCGGCTCGACTTGCGCAGACACCCCAAAGATTAAGTCACCCTGCGCATCTAAACCCACCATACGCTCACACCAGCCTTGGGCGGTGCGCACATAATGGCGCACTGGAAGCGCATCAAAAAATTCATTGGCAATAAATACCGCCGGCCCCGAGGGCACATCGCTCACATGCGTGTGCCATGTGGCGCTCACGCCCATTTCCTGCAAGGCTGCACGCTGCAGCGATATGAGCACAGGCGATGTCTCGACCATGCGGACACTGAGGGCCGATTGAAAGAGCGGCGCCACGCGTGCTGCACGCAAAGCATCGCACATCAATGTGCCACGCCCCGGCCCGAGCTCCACTAAATTGAGCACCGCAGGACCATTGAGCCCGCCCCAGACCTCGGCGGTCCATAATCCGATCAATTCACCAAACATCTGCGAAATCTCGGGCGAGGTGACAAAATCACCTTCCGCACCCAAGGGATTGCGCGTCATGTAATATCCATATTTTGGATGCGACAAGGCGAGTGCCATAAAATGCTCAACGCTGATCGGTCCATCGGCATGAATCATCTGGCGAATATGCGCGGCGAGTTGACTCACACTGACCTCTCTTGCGCACCAAAAGCACGCCATAGACATAAAAGCCCAACACAAATCAGTGGCACCGACAACACCATGCCCATGGTCGCCCCACCAAATAAAAACCCGAGCTGGGGATCAGGTTCGCGAAAAAATTCACTGATAATGCGTGCTATGCCATAACCAACGGCAAAGACACCACTCACACACCAAGGGCGCCTGAGCGCGCCCATACGCACAATCACAGCAAGCACAATAAATAATAACAGCCCTTCAAGCCCCGCTTCATAGAGCTGGCTGGGATGACGCGGCAGCGGCCCCGCACCAGGGAAAACCATTGCCCATTCCACATCGCTCACGCGGCCCCATAATTCCGGCTTAATGAAATTCGCCAAACGTCCAAGCAATAAACCAATAGGCGCAACAGCGGCGCAGACATCCGCAACGGGCGCAACAGGAACGCGCGCTTTATGCGCAAAATACCACACGCCCGTCAGCGCGCCGATCAAGCCACCATGAAATGACATGCCGCCATGCCAGAGCGCGAAAATCTCTGATGGTTGCGCCATGAAGAAAGGCAGATTGTAAAACAGCACATAACCAATTCGCCCACCGAAGACGACACCAAGGGCAACGAAGAGCAAGAGATCATCAATCAACTCTGCCTGTGGGCGAACCACCGCACCCCAGAGCCAATCGCGCCGCAGTAAAGCACGCGCATAAGCCCAGCCGATCACCAGCCCAAAAATATAAGCAAGCGCATACCAACGGATTTGCAAAGGCCCCAGCTCAACAAAAACGGGATCAAAAACAGGAAATGGCAAAACAAAGAGGGGCATGGCCCGAATCGCAGCTCCAATGAAACTGCCCCCATCTGGCGGGCCTGCTCGAGCCCCGTCAAGCACCCAGAGCCAAGGGGCACACTTTCCTCTTGCCTTCAGGCGACAAAAAGCCCAGATAAATCTTATGCCTCTGCTTATGGAGATGTCTCATGTCCCGCCCACGCAGTCCCCTTATGGAAGATTTTGCCAAACTCGCAAATGATGTGGCGGGCGTAGCAGGGGGCGTACGGCGCGAGATTGAGACGATTGTGCGCACACAAATTGAACGCCTGCTCTCGACCATGGATGTTGTCACACGCGAAGAGTTTGAGGCAGTCCGCGATATGGCTGCGCGCGCACGTGATGAGAATGATCTGCTCTCAGCCCGTCTTGCCGAAGTTGAACGCAAATTAGCTGCAAAAGACTAAATTCGAATCAGACGAACAGACTTATCCCGTCCTAAATGCGCCCAAGACCACCCAAGAGCTGTGGACACACCTGCTGCACGCATTTACGAAACCGCCCGAATCCGTGAGCTTGCATGTGCCTTGAGTCGGAATTGACTCAGGTGCCCTGCGCACACCGCATGGCCTCCTCGCACCTGAGATAAGAATGTCTGCCATCGAAAGCCGATCCAACCGACTGGAACATCCCGTGGATGTGATCGAGCAAATTGCAGCCGGTAATGCGTGGGTCTTTGATCGCGAGGAAGAGGATGAAATCTCTATCACAGTGTCGGGGTCATGGACTGATTATCAAGTCGCCTTCACATGGCTACCCCATGTTGAAGCATTGCATCTTGGTTGCGCATTTGACCTGCGCGTTAACGAGCGTCACAAACCAGAATTATTACGCCTCATTTCACTCATGAATGAGCAATTATGGATTGGCCATTTCGGCCATTGGGAACAAGAAAATGTCATCCTCTACCGCCACGCTCTTTTATTGAGCGGCGGGACGCAACCAAACCGCACCCAATGTGAAGCTGCCCTTCACGCGGCCATCACCGCGTGTGAGCGCTATTATCAATGTTTTCAATTCGTGCTCTGGTCCGGCAAACGCGCTGAAGAAGCGCTTGAGGCAGCTCTGTTTGAAACCATGGGTGAGGCATGAGCTCAACCTCCCCACGCATTGTGCTCATTGGCGCCGGCAAAATGGGGCAAGCCATGATCAAAGGCTGGCTCACGCAAGGCATGAGCGCTGCCTCTATTACAGCCATTGACCCGCACCCATCAGAAGAGCTCACAACAATGGCGCAAGCCACAGGTTTTGCGCTCAATCCCTCATCCCCCATAACACCCGCAGATGTGCTTATTTTGGCCGTAAAGCCACAGATTTATACTGAGGCAGCCCAGCATCTTAAAAGCTTTATTGGTCCCTCCACGCTCATCATGTCGATCATGGCGGGCAAAACCATTGAGGCTATTGCGCGCGGTCTTGGCATTGGCGTGAATGATTACGCCATTGTGCGTGCCATGCCCAACACGCCCGCTGCCATTGGACGCGGGATCGCGGGCCTGTGCGCAAACCCATGCACAAATGACGCACAGCGCGCGCGAGCGCAAAATATTTTAAGCGCAACTGGCAAAACCATATGGGTTGAAACGGAAAGCATGATTGATGCGGTCACAGCCCTTTCAGGCTCTGGTCCGGCTTATGTGTTTTATCTCGTAGAGGCACTGGCTCAGGCTGGCACGTCATTAGGCCTCAGCCCTGATTTAGCGATGGCTTTAGCGCGCACAACAGTTGAGGGCTCTGGCGCATTATTGAGCGAGACCTCGGACATATCTGCCGCTCAATTACGCATTAATGTCACCTCACCAGCCGGAACCACAGCCGCGGCGCTGGATGTTTTGATGGCGCATGACGGCTTACAGCCACTTTTAACCCGTGCCTTAACCGCGGCACGTGACCGCGCGCGCGCCCTCGCACATTAAACTAGTCTTGCCTCGGCTACGTATAAAGATAACATCAGCTCCATTCGCTCGGACAAGGGATGATCGCCATGACATCACATTCCCACGCTTCACACACGCCTGCGCAAAGCCCACGCGACACCATCATTGACGCGCTCATGGCGCTTGCTGCCGATATGCCCTTTGAGCAGATCACTCTTACCCATATCGCCGAACGCGCCCATCTTTCTTTGGCAGAATTGCGCACACACTTCCCGTCCAAAGGCGCCATCCTCGGTGGCTTCACCCGCCGCATTGATCTTATTATTCTGAACGACACACAGGATGATCTAAGCCAAGAAAGCGCCAAAGACCGCTTGTTTGACGTGTTAATGCGCCGCCTTGATGCCATGACGCCCTATCGCCATGCACTCAAAAACATCATGCAATGGATCAAAAATGATCCCCTCACCGCAGCGCCCCTGAATGGCCAAATTATCAACTCCATGCGCTTTATGCTTGAGGCCGCCCAGCTTCATGCTGAAGGGCCAATGGGCCCTGTCATTTTACAGGCCATGTCGATCAAATGGGCGGAGGTCATGGACATCTGGCTCCATGATCAAGACGAGGGGCTTGGCCCCACCATGGCGGCTCTCGATCATATGCTAGATGACGGAAGCCAATGGGTTGAACGTCTCTCACGATTTGAAAAAGCTGCTAGCCGCATGCTCAATCTCTTGTGGTCTCTGCCACATAAAAATAAACGCGCTGATCACCACGATGACACGCGCGCTCATGACGATTTTTAAGTCACATGCTAAACTGGCACACGCACGCTCGCGCGTAACCCCTTGAGGGGGCTGACACCCAAAACAATATCGCCCCCATGCGCACGCGCAATGTCGCGCGCAATAGATAACCCAAGACCCGTGCCGCTTTCATCTTGATTACGCGCCTCATCAAGCCGCACAAAAGGACGAAACACATCTTCCCGCATAGCTTCGGGGATGCCCGGTCCATCATCATCGACATGCACGAATAAATATGGCCCCTCGCGCTCTGCGCTGAGGGCGATGTGATTGCCAAACCGCTGCGCATTGCCAACCAGATTAGCGAGACATCTTTTAAACGCATCAGGCCTTACACGCACAACCATATCCCCTTCAGTGGTAATTTTGGTTGCATGACCATGGCGCTCTGCATCTGCTTTTAATTCATCAAGCAAAGCACCTATATCAATGGGCTCAGCCGCCTCGCTGGTCTCTCCACGCGCAAAGGCCAAATAGGCCTCGAGCATGCGTTGCATTTCCTCAACATCTTTCTGAATGGCTTCCAGCTCGGGGCTATCGTCCATCAAAGCCAAAGATAATTTGAAGCGTGTCAAAATCGTGCGCAAATCATGACTGACGCCATTGAGCATAGCGGTGCGCTGCTCCATGGTGCGGCCAATGCGGCGTTTCATTTCATAAAACGCCTGACCGGCCTTGCGCACCTCACGCGCTCCATGAGGGCGAAAATCAAAATCTCGCCCTTTGCCAAAATCCTCTGCTGCTTCAGCAAGCCGCAAAATTGGCCTAATTTGATTACGCATAAACGCAACAGCAACGCCAATGAGCACAAGTGAGGTAACAACCATCCAGACAATAAAAATATGCGAATTAGATTCATAAACAGAATTGCGATGCGTGACAGCGCGCACCACGGCATCATCTAAAGCAATTCGAATTTCGACAAAATTTGAGCGCCCCACTGTATCAATCCAAAACGGACGATTGATCTGGCGCCTTAACTCACGCGTCAGCGCGCGATCAAGCAAAGAGAAAAACGGACGGGGCAAAGCGGCGGGAAGACTCTCATGCGGCAAAATCTCAATATCAAGCCCCGTGCGATCAAGCATGGTTTTTTGCACCACACGAAAAGCTGCGGGATCACGATTGATTTGGTAGAGATCAATGGCAGCGGCCACATCCTGCACAACGGCGGAGGACAAACGATATGTGACTAATTGCCAGTGCCGCTCCATGAAGAAATAGGCAATCGCGGACTGCAGCAACACCATCGGCAAAATGATGATCAGCAATGCGCGGGCATAAAGACCTTTGGGTAAATAGCCAGCCAAGCGCCGCGCAAAGCGCCGCCACATCAAAACAAAAGCGATCCGTCCGCGCTGCAGTGGATCATACCATTTGCCTTGAGGAGCTGCCAAACTCATATCCTCTCCACCACCAAACGATAACCTGCACCACGCGCTGTTTGCAAATAAACGGGATTAGCTGAATCAGCTTCAATCTTGCGGCGCAACCGATTTATTTGCACATCTATCGTGCGTTCATTACCAGCGACAACCGCTCCCGCTGGCCCTACCGCAGCCAAAGCCTCACGCGAGATTGCCTCACCAGGCGTGCGCGCCAACAAACGCAACATTAAACGCTCGCGCTCTGTTAAACGAATAATCTCATTGCCGCGTTTTAATTCGCCGCGCTCAATATCAAAGGTAAAATCACCAAAACGCACGCTCTCGCGCACAGGCACATCAACCACCACAGGAGCAGCGCGGCGCAAAATGGATGCGATACGTAAAGCGAGCTCTTTGGGGTCAAATGGTTTTGATAAATAATCATCAGCACCTGCCTCAAGCCCACTCAAGCGATGTTCAAGATCAGAGCGCGCCGTGAGCATTAAAATAGGCACTTGCGTCTCGCGCCTCAAAGACACCGCAAAATCAATCCCATTCTCGCCGGGCATCATCACATCAAGCACGATGAGGTCAAATTGAAAGAGGGTCATAAATTCACGCGCTTCAAGCGTGTGTGCGGCAGTTGTGACGCGATAGCCCTGTTCGCTTAGGAAACGTGAGGTGAGTGAACGAATGCGCTTATCATCATCCACAAGCAAAAGGTGAGGCGCATCATCAGGCACATAGACAAGACGCTCTTTGCGCGCGCCTGAAATGTCCTTATCCCCGCCCATTACGGCACCGGTCTTTTGCGCCAGAGCGCATCGCGCACTCCCACAAGCCCGCACACATGTTCACGATCTTGCGGATCAATGACAGCGGTCAAAAACGCCAAAGCATGCTCACGCGCATTGGGGGGCAATTCATGTAAGGCGCGATCAAAACGCTGCGATTGCAGCCGCGCTAATTCGAGCGCCAACCGGCGCCCCTCTGGGGTTGGGAATAAATGGCGCTGGCGGCGGTCGCTCACACCTGCGCGCGATTCGATATAGCCTTGATCGAGCAAATCCTTGAGCACGCGCCCGAGGCTTTGCTTAGTTATGCGCAAAATATCGAGAAGCTCAGCAATAGTCAGGCCAGGCTGACGTGTCACGAAATGGATGATGCGATGATGAGCACGGCCAAAATGATAGGTCTCAAGCAAACGATCAGCATCGCCCACAAAATCGCGATAAGCGAAGAAAAACAATTCCATCAGATCATACATAGGCTCCTGCTCAACTGCAGCAGGGACTGAAGAACTGCGCTGGGCACTATCTGAGGTTTTGGACCGAGTGATCTGTGGGGCTGTGGTCGTCATCGGGCTCCGAACAAACGCGGCCTTTCATGTGAAGGCCAATTAAGACAGCGATATTGACATATTTCAGGCCAATTGTTAGTCGTCAAGCCCTTACGACTATAATCGTTCGTTCTGGGCCTTTTGGCTCAAAGCCTACCCACTCGCGCCCAATGCCCATGCTTTGGCCGCATTGCTCGCTTACCCAAGCTTTAAGGAGCCACCTATGTCAGTCATCCCTTTCGATCAGCGTGATGGTTTCATCTGGTTGAATGGTCAGATGGTGCCGTGGGCAGAAGCAAAACTTCACGTCCTCTCACATGGCCTGCATTACGGCTCATCCGTATTCGAAGGTGAGCGCGCTTATAATGGCAAGATCTTCAAAAGCCGCGAACATTCTGAGCGCTTCCTCACATCAGCGTCAATTCTTGATTTCACCATTCCCTATAGCGTTGAAGAACTTGATGCAGCAAAGCAACAAGTGGTTGATAAAAACGGCTTCAAAAATTGCTATGTGCGTCCCATTGCATGGCGCGGCAGCGAGATGATGGCTGTTGCAGCTCAAAATGCCAAAATTCATGTTGCCATTGCCGTATGGGATTGGCCGAGCATGTTTGATGTGAATGAAAAAATGCGCGGCATTCGCCTTGATATTGCTGAATTCCGTCGCCCCGATCCTGCCACTGCCCCATGCCATGCTAAGGCCGCTGGCCTTTATATGATTTGCACCATCTCAAAGCACCGCGCTGAACGCAAAGGCTATGCGGATGCCATGATGCTGGATTGGCAAGGGCGTGTAGCCGAATGCACGGGCGCAAATATCTTCTTCACCAAAGATGGCGTCATTCACACCCCTATTGCCGATTGCTTCCTTGATGGCATTACACGCAAAACTGTGATTGATCTTGCTCAACGCAGAGGCGTGCAGGTTATTGAGCGCCGCATCATGCCAGAGGAATTAGCATCACTTGATGAATGCTTTATATGCGGAACCGGCGCAGAAGTGACACCCGTCTCTGAGATCGGGCCATATAAATTCACGCCATCAACAATCTCACGCATGCTGATTGAAGATTACACCGCTGAAGTCAGCAAATAAGCTGAAAAAAAGAGGCGCTTTCATCAAAGCGCCTCAAAAACTCCGTGCTCCACATCAGCACAAAGCTAATCAAATAAGCTCGAGACGCTTTCCTCGCGTGCGGTGCGCGCAATCGCCTCGCCAATCAAAGGCGCAATCGAGATTACGCGAATATTGTGAGCCAAGCGCACAGCCTCTGTCGGCATGATTGAATCGGTCACCACCAATTCCTTCAATTTTGAGGCAGAGATACGTGCCACAGCCCCACCTGATAAAACACCATGCGTGATGTAAGCTGACACATCCTTTGCGCCTTTGGCGAGCAAGGCTTCAGCCGCATTACATAATGTACCACCGGAATCCACGATATCATCAACCAATATGCAGGATTTGCCTGCGACATCACCGATGATATTCATCACTTCAGATTCACCTGCACGCTCACGGCGCTTATCAACAATGGCCAGAGGCGCATCAATGCGCTTTGCTAAGGCGCGCGCACGCACCACACCCCCGACATCGGGTGAGACCACCATAATGTTTTTGACATCGCGATGTTCAGTAATATCGCGCACCATCACAGGCGCGCCATAGAGATTATCGGTCGGGATATCAAAAAAGCCTTGGATTTGACCTGCGTGCAAATCAAGCGTGAGCACGCGGTCAGCGCCCGCACGCGTAATGAGATTAGCAACCAATTTGGCTGAAATGGGCGTGCGCGGGCCGGGCTTACGATCTTGGCGCGCATAGCCAAAATAAGGCAATACGGCGGTGATGCGGCGCGCTGAGGCACGACGCAATGCATCCGTCATAATCAACAATTCCATCAAATGGTCATTGGTCGGAAATGATGTGGATTGAACTATGAATGTGTCCTTGCCGCGCACATTTTCTTGGATCTCGACAAAGACTTCCATATCCGCAAAACGGCGCACCTGACATTTTGTGAGGGACACGCCGAGATAGGCAGCAATCCCCTCTGTCAAAGCGCGGTTGGAATTGCCGGATAAAATTTTGAGAGTTTCAGGCATATCTACCTCCAACGCGCTATAATGGTTTGCCTCTTAGCAGCGTTATGCGCCACACTCAACCGCTCGCGTGTCAGAACAGATTTATCCACACCCCATCCCTTAGGGCGAAGGGGCTTTTGCCTCCTCAGCAAAAGGGGCGGAAGGACTTTGCGCCTCTTGGTCAAGATAATCCTCGAGATCATCAACCATTTGCGCGCTTAAATGCTCAATTGCCTCCTCATCAAGCACAGCCCAGACATTGTCCCCTGCCCCTTTAGCCATAAAATTATTGTCAAGACGCTTAATGCGCTGCTTGCTGGCGTTAAAGACATCCCACACCGTTGCGAGCGCGACACCATCACTGTCTGGATAGGCCGTGACATAACCGCGCAATAGGTAATGGGCCTGATAATCAGGCGCCTGCCCGATATTATGCGCCCCAGCCTGCGCCCTGACACGCTCCAAAATATGAAGGGAGAGAGCCTCAGGGGGGCCATCAATGCTCACAAAAGCCACATCCGCATGCTGAAGATTGATTTTGGGGCGCTCACGCGGCGCAGTGGCTTGCGGGCTATCAGCCATTTGATTACACCCCGCGAGCAGAGCAAGGCAGGGTAATAAGGCCAAACCCCCAGCAAAACTGAGCGATTTAAGCCGCCATAGGGCCCAAAAAAGATTAATCCGCGACCACAAGCGCATACAAGCCTCATCTCCTAACCACAGCTTTAGCCTGAAATAGCGCCTAATGCCAGTGACCTTAGCAAGCCCTGACATAAGCCCTGCATCGTTTCGCCTTAGCACAAGTCCCCGCCATCAAAACCTGATGACATCTGGCTTTGCCCACCCTACATCTGGTTCATGGTCAAAAAGCCTCATCCCGCAGCCCCCTCTGCCTCCCCAGCTCTGCCCGAGTCGGCGGACGACATAAACATGACCGCCCAAGCCGAGATGGATATGGAAGCCGCTGGCGAAGAGGAGAGTGATGAAAGCGATGAGGCAAGCCTGCCGGAGCTCGATCTCTCCGACGATGTGCCTACCGCGAGCGATCACATTGACAGAGGTGCTGAGGTCATTCGCTCTTATCTGCGTGATGCCCCCACAAGTCCGGGCGTCTATCGAATGATCTCATCATCGGATGAGGTCCTTTATGTGGGCAAAGCACGCAATATCAAAAAACGCATTACGAGTTATACGCGCCCACAAGCCCAATCGAACCGCATTGCGCGGATGATATCACTCACAAGCCGCATGGTTTTTGTCACCACACGTACAGAAGCCGAAGCCCTTTTGCTCGAAGCTAATCTCATCAAGCAAATGAAGCCGCGGTTTAATGTGCTGATGCGTGATGACAAATCTTTCCCCTATATTCTCCTCACCAATGATCATCCCGCCCCGCAGCTCACCAAACATCGCGGCGCACGCACGCGCAAAGGCGATTATTTTGGCCCCTTTGCAGGGGTTTGGGCAGTTAACCGCACTGTTAATGTGCTCCAGCGGGCTTTTTTATTACGCTCATGCACAGACAGCTATTATGCCAATCGTACGCGCCCCTGTCTGCTCTATCAAATCAAGCGCTGCTCTGGACCATGCACTGGTGAAATTAGCCATGAGGATTATCAAAAGCTCGTCGCCCGCGCGCGGGATTTTCTTTCTGGGAAAAGCCGCGCCGTCCGTGAGGCCTTAGCGGAAGACATGATGCAAGCGGCTGATGAAATGGAATATGAAAAAGCCGCACGTTTGCGTGATCGGATCGCAGCACTCTCCGCTGTGCAGGGCGAACAAGGCATTAACCCGCGCAGCGTTGCTGAAGCGGATGTATTTGCAATCACCCAACAGGCCGGCCAATTCTGCATTCAAGTCTTTTTCTTCCGTACCTATCAAAACTGGGGCAATCGCGCCTATTTTCCGCGGGCTGACCGCCATTTAAGCGAAGCAGATGTGCTTGATGCGTTCTTGGGACAATTTTATGCGGATCGCCCATCGCCGCGCCTTATCTTGCTCTCGCATACCGTTGAAAGCGCGGATGTGCTCGCACAAGCCCTGAGTGAACGTCTAGGACATAAAGTTGAGATTGCTATTCCTCAACGCGGTGAGCGGCATGAAATGGTTGAGCATGCCAAGCAAAATGCGCATGAAGCCCTCAGCCGAAAACTATCCGAAGCGGCAACTCAACATAGTCTCTTAAGCGCCCTGAAAGACGCCTTCAATCTGACCAAAATCCCGCGCCGCATTGAGGTCTATGACAATTCACATATCTCTGGCACCAATGCGATTGGCGCAATGATTGTGGCGGGCTCGCAAGGCCTTATGAAAAGCCAATACCGGACCTTCAACATCAAATCGACCGACATCACCCCAGGTGATGATTTTGGCATGATGCGCGAAGTGCTCACACGTCGTTTCACACGCCTTGCCAAAGATCAAAAAGCAGCTCCCACCATATCGCCGCAAGATGCATCCCATCCCCCAGAAAGCGAAGATGCCGACCACATGCCCAGCATGCCCGATCTCGTGTTGATTGATGGCGGACGCGGGCAATTTGACGTTGCCAAACATATTTTAGATGAGCTCGGCCTCAACTCAATTGAGCTCATATCCATCGCTAAAGGCGCTGATCGCAACGCGGGCCGCGAAAGTTTTTTCATGCGTGAGCGTGAGCCTTTCCGCCTTCCGCCCCGCGATCCCGCACTTTATTTCATCCAGCGCTTACGCGATGAAGCCCATCGCTTTGCTATTGGCACGCATCGCGCGCGGCGGAAAAAAGATTTTGTTAAAAATCCTTTGGATGAGATTGACGGCATTGGCCCTGCCCGCAAGCGCGCTTTGCTCAAGGCATTTGGAACCGCCAAAGCCGTGGCGCAAGCAGGGCTTGCCGATCTGGAAAAAGTATCGGGAATCAATGCCGCAATCGCCAAACTGATTTATGACCATTTTCACGACACTTAAGCCCTCCAAAACCCCAAAACACCCGCGAAAGCGGCAAAATGCTTTGCGCGCGCTCACCAAACTGCTATTGAGGCACATCAACTCTGTCTTTTCCTATGGCGCTTATGTCCTCACCTTCTACCAGCCCCAAACATTGGAACCTTCCAAATATCCTCACTTATGTGCGGGTGGCGATTGTGCCAATTATTGTGGCTGTCATGTTTTGGCATGATGAGTTCTGGATGCGCTGGATTGCGCTCGGCCTTTTTACGATCGCTGGTGTATCCGATTTTTTTGATGGCTATTTGGCGCGCGCATGGTCGCAGCAATCCTCATTAGGACGTATGCTTGACCCAATCGCCGACAAATTGTTGGTGGCATCCATATTAATGGTATTGGTTGGCATTGGCACCATTCACAGCGCGTCAATATGGGCCGCGCTTGTTATTTTATGCCGTGAAATTTTAGTCTCGGGCTTGCGCGAATATCTCGCTGAATTGCGCGTCTCTGTGCCTGTAAGTCAAATTGCCAAATGGAAAACCACCGCGCAAATTCTTGCACTTGGTTTTCTCATTGTTGGCCCATCAGGTGAAGTCATTTTGCCCCAAACAATTAACATAGGGCTTGTGCTTTTATGGCTCGCCGCACTTTTAACGCTCTACACCGGCTGGGATTACATGAAAGCTGGCTTCAAACATGTCACAGAGGATGATGAGACGTGAGTCTGCGTGCTGTTTATTTTGCATGGGTGCGTGAGCGCATTGGCAAAACCGATGAAATGCTTAACCCTCCGGCTGATGTAACCACTGTCGGCGAGCTCATCACTTGGCTGAGCGCGCAAGACGACAATTATGCTTATGCGTTTGAAAATCCCGCTATTATTCGCACAGCCATCAATCAAAATCATGTGCCGCATGACACGCCATTGGGCGGCGCTTATGAAATTGCCTTTTTTCCCCCAATGACAGGGGGCTGAGATGAGCGCACATCTGCGTATTCTCATTCAACGTGATGCGTTTGATCAAACGGCCGAATATGAAAGACTTACCAAAGGGCGTACTGATATTGGCGCGATCGTCACCTTCACGGGGCTATGCCGTGATGAAGGGGGCACTCTCTCAGCCCTTGAGCTTGAACATTATCCCGCTATGGCCGAAGCCCAGATAACGCAGATTGCACAGGATGCAGCTCAGCGATGGCCATTGATGGATGTGGTCGTCATCCATCGCTTTGGCGTCATTGGGATTGGCGAACCCATCGTGCTTGTCATCGCCACATCAAGCCATAGAGCCGCGGCCTTTGCGGGCGCAGAATATGTCATGGATTTTCTTAAAAGCCGCGCGCCCTTTTGGAAAAAAGATCATCGCGCCGATGGTCAGCAAGGCCAATGGGTTGAAGCACGCGATGAAGATGAAAGCGCGCTCGGACGCTGGCAGGCATAGGCTCAGAGTTTTTGCCGCATAAGACGCAGGACATCACATGACGCTTTTATCCAATCATGGGATGTTGGGCATATCCATTTAAGACTATCCATGAGTTGGCTCTCACCCAAACGATTAAGAATAGCCAATCGGTCCTCGCGGGGTTTCGAAACTGGGCAATAATATCACACCCCATATAAGCTATGCAATAAAGCTCGGCTTGCCAGCAGCGCCCCACTCGCCTATAGAAATCGCGCGCCTGTTTCCGACACCCCTGGAGGCGATGGCGTATTTACCTTGAAAGGACACCAAAATGGCTGAGATCAAAACTCTCGCGGCCATGGTGCGCAGCGGGACAGGCAAGGGGGCCGCCCGTCATGTTCGCCGTGAAGGCCGTATACCAGGCGTTATCTACGGGGGCGGCGTCGCTCCTGAGCCTATTTCACTCGATTACCGCACGATCAATAAGCTGATCTATGCTGGCCACTTCCTGACGACGATTTTTGAAATCGATATTGAAGGCCGCAAAGAACGCGTCTTGCCACGCGATTATCAGCTTGATGTGGTGCGTGATACACCATTGCATGTTGATTTCCTGCGCTTGCGCCCAGGCTCATCATTGCGCGTGGACGTTCCCGTGCACTTCATCAATCAAGAGACATGCCCAGGCATTAAGAAGGGTGGCTCACTCAATATCGTCTTGCACACGATTGAGATGAAGGTTCCTGCTGATGCTATCCCTGAAGGCATCACTATTGATCTGGCAACAGCTGAAATTAACGATTCCATCCATATTTCATCTGTTAAATTGCCAGATGGCTGCAAGCCCGTCACATCCGGTGATTTCACTGTGGCAACAATTGCACCCCCTGCCAAAGCAGAAGACACACCTGCTGCCTCAGCAGCTGCAGCACCCGCCGCTGCTGCCAAAGCACCTGCAAAGGACGCAAAGAAGTAATCTTTGCCCCTTTATACCATTTATCCGCCCGCGCCAGTCGCGGGCGGACGCTTATATAGAGTCGCTCCGCGCTATAATGATGGGGTGAGGATAGCCGATGATGCTGTTTGTGGGCCTTGGTAATCCAGGCAAAAATTATGCGCGCAATCGCCATAACATCGGCTTTATGGCTCTTGATGCTATTGCCCATGCGCATCATTTTCCGCCCCCACGTTCGCGCTTTCAAGGCCTTGTCAGCGAAGGTAAAATTGGCGATGAACGCGTGATTTTACTTTACCCCACAACTTATATGAATGAATCCGGCCGAGCAGTGCGTGAAGCTGCCAGCTTTTATAAAATTGATTGCGCTGACATCATCGCTTTTCATGATGAGCTTGATCTGCCTCAGGGTAAAATGCGAATTAAAACTGGGGGCGGCAATGCCGGACACAATGGCTTGCGTTCAATCACCGCTCATATGGGAAATGATTACCGCCGTGTTCGCTTAGGCATTGGCCACCCCGGTGATAAAAATCTCGTTCATTCTTATGTGTTAAGCGATTTTGCCAAAAGCGAAACGCAGTGGGTGGAGGCCTTATGCAGGGCTGTTGCTCAGAATGCTGATTTGCTCACCCGTCATGAGGATGCGCAATTTCAAAACCGCGTGCATCTTGATCTCTCAGCCTAGAGCAAGCGTTGTTACATAAATAATTTTTCACCCTTAAGATCTCTGTAGAGATCAGCAACATATTCCCCATAGCCATTATAAATCAGCGTAGGGCGACGCGTATGCGTGCCCAAAACTTCTTCGCTGGCTTGCGACCAACGGGGATGAGGCACATCAGGATTCACATTGGCCCAAAAACCATATTCATTTGGTCCAGAAGTTTCCCAAAATGTTTCAGGCCGTTTATCGGTGAGGGAAATACGCACAAGCGATTTTGCAGATTTAAAACCATATTTCCATGGCACATGCACACGCAAGGGCGCACCAAATGATTTGGCGAGCGGCTTGCCATAAGCACCTGTCACCATAAAAGTGAGATCATTCATAGCTTCAGCCATGGTCAATCCCTCGACATAGGGCCAAGGCCAAAACCCACGCTGCGCTGGCGCCATATCTGGATCATTAAATGTTTCAAACCGCACATAGCTTGCAGATGACAGGGGCTTAACGAGCGCTAAGAGCGCACGTAATGGAAAACCTGTCCACGGCACACTCATCGACCACGCCTCAACACAGCGATGACGATAAAGACGCTCCTCGAGAGGCATAAGTTTGAGCAATTGATCAATATCAATCTGACGTGGCGCCTCAACCAAACCATCAATCGCGACAGTCCACGGACGAAGACGCAATTGCTCGGCAGCGCTCGCAATGGATTTGGTCAGCCCATATTCGTAAAAATTATTATAATGTGATGAAACGGCCTCTGGCGTCAGGTCACGATCGAGCACATAGGCGGGATTGCGGTGCGCGGGGTAAAGTGCAGCAGATGGATCAGCCGATGTGTCCGCTTGCGCATGAGGCACAAAACCAGCTGCAGCCAATCCCATATAGCCCGCCGATTTTAACAGAGTCCGGCGATTGAGAAAAACAGCTTCATCAGTTGCGTCACGCTCAGCAATTTCCCAACCCTTACGGCGCAGATAGATCATGACAACCCCTTAAGTTTGTGCAGTGTTCACAACTTCATATCAGAACGCCCTGTTCGTCATAGCCTGCGGCAAGACTGTGGCGTGAAGATGGCTCACCCGAGCACGCGACGATGATGATAGGGGAACCCGTCTAATTCGCAAAACGGAAATGCAGGACATCGCCATCGGCAACAACATAGTCCTTGCCCTCAAGGCGGAATTTACCCGCTTCACGCGCCCCCGCCTCGCCCTTATGCGCGACATAATCGGCATAAGCGATTGTTTCAGCGCGGATAAAGCCTTTTTCAAAGTCAGTATGAATTACGCCCGCGGCTTGAGGTGCGCGTGTGCCCTTTTCAATTGTCCACGCACGCGCCTCCTTGGGCCCGACAGTAAAATAAGTAATGAGGTGAAGCAGATCATAGCCTGCGCGAATAACGCGGTTCAGGCCGGGCTCATCAAGGCCAACGGCCTCCAAATAATCTTTTTGATCTTCGAAGGGCAATACAGCAATTTCACTTTCAATCTTAGCGGAAACAACAACTGCCACCGCACCTTCCGCGCGTGCATAATCAGCCACACGCGCTGAAAAATCATTGCCCTTATCGGCTGCGCTTTCTTCGACATTGCATACATAAAGCACAGGCTTTGACGATAGCAGACCAAGGCTCATAAATAATTTACGCTCGGCATCACTCACCTCAACCATGCGCGCAGGCTTACCCTCACGCAACATGGCCAAACATTTACTCATGAGATCGACGCTTTCTTTGGCATCCTTATCGCCGCCCTTGGCTTTTTTCTCCAAGGCTGGCACGCGCTTCTCCAAACTCTCGAGATCAGCAAGCATAAGCTCAGTATCAATCGTCTCAATATCCCCCAAGGGGTCAATACGTCCTTCAACATGGGTAATGTCGGAATCTTCAAAACAGCGCACAACATGCGCAATCGCATCGCACTCCCTGATATTGGCGAGAAATTGATTACCCAATCCCTCACCTTTTGATGCACCCCGCACGAGACCGGCAATATCAACAAAGGTCAGGCGTGTGGGAATAATATCTTTTGATGTTGCAATTGCCGCCAAAGCCTCAAGACGCGCATCTGGCACGGCGACATCACCTACATTGGGCTCAATCGTGCAAAAAGGATAGTTCGCAGCTTGCGCAGCGGCTGTTTGTGTCAAGGCATTAAACAAAGTGGATTTACCCACATTCGGCAGGCCAACAATTCCGCATTTAAAACCCATGGGGCAATCCTCTTTCACAGACAGAGCGCGCAGCGCGTGACTTGCGCGTAACATGGATGTGTCGTAGCGCACCCACTTATGTCGGGGCAAGCTTCTTCCACATAGCATCAAAGCTTTGCGCGTCTGTGATGGCTGTTTTTGGAACATCTCCCCAGCGGAAAGGGTCGGATCAACGCCCGACCCCCTCCAGCGGGGACGTGCTGGACAATCCTGAGTGATCTCAAAGACTGGCTGCGGCAACGAGAGGGCATGAGTAGGGATCAGCCCCAAAACCTCAGCAAAGCAAATATCTCAGACCCCCATGACAAGAGCAACGACATGGAGATGAAAAAGCAAAAAAAATATATTTTAAAGTCGAGCTTAAGCTATATAAAAGCCATGCTTATCTGAAAAGCTTAGGAATCCCAACGCTGTGCATTGGTAACCAGAAAATCACGAAAAACCTGAACACGAGCTGTAGATTTGAGCTCTTCGGGATAAACGAGGTAACAATCAAGCTCGGGCATATCCGCTTCGGGCAAAAGCCGCACAAGGCCCATCTGAGATTCGACGAGATAATCAGGCAAAACAGCAATGCCCGCCCCTGTCTCCACCATGCGCGCCAGAGCGGTCATATTATTCACGCTCATATTCATCACCCGCGGTGATTTTGCCTCGCGGCCGAGCTCTTGGAGATTATTGATGTTGTTGAGATAATTTCCAGCCTCCCCGCTAAAGCTGATGAGCCTGTGCCGATCGAGATCAGCGACATTGCGCGGCTGCCCATAGTTTTTGATATAATTGACCGAGGCATAAGCATGAAAATGGATGGTGAATAAACGCCGTCTGATTAAATCAGGCTGGCTAGGCTCACGCACACGCAAAGCAACATCAGCTTCGCGCATCGATAAATCCAATTCACTATCCGTTAAAATCAAACGTACATTAATACCGGGATAGAGCTCTAAAAATTCACTTAACCGCGGGCTCAACCAATTGGTTCCAATGCCGACTGTCGTTGTGATGCGCAATTCGCCTGTTGGCCGATCGCGACTCTCAACCATGCGCGCGCGCGCTGATTCAATTTTCAGCACCATATCTTGCACAGTGCGAAATAAGACTTCGCCTTGTTCGGTCAATAACAGACCTCGGGCATGTCGATGGAATAAAACTGTATTGAGATCATGCTCAAGAGAGCTGATTTGACGACTGACCGCTGATTGACTGAGCTGGAGCACATCGCCTGCATGGGTGAATGACCCAGCCTGCGCCGTCACATGGAAAATGCGCAAGCGGTCCCAATCAAGTGGCACACCCTGATGCGGATGCATTATTCAGCCGCCTTCCCCATATGTTGGGCCGCCAACCAGCGCTCGACTTCGAGAGCGGCCATACACCCCATGCCCGCGGCTGTAACGGCCTGCCGATAAATATCATCGGTGACATCACCCGCAGCAAACACGCCCTCAATGCTTGTGCGCGTTGAATTAGGCGCGGTTAAGATATAGCCATTTGATTTGAATGTGAGTTGATCTTTGAATAAATCCGTTGCGGGCTGATGCCCAATGGCAACAAAGACACCTTCGGTGCGTAAATCTTCCACGGCGCCAGTCAGAACATTTTTAAGCCGCACATGCGTCACGCCTAAGGGATTTGCATCACCGCAAATCTCATCAATCACTTCATTCCAGCGCACGCTAATTTTGGGATGATTGAACACACGATCTTGCAAAATCTTCTCGGCCCTAAAATGATCGCGCCGATGCACAATCGTGACCTTTGATGCAAGACCCGCAAGATAAAGCGCTTCCTCAATGGCTGAATTGCCACCACCCACCACAACAACCTCTTTGCCGCGATAGAAAAACCCATCGCAGGTTGCACATGCCGACACACCATAGCCTTTGAATTTATCTTCTGATGGGAGCCCTAACCATTTGGCTTTCGCACCTGTCGCAATCACCAGCGCATCACATGTATAGACACGCCCACTATCACCGAGCAGGCGAAATGGACGCTCATTGAGCTCAACGCTGGTGATATAATCAGCCATCATGCGTGTGCCAACATGCTCAGCTTGCAAACGCATTTGCTCCATTAACCACGGGCCCTGAACGGGCTCAGCAAACCCTGGGTAATTCTCAACATCGGTGGTGATCATCAACTGCCCACCAGGCTCAAAACCCGAAATCAACACAGGCTCCAGCAAAGCCCGCGCGGCATAAATAGCCGTGGTATAGCCTGCAGGACCAGAGCCGATAATCATGATTTTGGCATGAAGGGGGGGCGTATCAACCATTTCAACCTCAAAACAAACAAAGGGATCCAGATGCCCTCCCCCTTCTATAGGTGCGGGCGCGAGTGGGGGCAAGATGAGCGCAGTCATGCTCCCTCTTTCCGCACAGATGAGTTTTCTTGCTCAAGCCGCCGCAAAGCTTTATGGTGCGGCCATTGGTGGGCTCCAGACAGCCTGCCCTAGGGCGAAGCGCCTCAGTCTAAGGTTAGATCATGTCCACTTCTTATGCCATTTCTGCTGCCGCTATTGCTGACGCATTTTGTGCAAGCTTAACAAACAGCCAAAGTTCACTAGAGCCCTACAAGCACTATATCCTCAGCGATGCCCTGCCTAAAAATGTCATTCATGATCTCGCCACCCTGCCCTTTAAGGCACCGAGCCTTGAAGGCGTCTCTGGCAAGCGTGAATTGCATAATGATACGCGCAGCTATTTCGATAAAGATGCCATGGCGCGCTATCCCGTGATGGATGCTGTTGCAGAGGCCTTACAATCGCATAAAGTCACCTCGACCATCGCTTCATTCTGCAAAGCGGAGATTGATGATACTTTTTTGCGTCTTGAATATGCGCAGGACATTGATGGTTTTTGGCTTGAGCCCCACACAGATCTTGGTGTGAAAAAATTCACCTGCCTGATTTATCTCAGCGATGATCATGCCGATTTGGGCACAGATATTTATGCAGCCCCCGATCAGCATTTCGGACGCTCACCTTTTGCGCCGGGCATGGCGATGATTTTCGTTCCCGGCACAAACACATGGCATGGATTTGAAAAACGCCCCATTCATGGCGTGCGCAAATCTGTAATTTTGAATTATGTCACGCATGAATGGCGTGCGCGCGAGCAATTATCTTATCCAGACACACCCGTGCGGCTCTAAGGATGAAGCGCCAGATGTTCTTTGTAGCGTGTGGCGATAAAATCAGCGATGGCTTGTGTTGCATCAATGGGCTTATATGACCATTGCTCAATAGCGCCCTTCCAGCGCCGCACAGCACCTTTTTCCACGAGCGCATCAATGAAATGCGTCACTTTCTCATGCCCGCCGCTGAGCTCAAACACATGGACTGGTGCGCCTGTGGCAGTTGCCTCACCCACCATATTCACACTATCCCCTGTCACCACTATCGCATCAGCAGAAGCGAGAATGTTGAGATAGGGATTTTCACCCGTTCCATCCCACACAAAACTGCGGCCAGAAAAAGTCTCGGTCTCCTCCCTGATCATCGTCATCACCTCCTCGGGCGTACGCCGTGAAGGGGTGACCATCAGTCCACCGACTTGCCGCACAATATAGCTCACAACTTTGCGCAAACGGGCGATATCATCAGCACCAAATTTATGATGCGCGCTATGACCACCCAGCACTAATGCAACACGGGGCGAAGGCAAACGAGCCAAACGAGGATCAGGAAAACGCCGCGCTGCCGCAAGAGCAGGCGCACGCAGTGAATGAGGAGATGTCAGTGTGGTCACAACATTGTGCCCGCGTAAATCATCATGCTCGGGCACCCAAATCACATCAGCCGCATCAAGCCCGACACGCGGGTCTTGCAAAAACACAGTGAATGTTGACCCCCCCGAGGCCTTTTTCAGCGCACGCAAATAAGGCACTGTGACACGCCCCGCAGCAATGGCTATTTTGGGAAAAGGGGGACTTAAGAGACTGCCTTGCCGATGGGGCCCATCCCTAAAATCAACAGGCCCATAAGGTGACAAAAACTCAAACACCCAGCGCGGATTAACCGCTTTATATTCTGCTGTCACGCCCAAAGCATCAGCAATGGCGTGACAATGAATTTCATGCCCAACTTTACCAGATCCCAAGATCCATGTTTTGGTATAAGAGGCAATATCAAAAACGGACATTTAAAAGCCCAAAGTTCAAACGAATTGAACGTTCAAAATCTCGTAGCTTTTGCCCCCACCAGGTGTATTGACCTCAACGGAGTCGCCCACTTTCTTGCCTATCAAAGCGCGAGCGATGGGTGATGTAATAGAAACCTTGCCGCTCTTCACATCCGCTTCAGCTTCACCGACGATCTGATAGATTTTCTCTTCTTCGGTATCATCATCAATCAATTTGACTGTTGCACCAAATTTAATCGTGGAACCAGACAATTTGCTGACATCAATGACTTCAGCACGCGAGAGCTGATCTTCCAATTCCGCAATCCGCCCTTCATTCAGGGATTGTGATTCTTTGGCAGCATGATATTCGGCGTTTTCAGACAAATCGCCATGGCTACGCGCTTCAGCAATCGCCTGAATAATACGCGGGCGCTCTTCCTGCTGACGCCGCTTCAGCTCGGCCTCAAGGGCATTATAGCCGCCAACAGTCATTGGAATCTTGTCCATCTCAATCTCTCTCTTATCAACCATTCCCGTCGTGAGAATGAAAATAGCCTCCAGCCGCAGGCGCACGCACCCACCGCAAGAAGCAATCAAAACAGCATATGCCTTTTGGGGCTATGCCCAAGCTCGTTCAGCACAGGCTGAGCCCAAGTTTAACTCAAAACCACGCCAAATCTATCAGCAATCAGGCCTAGAGGAAATAATCCTGCAAGGCCCGCACCTCGAGATCACCGCCCTTATAGGCTTTAATCCCCTGCGCAGCTGCCATAGCTCCAGCTAAAGTGGTGTAGTAAGGCACTTTATTCAAGAGGGCGGCGCGGCGCAGCGAGCGACTATCAGCCAGAGCCTGCGCGCCTTCCGTTGTGTTAAACACAAGCTGGATTGAGCCATTCTTCAGGGCATCAACCACATGGGGGCGTCCCTCCGACACTTTATTGATCTTTTGGGTTTGGACGCCCTGCGCTTGCAGGTAACGCGCCGTACCGCCTGTGGCAACAATCCCAAAGCCAAGCTCTTTCAGCAGTCGTGCGGTCTCCAGCACGCGCGCTTTATCTGTATCGCGCATGGAGATGAAGACATTGCCGCTTGTTGGCACTTTCGTGCCCCCACCAAGCTGGCTCTTGGCAAAGGCCACATCAAAGGAGCGATCAAGACCGATCACCTCACCTGTGGAACGCATTTCAGGCCCCAAAACAGTATCGACGCCTTGGAAGCGAGCAAAGGGGAATACCGCCTCTTTCACGCCGACATGACCGAGCTCTTTGGGGGTAAGATTAAAGCTGGCGAGTTTGTCGCCCGCCATAATACGTGAGGCAATTTTGGCTATGGGCTCGCCAATGACTTTGGCCACAAAGGGAACTGTGCGTGATGCGCGCGGATTGACCTCAAGCACATAGATGACACCATCTTTGAGGGCATATTGCACATTCATCAAACCACCGACTTCAAGCGCAAGAGCCAGCTTTGTTGTCTGCTCTTCCAGCACTTTAATAGTGTCAGGTGACAAGGAGCGCGGTGGCAATGAACAAGCTGAGTCACCTGAGTGAATACCAGCCTCCTCAATATGCTCCATAATGCCCGCAATAAAGACGCTTGAACCATCGCACAAGCAATCCACATCCACCTCAATCGCATCTGACAAATAGCGATCAAACAACAATGGATTTTTGCCTAATACAGTATTGATTTGGCCTGTTTTGTCATTGGGGTAACGTGCTTTGACGTCAGAGGGGATAAGGCTAGGCAAGGTGCCGAGCAAATAATCTTCAAAAGCAGATTGATCGTGAATGATCGCCATTGCGCGCCCACCCAAGACATAGGAGGGACGCACCACCAAGGGCAGACCGAGATCAGCCGCCACCAAACGTGCCTGCTCAACAGAATAAGCAATGCCGTTATTGGGCTGCTTCAACCCAAGTTTATCAAGCAGACGTTTGAAGCGATCCCGATCTTCAGCCAAATCAATGGAGTCAACACTGGTGCCCAAAATCGGTATGCCCGCATGCTCAAGGCCATGGGCGAGTTTGAGCGGTGTCTGACCGCCAAATTGCACAATCACACCCTTCAGCGTGCCGTTCTCTTTTTCTTTCATTAAGATTTCAAGCACATCTTCATTGGTGAGGGGCTCAAAATACAATCGATCTGACGTGTCATAATCTGTCGACACTGTCTCGGGATTGCAATTGACCATAATGGTCTCAAAGCCCGCATCGCTGAGCGCAAAACACGCATGGCAGCAGCAATAATCAAACTCAATACCTTGCCCAATGCGGTTAGGCCCACCGCCCAAAATAACAATTTTTTCGCGCGCTGAGGGCTGCGCTTCACATGAAAGCGCACCAAAGGGGTGCTCATAACTTGAATACATATAGGCAGTAGGGGAAGCAAATTCAGCCGCACATGTATCAATACGCTTATAAACCGGACGCACCGCAAGGGAGTGGCGCAAGGCACGCACATCATCTTCCGAACAGCCAGCAAGTGACGCCAAACGCACATCTGAAAAACCAGCTGCCTTCAACGCACGCAAATTGTCTTGATCTTTGGGAAGACCAAAACGCCGCACTTTATTTTCAAGCGCAATAATCTCTTCAAGCCGCGCGATAAACCACGGATCAATTTTGCAAGCGTCGTGAATTTCCTCTGAGGTAAAGCCCATACGTAAGGCCTGCCCCACCATGAGCAACCGATCAGGCGTTGGCGTCCCCAAGGCCGCACGCATGATATTTTTATCATCACCCTGACCAAGGCCTTCAATATCAATTTCATCAAGGCCAGATAAACCGGTCTCAAGAGAGCGTAAGGCTTTTTGAAGCGATTCGGCAAAGGTCCGTCCAATCGCCATCGCCTCACCCACCGACTTCATGGATGTGGTCAATGTCGGCTCGGCGCCAGGGAATTTTTCAAACGCAAAGCGCGGAATTTTTGTTACGACATAATCAATGGAGGGCTCAAATGAAGCAGGCGTTGCACCGCCCGTAATATCATTGGCAATTTCATCTAGAGTGTAACCAATAGCCAATTTTGCTGCGACTTTCGCAATCGGAAATCCCGTTGCTTTTGACGCAAGTGCGGATGAACGCGACACACGCGGATTCATCTCAATAACAATCATGCGCCCATCAGCAGGATTGACCGCAAATTGCACATTCGAGCCACCGGTCTCAACGCCAATCTCACGCAACACAGCCAGCGACGCATCACGCATGATCTGATATTCTTTATCTGTCAGCGTTAACGCAGGGGCAACAGTGATGGAATCGCCTGTATGCACGCCCATTGGGTCAATATTTTCAATCGAGCAGACGATAATGGCATTGTCCGCTTTATCGCGCACAACTTCCATTTCATATTCTTTCCAGCCCAACACACTTTCTTCAATCAACACTTCATTGGTGGGCGAGGCATCAATACCGCTCTCAACAATATCAATAAATTCTTCTTTATTGTAGGCAATACCGCCCCCCGTACCACCTAATGTAAAGGAGGGCCGGATGATGGCGGGCAAGCCAATATCATCAAGCGCTGCCAAAGCCTGCGAGAGTGACTTCACGTGATGTGAGCGCGGTGTTGACAGACCAATTTTGGTCATGGCTTCACGGAATAATTCACGATCCTCAGCTTTATCAATCGCCTCGGCAGTGGCACCAATCATCTCAACATCATAGCGCTCAAGCACACCCATTTTTTTCAGTGAGAGCGCGCAATTAAGCGCGGTCTGCCCACCCATAGTGGGTAAAAGCGCAAAACCGCCCTCAACCGCATAGCGTTCTTTCTCAATGATTTTGGCCACAATCTCAGGCGTAATCGGCTCAACATAAGTCCGATCAGCCAGATCTGGATCAGTCATAATCGTGGCGGGATTGGAATTGACCAAAACGATACGATAGCCCTCAGCGCGCAAGGTCTTGCAAGCCTGCGTGCCCGAATAGTCAAATTCACAGGCCTGACCAATCACAATCGGTCCCGCGCCAATGATCATAATCGTTTTAATATCTATCCGTTTCGGCATATCACCCGTCCATAAACATCATGCGCCCCTAGGAAAAGGCACAAAAAAGGGCCGTAAAGCGGCCCATAAAATCTCAGGCAGCGCAAACCCCAAGCTGAAGTCTCAGCCTGCCCCATGCGCCATCAAGATCCTGAAGCCAATGTTAACTAAACGAGATTCGATGACTTGGGAAGTCCACCTTGCGGTCTGCCCACAACCCCATCTCTTCAGATATTTGTAACCTTTAGGGGTTACATTACACTGATTATTGCCTATTCTGAGAAAAGTCATGAAAGATATTGAGGGCGGTTTATTATTTATTTTGTTAATTGCATTTGCTGGCATTCACGGCGAAATGATGTTTTCAGGCTTGTGATGGAACATCAGCCGCGAGGCAACAAATGATCCTTGGTCTGCGCAATGTGTTTATTACTACAATGCGAGTCTTTTTACACTCAAAAGCGCGATCGGCAATCCCTGCCCCCTCAGACTCAATCACACTTTAGCCACAGGCTCAAAAAGCTTCACGGCCTTCATTTCCAGTGCTAAATAAAATAAAATAAAACCACATAAGCTAAGCTTATATAATCAATTTTCCGTGACTTAAAAATAAAATTGGCCTAAGCCATGCGGAGAGCACCTAAGGTCATCATGTCTTTTCGGAAACAATTTTCATTCTTCTTCGGCATTGGCTTTATCGCCACAATCGCTGATTATTGCACCATGATTAGCTTGCATGAAGTGGCTGATCTCAATGCCGTCATATCATCTTTAGGTGGCTATCTCATTGGTGGCCTTGTGTCTTATACACTTAACCGGCGTCACACCTTCCAAACCAATCGCAGCCATTTTGATGCGGGCCTGCGCTTTATCACTGTAATGGCCTGTTGTTTTGTCCTCACGGGCATCATGATGCATGCTCTCGTGGATATATTGGCAATTCCCTATATTTTAGCCCGCATCGGTACAACCGGAACAATTTTCTTTATCAATTTTACTGTTCACAAATTCTGGACTTTTACCACCCTATCTGACACGCCATCACAGTAACGGCATGTCAGATATGACAGCCGATCATCTCAGGGCCAAGCCACAGTCGGCGGCATAGAGGAGAGGATCGATTCAACATTTCCACCGGTTTTGAGGCCAAAAATAGTGCCGCGATCATAAAGCAAATTAAATTCGACATAACGACCTCTACGCACCATTTGCTCATGCCGTTCCTGCTCATTCCATGATTTATTAAAATTACGACGCACAATCATGGGATAGATATTGATAAAAGCGTCGCCAACGGCTTTGGTGAAATCAAGATCAGCAGCAAAGCCTGGCCCGCCCTCAGCGCCTGAATTAAGATAATCATAAAAAATACCGCCGATACCTCTGGGCTCATTGCGGTGTTTGAGGTGAAAATACTCATCACACCACTCTTTATAACGCTGATAGGGTGCGATCTGAGCGTGTGCGTCACAAGCAGATTTCATTGCGGCATGAAAATCAATGGCGTCTTGATCTGTTTGCACGCGCCGACAATCAAGAACGGGTGTCAAATCTGCCCCGCCGCCAAACCACTCACGCGAGGTCACGACAAAGCGTGTGTTCATATGCACAGTCGGCACATGGGGATTCCAGGGATGGGCGATGAGCGATATGCCTGATGCCCAAAAGCGCGGATCAACATCAGCACCAGGTATTTGCTTGGCAAATTCAGGCGCAAATGTGCCATATACTGTGGAGACATGGACACCCGCCTTTTCAAACACGCGCCCACGCAACATGCCCATGTGACCCCCGCCGCCTTCAGAGCCATCATGATCCCTGCGCGCCCATGGCTTTGTTTCAAACCGGCCCGCGGCCATGCCCTCATGTGCCAATGGCCCCGCACATTCATCTTCCAATTGTTCAAAGGCCGCAAAAATACGTTTTTGCAATTGCTCAAACCAAGCCCGCGCTTCGCCCTTGCGCTCATCCAATGTGGTAGTGGCCATTACATCGCTCCAACTTATCTAATCATGGGCCCTATGACGCTGGCGACCAGCGCAATTGCCGCAATGCCTCGCCCATTACCATAGCGGCGGCCATAGCGACATTGAGCGAGCGCAAATCTCCCCTCAGAGGAATAAGCACACGCGCATCAGCTCCGGCATGAACATGCTCAGGCACCCCCGCTGATTCGCGTCCAACCATCAATATATCGCCCCGCTCAAAAGCAAAGTCGGTGTAATTTTGGCTTGCCTTTGTGGATAATAGCACCAAACGGCGGCCCTCTTTGACGCGCCACTGCGTGAAATGCTCATAGGAAATATGCCGCATGAGATTGACATGGTCGAGATAATCCATGCCTGAGCGGCGAAAGTGCCGATCTGTTGTGGGAAAGCCCGCAGGCTCGATTATGGCGGCATCAACGCCCAAACAGGCGCAAGTACGCAGCATTGTGCCAGTATTTTGCGGGATATCAGGCTGATAAAGGGCAAGAGTCAGGGGTGCGGCAAGGTTCGTCATTCCCTGCCCATAGCACCCCCTCAGCATCTCGTCATGTTGATAGATACGGCTATGCCCTGATTTACACTTTTAGGCGCTCTCTTTCACTGGACAATCACCTCAATCGGTGCGAAATAGCAGCGTCTTAAACCTCTTATGAGAGTCTTTTACCCAGCTTAAGCTGTTCAAAAGCCCTCCTAAGATCGGCTTTATAGCCAAGATGAACGATCATGGATATCTGTCCATGATCTGAACCCGCCGCGTCCACCGGCGATATAACCGGATGGCGTGAAACTCAGAATTTGGGGGTTACTCGTGTCCACTGCTTCCTCGGTCGAACCGACCCGCAGAGATTTCCTCTTTATCGCCACCGGCGCTGCGGCTGCCGTTGGTGCTGCTGCAACTGCATGGCCTTTTATCAGCCAGATGAATCCTGATGCCTCAACTCTGGCTTTGGCCTCAACTGAGGTTGATATCGGCGCTTTGCCTGCAGGCTCCATCATGACAGTCAAATGGCGCGGCAAGCCCGTGTTCGTGCGTCACCGCACGGCAAAGGAAATTGCTGATGCAACCGCTGTGCAATTGGCTGATCTGCCCGATCCACAGACAGATGCCTCACGCGTGAAAAAGCCAGAATGGCTTGTTGTGATTGGCGTGTGCACTCATTTGGGATGCGTACCTCTTGGTCACCAAGGTGATTATGATGGATGGTTCTGCCCATGCCATGGCTCGGTCTATGATACGTCAGGCCGCATCCGCAAAGGCCCCGCACCTCGCAACCTCGATGTGCCTGCCTATGAATTCCTGTCCGATACGAAGTTGAAAATCGGCTAATTTCGCCTAACCACTCGATCAAGAGGCCCTAACATGAGCGGACCTTCGACTTATGTCCCCAAAAGCGCCATCGGGCGCTGGTTTGAAAGCCGCCTGCCCATTATGGGTTTGGTGCATTCATCCTTCGTTGCCTACCCCACCCCCAAAAATCTCAATTATTTCTGGACTTTTGGTGGCATTCTCTCACTGATGCTGGGCGTGCAGATCATCACTGGCATTGTGCTCGTGATGCATTACACACCGCATGTTGATTATGCTTTTAATTCCGTTGAGAGCATAATGCGTGATGTGAACTGGGGCTGGCTCTTGCGCTATACACACGCAAATGGCGCATCCATGTTCTTCATCGCCGTCTATATCCACATGCTGCGCGGCCTTTACTACGGCTCGTATAAAGCACCTCGTGAAGTCCTGTGGATTTTGGGTGTGATCATTTACCTGCTGATGATGGCCACTGGCTTTATGGGCTATGTCTTGCCGTGGGGCCAGATGAGCTTCTGGGGTGCAACAGTCATCACCAACCTTTTCTCCGCGATTCCTATGGTTGGCGACTCCATCACGACATGGTTGTGGGGTGGATATTCCGTGGATAATCCAACGCTCAATCGTTTCTTCTCCCTCCACTATCTCTTGCCCTTCATGATTGCAGGCGTTGTTGTGCTGCACGTCTGGGCATTGCATGTGGTCGGACAGAACAACCCA